>OJMO01000349.1_pt1 | contig 33956 bp, 36 predicted proteins | sample 1597241 | NCBI WGS metagenome assembly OJMO01 (sample SAMEA2452129, study PRJEB22498) | human gut metagenome | biome: human feces; feature: human gut; material: feces | place: Australia | collected 2012 | reverse complement strand
TAATTTTCTTTCAAATTCTTGTTTTTCATTTTTTATTAACTCTTCTTTATTATTTTGTTTTGATAATTTAATTTTTATTTTTTTAATTAAATAAATTACTCTTAGCATTACATCTGAATCATAATATGCTATAAATAGGTATTCAGCAATATATGGCAAGAATAGTATAAAGAAAAATGGCCATACTGCACAATGTAAATTTGCAATTAAAAGTGATATTATTACTAAACAAACTGCATATATTTTTTTCGGTTTTACTACAAATCTTTCTAATAAATATATAGTTATTGCAAACAATATAAATGTTACAAGTTGTGCTCTTGCTGCAATAAAATCTTTTAATAAGTATAAATCTAGTAATGCAAATATTAAAGATGTTAATTTATTTTTTGTAAGTTTAGAATTTGTAAAATATATTGCAATTCCTAATAAAAATGAAAATACAATTGTAGATATATATATTCCATCCCAGCTACCAATTTTGTATATTATATTCATCATAACATCGTATAACCAATGTGGATATGTATATTTTAAATCTTGATGCCATGAAAATGGGTCCATCATATCTACTGTTTTTGTATTTAAAATATGTTCTCCAATTTTTACTGTATAATATGAGTCATTTTGCAAAGTTTTTGGCGAAACTGCAAATGCCATAATTGCAATACAAATAACTGCAACAATATTAAAAATAATCTTTTGCCTTTTAGTAAGTTCCATTAATCTTTCCTTTCAAACTTTTTTGCATATTATATCAAAAAAAAAATAAAAAGCATAGCTTTTTATGCTTTTTATCTTCTTTTTTTATAATATTAAAAACCGACAACATTTAAAACGTCATCGGTTCCCTTTTCCATAGTAAAATATTTGTGTTTTTTATGTTAAACTATTTTTAGTTTGCCCATCTATATACTTTTATATTCTTATATGCATTTAATACATCTGAATATTTTTCATATTCTTCTTCCCATATTGCTTGTGGTACTTTATCAAAAGCATTAAATACCTTTTCTGCTTCCATTAAAAATACCACCTGTTCTTGTTGATTCATTAATTCATATTTCTTTGCAACTTTATATAATTTATCTAGCATTTCATTTGCTTCTATAAAGCTCCAAAAATCTTTTACATTTAATCCTATTAATTTTATTTGCATAACTGCATATGCTATTAATGCAATTATACCAAATATTAAAACGTATATTAGTGTAATTAATTCTTTCATTAAAACCACCTTCTTTTGTAAAATCCATTTCTATTATAACATATTTGTAATATATTTGCAACTTTTTTGTAATATAATTGTAATATTAGTCTGATTTACACTATGTTATAATTAAAAAAATTCAATTTCGAGGTGATTTTTTGGATAGATATAAAGAGACTAAATGCGTTGGTATTGCTGGCATTTTAGGCAATATATTCTTACTTATTATAAAAGGCTTTGTTGGTTTTATGAGCGGAAGTCAGGCAATGATAGCAGATGCTGCAAATAGTGCCGGAGATATTTTTGCTTCTGCTATGACTTTTATAGGTAATAAAATTGCAAGTGAACCACGTGATGAAGGTCATAATTTCGGTCATGGGAAAGCTGAGTATATTTTTTCTTTTTTTATTAGTCTTTCTATGATTGGCATATCAATAAAATTATTTGTAGATGCTGTTTCTTCACTTGTTTTTGGTAGTAAATTAGATTTTTCTTGGCTTTTGGTTTTAGTTTGTATTACAACAATTATTGTTAAATTTTGTTTATATGTGTATGCAAAAAAAGTTGCTGAAAGGCATAATAATATTCTTTTGAAATCTAATATGAAAGACCATAGAAATGATTGCATTGTTACAACTTTTACACTTATTTCTATTTTATTTTCTTTAATTGGCTGGTTCTGGGTAGATGGTGTTGTAGGACTTGGTATTTCTGTTTGGATTTGTTATACAGGAATTACAATTTTTATTGAAAGTTACAATGTTTTAATGGATATTTCTCTAGATAAGAATTCTACAGAATTAATTTATAATCTTGGAAAAAATTATAATGAAATTATAAAAATCGAAAATTTATACTCTGTTCCAGTTGGTTATAAATATGTAGTTGTTTTTACAATTCTAATAGATGGCAATATGAGCACCTTTAAAAGCCATGCTGTTGCAGATAGTTTAGAAAAAGACATTTTAAACAATATTGAACAAATTGATAGTGTTATTATTCATGTTCATCCTATGTAAATATATTAATTAATCAACATAATAAAATTGTAAAATATATTTGTTTTGAAATACCGCGTAAGCGACCAAACGAGCAGTTTTCTGCGAGTGCGACTTGGAGCAATCTTCCTTATTTTTAAATAAAAGATTGCGACACCAAGGTATAAAAAACAATATATTTTACAATTTTAATAATATTTATATTTATTTTACAATTATTTTTCCGTCTTTTGCTGCTATTTTTACTTCTTCTCCTGCTTTTATTTTTCCATCTAAAATGTATTCTGCTAAACTATCTTCTACTATGTTTTGTATTGCTCTTCTTAGTGGTCTTGCTCCATATGATTTGTCTATTCCTTTTTCTGCTACTAGTTTTTTTACTGATTTCTCTATTTTTAATTCTATTCCTTGCTCTTTCATTCTTCTTTCTACTTCTTTTAGCATTAAGTCTATTATTTTATCTATTTCAGTATCTGTTAATTTGTGGAATACTATTGTTTCGTCTATTCTGTTTAAAAATTCTGGACGGAATTCTTTTTTTAGTTCTGCCATTACTTCTTTTTTAGTATTTTCATATTCTTTGCTATCATTTTCTTTATTTTCCGAAAAGCCTAGTGATTTTTTATCTGTTATTAATCTTGCTCCTATGTTTGATGTCATTATTATTACTGTGTTTTTAAAGTCTACTGTTCTTCCTTGACTATCTGTTAATCTACCATCATCTAGTATTTGTAATAATATATTCATTACATCTGGATGAGCTTTTTCTATTTCATCAAATAATATTACACTATATGGTTTTCTTCTTATTTTTTCTGTTAATTGTCCACCTTCATCAAATCCTACATATCCTGGAGGCGCACCTATTAATTTTGCTGTTGAATGACCTTCCATAAATTCGCTCATATCAACTCTTATCATTGCATCTTCGTTTCCAAATAAGCATTCTGCTAATGCTTTTGAAAGTTCTGTTTTACCAACTCCTGTTGGTCCTAAGAATAAGAATGAACCTATTGGTCTTTTAGGGTCTTTTAACCCTACTCTACTTCTTCTTATTGCTTTGCTTACTGCCTCTACTGCTTCTTCTTGTCCTACCACTCTTTTATGCAATTCTTCTTCTAATTTTTTTAGTTTTTTATTTTCATCTTGTGTTATTTTTTTAGTAGGAATTCCTGTCCAAGAAGAAATAACTTCTGCAATATTTTCTTCTGTAAGCATTGTTATAGATTTTGTTTTTTTGTTTTGCCATTTACTTTTTTGTTCTTCTAATTCTTTTTTTAATGTTTTTATTTCATCTCTTAATTTTGCTGCTTTTTCAAATTTTTGAACTTGAACTAATTCTTCTTTTTCTTTACCTAATTTTTCTACTTTTTCTTCTAGTTCTTTTATTGTTTTTGGCTCAGAATATGTTTTTATTTTTATTCTAGATGCCGCTTCATCTATTAAGTCTATCGCTTTATCTGGTAAAAATCTATCGTTTACATATCTTACAGATAAATCTACAGCTGCTTTTATAGCTTCATCTGTTATTTTAACGTTATGATGTGCCTCATATTTATCTCTAATTCCTTTTAAAATGTTAACAGTATCTTCTTTTGAAGGTTCTGCTAAATCTACAGGACTAAATCTACGTTCTAATGCACTATCTTGTTCAATATATTTTCTATATTCATTAATTGTTGTTGCACCTATCAATTGTATTTCTCCTCTTGCAAGCAATGGTTTTAAAATATTAGCTGCATCTATTGCTCCTTCTGCTGCTCCAGCACCAACTATTGTATGAATTTCATCTATAAATAAAATTACATCTCCTGCTTTTTTTACTTCATTTAAAGACTTCTTTATTCTTTCTTCAAAGTCTCCTCTATATTTTGCACCTGCAACCATTCCAGAAATATCCATTGATACAAGTCTTTTATTTTTTAATAAATCTGGAACATCTCCTGCTATTATTTTTTGTGCCAAACCTTCTACTACAGCTGTTTTACCAACACCTGGTTCACCAATTAAACATGGATTATTTTTAGTTCTTCTTGATAAAATTTGAATAACCCTTTCAATTTCTTCACTTCTACCTATAACAGGATCTAGCTTTCCTTCTTTTGCTGATTTAGTTAAATCTGTTCCAAATTGATTTAAAGTTGGCGTAGAATTATAGCTTCCATTATTATAATTTGATTTTCCATTTGTATTTCCATTTTGTTCGTTTTCATTTTCTATTACTTTGTTTAATTCATTGAATAGCTTTGTAGGTTCAACGTTTAATTCAACTAAAATCCTCATTGCAACACTATCTCCCTCTCTCATTAAACCAAGTAATAAATGCTCTGTTCCTATATAATCTGAACCAAGCTTTTTAGCTTCTCTAAAAGCATTTTCTATAACTCTTTTTGTACGTGGAGTAAACCCAAAAGTTGCATCTAATTTATCTTCATCTTCACCTATTAAATCTTCAATTTTCTCTAAAACATTTTCACTATTAACACCTTGAAGTTCCAAAACCTTTTTAGCAATTCCAGTTTCTTCTTTTGTTAAACCATATAAAATATGTTCTGTTCCTAAATATTTATGCCCTAATTCTATTGCTATTTCATTAGCAAATTCAATAGCATTTTGAGCACTATTTGTAAATTTATAAGTCATGTTCTTTTCTCCTTTCTAATTATTTTCTTTAATTATATTTTTAATTACCTCTGCACGTTTCATATCGCGCTCATAATTATCATTTACTTCTCCCAAATATTTTTGCAAATTAGCCGGTTTAATATATAAATACAATTTTTTAACTTTCAAATCATCAAGTTCTTTTATTATACCTAAATCTGTTCCCAACTTTATATCTGACAAAATTTCTCTAGCTTCTTCTGAAGATATTTTCTTACAATTACTAATAACTCCAAAACTTCTATAAACTCTATCTTCTAGCTCTATACTATGTTTTGCTAGATATTTTCTTGCTAAACGTTCTTGTTCTATTATTTTTTCTACTATAATTTTCATATTATTTATAATTTCTTCTTCTGATACACCAAGAGTTTGCTTATTAGATATTTGATACATATCTCCTGCTGCTTTACTTCCTTCTCCATATATTCCTCTTATATTCATTCCAAAATTATTTATAATATGCAATACTTTTTGTATATTTCCTGTTTTTGTAAGTGCTGGCAAATGTACCATTACAGATACTCTCATTCCAGTTCCTACATTTGTTGGGCAAGCTGTTAAATATCCGTATTTATCATTATATGCATAATTTAAAACTTTTCCAAATTTAGTATCTATTTCTACCATAAGTTTTAAAAGTTCTTCAATTTCAAATCCTGGTGCAAATACTTGTAGTCTTAAATGGTCTTCTTCATTAATCATTATACATATATTTTCTTCTTCATTAATTGCTATTGCTCCTATGTCGTTTTTGTACATAACAAAATCTGGACTAATTAATCTTTTTTCCACTAAACTCATTTTTGTTATGTCGTCCATATCTTTTAGCTTTAATATTTTTAAGCCATATCCTATTGATGGTAAAACTTCTTTTATTTTATTTACAATTTCTTCATTTTCTTTTTTAGAGCATCTTGTTTCAAAAGGATATTCTATTATATTTCTAGCAAGTCTTATTCTTGAACTTACTACAACATCAGATTCTTTTCCACTTTGTAAATACCAATTCATTATTTATCATTCCTTTCAACTTTTTTAATTTCATCTCTTATTTTTGCTGCATCTTCATAACGTTCTTCTTTTATTGCCTTATTTAGTTTTTCTTTTAAATCTAATGTTTTATCTTCTTTCTTTTCTTCCTTTTTGTCTTTTTTGACTATTTTGCTTTCAATTCTTTTACCTTTTCTTCCTGTATGAATATTTGCTCCTTGAATATTTTTTAACACACCATCTATTTTATTTGAAAATACATTGTAACAATTATCACATCCAAATTTTCCTTCATTTATAAACTGTTCATATGTCATTCCACATTTTTCACATCTTTCTGGTTCTAATTCTGGAAAATCTCCTAATAATCCATAGTTTGATTTATATTCATCGAAGAAATCTCCTAAAATACTTCCAAAATTCATATTCATATCAAAGTGAATTTTGCTATTAATTCCAAGTTTTTCAGCACATTCCTCACATAGAATAAATTCCTTTTTTTCTCCATTTATTATTTGTGTATATTTTACATTTGCATTATTTTTACCACAATTTTGACATTTCATTTTTAATTCTCCTTTCAAATTAAATTTAAAATCATATTTTTAAATATATTAGCTCGAATTTTGTCTTTATTTTCTTTAGCCAAATTAAGTACATTATCACTTGTTGCTACCTTTAAAAGTTTTGCCTCTTTTTCATTTATTATTTGATATGACAAAAAATTACTTATAAAAATATCAACTTCGTTTGCAGATAAACTTTCTCCCAAATTTTGAATTATATGCATTAAATATTCGCTTTTTGTTATATTCACTTTTCTTATTTTTATGTGTCCTCCACCTCCGACGTTTACTTTCTACATAATAGCCTTGCGATGGTTTAAATCTTGTTGATATAACATAATTTATTTGTGATGGTACACAATTAAAATGTTCTGCAAGCTCATTTCTTTGAATTTCTATAAATTCATCTTCTGCTAACATATCTTTTAAAAAATTTTCTATTACATCTGATATCCTCATCTTCTTCTCCTTTTTGACTTTGACTTTCTTTGACTTTTGTTTTATTTTTATTGGGCAGATTATATTCTGCCCTACTTTTTATATTATAGTTACATAAAAACTTATTTTCAACTTTACTTTTTGTTTATATATTTTTATTTTTATGTGTTTATTTTTGTTTTGCTCTTTTTTTCTTGTTTTTTCTCATTTTTACTAAATTTATTTAAAATTATTCCAACTGTATGTACTATTTTTGTTGAATTTTTATTTGCAATTTCTTTTCCTATCGCCTTTCCTCCAACTGTTATTGCTGCAACCAAAGCACTTATTATAAATTGTATATTGAATGTAAGCTCAAAAGTTTCTGTAATTTTTACAGATATAATGGCACTTATTGCACCACTCAAAACTCCACATATATCTCCTACTACATCTGCACAAAAATTTGCAACTTTTGCTGCATTTTTTATTAGATGTATAGATGCTTTTGAACCTTTTACTTTTTTTGTTGCTTTTGCATGAAATTCATATTCATTTGCAACTGTAACTGCAACACCAACTATATCGAATACAATACCTAGAAATACCACTAACACTAAAATGAGTGTAGCTGGTATTAATGGTAAATTATTTAATGCATTTGTTGAAATAAATGAAAATGTTATTGATAAAATAAATGTTGTTATAAAAACTGTTACAAACCATTTCAGACCTGAATTTTCTTTATCTTTATTTGCTTTATCTATTTTTGTTCAATCCCTTCTAATTTATATTATTTTAGATGGTAAAAAGCTAAGTAAATTTTACGGTTTAGGTCTAGTCGAATTTCTCTATTTTCTACTAAATATTACTATTTAGCCGTTTCCGTTTAAAGAAAATATTCATAAAATGAACACCAGATCACCACTTAAATCCGTACCTTAATCCTTAGCTTTCCTAGTTCTTAAATGAACTAACAGCCTAGAAGTTTTCCTTAACATACTTTATTCTATTATTAGTCTTTTTTGCAAAGGCAATTTCATAACTAAAAATTTAAAAATTTGGCCGAACTTTTAAATTCTCGGTAAATTAATCCCAATACCTTCACTCGAGACAGGCTACACTATGTATTTTGTGTCTTGGCACTCAACATAGGTTATACTTAAGATGCAACTTAAGCCTCCGCGAAATGAGGGAATCATATATATGCCATTATATACTACCCTAATTCCTTTACTCCCTGCAAACACACAAAACTGGCATTTCGCGCACAAACAAGAAACTTCAACGATGTGCCCTTTAGTGGATTTTTAGCCCCACCCTCATAATAGACAGTATGACTAGAATAATGCACCATCGTTTAATATTATATCAGTTTTGGAAAAAATATTCAAATTTGTATTTTATTTCAAATTCTGGAAATAATTTAGAAAATGGAGGTTTATTTATGGATATTTTAAAAATTATTATTTTATCTGCAACTTCTTTATTTGTTCTTTTTATTTTGGCCAAAATTATGGGTAATAAAGAAATTTCTCAATTAAGCACTTTTGATTATATAATAGGAATAACTATTGGTTCTATTGCAGCTGAAATGTCTACTGCTCTTGAAAGTGATTTTATGCAGCCTTTAGTTGCTATGATTGTTTATGCTTTAATTACAGTTCTTATTTCTTTTATTAATTCAAAATCTTTAAAAATTCGTAGAGTTATAACAGGTACTTCTCTTGTTTTATATGATAATGGAAATTTATTTAAAAATAATTTTAAAAAATCTAAGTTAGATTTAACAGAATTTTTAATGCTATGTAGAACTGCAGGATACTTTAATTTAAGTGAATTGCAAACTGTACTTATAGAGCCTAACGGAAAGTTAAGCTTTTTACCTAAGTCTAATAGTAAACCTGCTACACCTAAAGACTTGAACCTAGATTTGCCAAATGAAAAAGTTTTAGTTGATGTTATTTTAGATGGAAAATTATTAAGAGAAAATTTATTTCAAACTGGAAATGATGAAATTTGGCTACAAAAAGAGCTTACCTCTCAAGGCTACAACGACATAAATAATATTTTTTTAGCTACAGTAGATTCTAATAATAATTTGAGTATTTATAAAAAGATGTTTAAAAATACAAAAGATGTTTTTGAATAAAACTTTATTTGACAAATATCAATTATATAGATATAATAAATATAGAAAATGAAAAACCACAAACGTGGTTGCCAAGTTATGGTTAAACAACACATTGCTCGGGAAAGCTAGATGTGTTGTTTTTTTGGTTATTCGCTTTTACTCAAAACTATTGCTAATGCTATAATTAAGGTAATTGCGATGATAGTTATTACTGTTAATGCATAAAATTGTATGTATATTATTTCAAATAAATATTTTTCTATCATACGCCTCACCTCCTTATTGGAGGCAACTACATCTGCTTATTTTCATTTTCTAGGTAATACTATACTATATACTTTAATATAATACAAGCGAACATTTAAATTTTTGTTTGACAAATTTTTAGTTCTGTATTATAAATTGTTTTAAATTAAATAAAGGAGGTGATTTTGTGGATTTACGTGAAATTTCATCTTCTGTTTCAAATTCTTTGGGTGATAGAATTAGTTCTGTTATGCAAAGTGATTTTTTACAGTCTTTAGAAAATTTTTTATCTAATGGCGGGAAGGATATTAAAATGATAGAAACTGCAACTGTTGATAGAATTGAAAATGATTTTGCTGTTTGTGAACTTTCAGATAAAAGCTTTTTAAACATTCCTTTATCTAAATTTAGTTTTGATATTTCTGAAAGCGATATTGTTAAATTAAATTTATCTTATGAAAATGGCAAAGTTTCAGAAGTTTCTGTTATTTCAAAAGATGATAATGAAAAACAAATAAGACAGAAATTAATTCAGGATAAATTTCAAAGTCTTAGAAAAAAATCTTAAATATTTCTGCCTTTTATTTTAATTTCCATTTGTTTTTGTTTCAAAATGTTCAATTTTTAAATCTTTTCCATCAGTTGTAATTAATATTGTTCCTTCTTCATCGGTTCTATGAATTTCACAACCTGCATCTTGTAGTCTTTTTAAGGTTTGCTTTGTTGGATGTCCATAATCGTTATTTTTTCCTACAGATATAATTGCATATTTGGGTTTTACTTTATTCAATAAAGTTTGTGATGTACTTGTTGATGAACCATGGTGTCCTACTTTTAATACTGTTGTTTCTTTAACTTTTAATTTACTTTCTACAACTTCTTCTGCATCTCCTGTAAATAAAAAGCTTTCTTCTCCAAAAACTACTCTAATTACAATTGAACAATTATTTAAATTAACATTATCATTTTTTACCGAAAGTACTTCTGCCTCTGCAGTTCCAACGTTGAATTTATCACCTATTTTTGGAACCGTAATTTGTAAGTTTTTATTTGCAATAGCATTTAAAACATCTTCATAAGTTTTGGTATTTGTAGTTGTTTCTGGCATATATACTTCCCCAATTTCGAAACTATTTATTACATTATCTAATCCACCTATATGGTCTTCGTGAGGATGAGTTCCTACAACATAATCTAATTTACTAATTCCTAAAGATTTTATATAGTTAACAACCAATTCGCCATCTTCGTTATTTCCTGCATCTATAAGCATTGAACTTTTATTGTTTACTAACAATATACAATCCGCTTGACCTACATCTATAAAATATACTTTTAATTTTCCATCTGCCTCTGGTGTATTAGTTTCTTCTTTAGATTTAAAATTCTCTGTAAATTTTTCTGTAGCTTGTTTTGCATTTGTTTCTACATTTGCAATATATTCATCATAACTCACATAATCTTTACCTAAATAAAGTGCACAAACTACTGCAATTACAGCAACTACAATACCTATAATTTTATTTATTTTTTTATTCTTTTTCCTTCGTCCCATTTTATCACCAGAAAAATTATAACATATAATTTAAAAATTTTTTATTTTTTTTGAAATTTTTTTAAAAAAGTATTGACATTTCATTTTCAATAGTTTATACTAATATTCGTCAAGCGGAAATGCAGGTGTCGTATAATGGCTATTACCTCAGCCTTCCAAGCTGATGACGTGGGTTCGATTCCCACTACCTGCTCCAAATTTTAAGAATCGTAAATAAATTACGATTCTTTTTTATTTTATATTGCATTATACACATTTATATTTTATAATATAAATGTACTTGCGGGTGTAATTTAGTGGTAGAATGTCATGCTTCCGACCTGATAGCGCGGGTTCGATTCCCGCCACCCGCTCCAACGACGTTTCTGTTCGAACTAAATTGAACAGAATTGATACAAAAATCAATCAGAAAACAAAATCTGGTTGATTTTTTTGTTGTCTAAAAACAATATAAAATCATCCAAACGAAAGGATGGTGCTTGATATGAAGATAATTAAGCAAGAACTAGAATTTGAGGAATGTCTAAAACAAAGACTTGAATTTATATGTGAGTTTTCAAAAGTTACTCCTACCTTTATTAATGGTAGTATTAGAAAATTAGAGAGAACTAATCTTACATATATTGAGCCACATAGAGTGATTATTAAAAATATTACTTTTTTGGTCTTCAATTATTCAAATGATGTGTATATTTCTAACTTAACTAAAAAGATTAAATTATCAGAGTTAGAAGAATATTTGAAAAACATATAATTGTAAATAATTGACATTTCTTTAAATCGTGATATAGTATAGACAATAAATTATGTATAGCTGTCCGTCAAAAGCTATATGTTTATGAGTACTTTGAAAAAATTATATTATATTGCATTATTGTATTTTAGTTTATGATAAATGGATTTAAGAGATGTCAGTAGTACTCGTATTGTACTTTGATGTCTCTTTTTTGTTAGATTGGAGGTTTGAAAATTGAACGGAGAAAAGAAACAATGTGGGTTATATTTAAGAGTTTCAACAGAGGATCAAGCTAAAGAACGGATTTAGTTTGCCAGAGCAAAAGGAACGATTAGAGTCTTTTTGTAAATTTAAAGGTTATGAAATAATAGATTATTACGAAGACGCTGGAATAAGTGCTAAAACTGGTAACCATAGACCAGAATTTGAAAGATTAAAAAATGATATAAAGGCTAAAAAAATAAATACTATTGTTGCTCTAAAATTAGACAGAATAACAAGAAGTATTTATGATTGGGAAAATTTAATGACATTTTTGGATGAAAACAATGCTTATTTAGATTGTGTAAATGATGAAGTAAATACTACAAGTGCAAATGGTAAGATGATTTCAAGACTTTTAATGAGTGTTAGCCAAAATGAAATTGAGAGAACTAGCGAAAGAACAAAGATAGGTTTAGCAGGTGCAATAAAACAAGGACATATTCCTCATGTTGCTCCATTAGGTTATAAAAGAGAAGATAAAAAATTAGTAATTGACTATTCTACTAAAGATATTGTAATTAGAATATTCGATATGTACTACAATGGTTTATCATATAAGAAAATAAGTAATGTGTTAAATGAAGAACATGTTTTAGGAAAAGATAATTGGCGAGATTCAACAATTGTGGGTATTTTAGAAAATGAAATATATAAAGGAGATTTTGTTCATGGTAAGAAAACTAAACACCCTACTTACTATGAAAATGTGGTCGATCCTATTATATCAAAAGAAATGTGGGCAGATTGCCAAGTACAGAAAAAGAAAAATTCAAGAAGTTATAAAAGAACATTAACTTATTTATATTTACAAAAATTAAAATGTCCTAAATGTGGCAGAGTTTTAGGTGGTAAAGCTACTACAAAGAAAAATGGCAATGCTTATTTCTACTACTATTGTAATGATTGTAAAATTGAATTTAAAGAAAAGATTATAAATGACTATTTCAATCATTTCATTAGCGAACTAATAGAATATGATTCTGTTGTAAATCAATTTTTCTTGCCTATGATAAAGCAAAAATTTGATGAACCTAAAGAACAACTAGAAAAGGAAATCAATGAGCAAAAAGTAAAACTAGAGAGAATAAAAAAGGCTTACATTAACGGTGCTTTTGAAGTACAAGAATATAAAGAAGAAAAGAAAATAGTTGAAAATGCAATAAGTGAATTACAAAACAAACTAGAAACTACTGATTGCACTGAAGAACTTAAATTTACTCCAAAAGATATACTTTTAAAAAGAGATATTGACTTTATCAACAAAATCAAACTAGATAAGGAATATCAAGAAAGAACTAAAACTTGGAAAGATTATACAAGACAAGAACAAGCAGACTTAATAATGAAATATGTAGATGATATAGAACTTGCTTTAGTTGGTAAAGAAGTAGTAGTTAAACAAATAAACTTTAGAGAATCAATTTGTAAACCTTGTCAAGAATTATATGATGACGGTTATATTGATACTACAAAACCTATGATATTAGGTAATGTACTTGGTAGTGTTAGATTTAGTAATTATTTGCCAGAGGAAGAAGTTGGAGAAATAATTATGAGATTAAGACAATATTATGATGTTGGTTATACTGAAGCAACCTACTATGTTGATGAGCAAATGTTTTATTTTAACTTTGCTGAAGATAACTCTGCTATTGTTAGAGTATTCCCTTTAGAAGATTACTACAAACTAGATCCAGATAATAAAATGGAGACTTATGAATTTGGAATTATTTATATTCGTGAAGAAGATAAATTTCAAATGAAAGAAATTGATACTGCATTTGATTATATACCAGATGAAAGCAATGATAGTGTAATTTATACAAAAGAGCCTACTCCTATTTCAGTAGGTGTTAAGCCAGTAAAGTTCTGCGAAGAAGATACAGAATAATTGTTGCAACTATATAAATTTTAGTTCTGTGAGATAAAATTTATTGCCTCGCAGAGCCCCCATGTTATGATAGTATGTCATAACATATAGGGGAGAACGATTTAGTTAAGTACACTAAAATGTTCTCCCCATAAAATAGCTTGTTTAAGCTGATATTCTTTTTTTTATCATTTTTTCAATTACCATTGTCATATCTTCCAGACTAACTGGAAAAGAAATTATCCCAACACCTCTATAATATATATCTATTTCTTGAACTTTTTTACCATCAACTTTTTCTGCTTGATGAATTAGTATCTTTTCTATAAGCTCATTTAATATTTCTGGCGTTAGTTCAGTTATTTCAGTATATTTCTTAACATTAGATATAAACTGTGTTAAGTCAGTTGTTTTCTTTTCAGTATTGTTGATTTCTTTTGATAATTGTTCAATCTTTGTTTTCAATTCTTTTTGTTCATTATCATAATTAAAAGATAAGTTTCTAAACCTTTCATCTGTTAGCTTTCCAGATATATTATCTTCGTAAATGTGCATAAATAAGTTATCAATTTCAATTATTCTTTTCTTTGATTGTTCAAGTTCTTTCTTGTTTTTAGAGATTTGTTTTAGCTCATCCTGTGTAGATTTTGCTAGTTGTTCTTTTATAAATAAATCTTCATAGTTTTTCATATAAGAAACTACTTTTTGTATATTTTCTAAAACAAGGCTTTGCAATACTTCATCTGTAATCCAGTGTGAAGTACATAAAGAAGTATTATTCTTATAACTTGAACATCTGTAATGGTCTTTGGCTTTTAAATCTATGACAGGAGATTGAAAATACATTTTTTTGCCACAATCATTGCAGAATAGTAATCCTGAAAAAATACTTTTCTTGCCTGACCTTGTAGGCTTTTTTCTGTTATTTCTTAATTGCTGTGCAATATTCCAAGTATATTCATCAATAATTGGTTCATGGGTATTTTTAAATATTTGCCAATCTTCTTTTGGAATAGGAACTTTAGTCTTATCTTTGTAAGAACGAATGGTATATTTAAAATTAACTGTATCTCCAATATATTCTTGTCTATCTAAAATACTTGCTACTGTTGTAGCATTCCATTGATGTTTTAATGTTTGTAGTCTAGTAGGGAATGTTCTTCCTATACTTACAAAGTATTCAGCTGGTGTCATAATATTTCGTTCAGTAAGTATTCTTGCAATTTCAAAAGTTCCATGTCCTTGAATAAATAGATTATATATTTCTTTTACAACTTCTGCTGATGTTTCATCAACTAGCCACTTCGTTTTATCATTTTCATCTTTTTTATAACCATAAGGCACATTGTTAGCAAGTGAAATTCCAGATTCGCCTTTGCTTTTAAGAACTGCTCTAACTTTTTGACTTGTATTTTTTGCATGCATTTCATTAAACCAGTCTTGAATAGGCAAGAAATCATTTAAGCCTTTACTGCTATCAATATTATCCATTATAGCAATATATCTAATACCGAAGTCTTACAAAATCTTCTTCAAGAAGTTGTCCTACAACAAGTCTATTTCTTCCAAGTCTTGAATGGTCTTTTACTATAATTGTTTCAATTTGTCCGTTTTCAGCAAGTTCCATCATTTCCATAAAAGCAGGTCTTGTAAAAGTAGTTCCAGAATACCCATCATCAACAAAGAACTTAATGTTTTGAAATTTGTTATCTTCTGCATATTTACTTAAAATTAATTTTTGATTTTTTATACTATTGCTTTCTCCAGCCATTTCATCATCTCTTGATAAACGACAGTATAAAGCTGTGGCTTTATCGCTTTCTAGCTGTTTCATTATTTACTCCTTTCTTTAGACAGCTTGAAATACGATATAAAATTATAGTTACTACATTTCAAGTAGTGTTTATAATATACCATACTTCAAACTTAAAATTCAATACAAAAACTTTACTTTTGGAAGATTTCAAAAAATCTAGTTAGTATTGTGTGTTCTGAATTTTTGTTAAAATAGGTATTTACCTTATAAACAGTACCTTTTATTTGTTTTTCAAAGTTCAAATTTTGTTCTGGATAAAAACTTTTTAAATATTCTGCACGTTCTTCATTGCTCATTTTAGAAAGTTTATTACAAAACTCAATTTTTAAATTTTCTAAAAATTCATATTCTTCATTAGTTAGTTCAATTCTATATATTTTTTCATTATCTTGCATCTCTGTCAGCCCTCCTTTTCTTGTATTCAGGAGAGTTCTTCAATTTTTGTTTTTCAAGTCTAGCTTTTTCTTTTGCTTCTTCACGAGCTTTTCTCTCAGCTTGTATCTTTTCTTGCTCAAGTCTTTGTCGTTCTAACTCATCTTGTTTTTCTTTATCAAATAAACTTTTAAAAAAATTTGTAACTTTCTGTGGTGCAAGTTTTATAGCATGGAAATAATCTTTTGTTTTTTCTACTATATCATCATATAGAGATTTCCACTTATCTACTGCATTTCTTAAATTATCAATTCTACTATTAAGTTCGTATATTTCTTTATCTGCTACAATTCCTTTTTTAGCATATTGAGTTAAATTCTCATAATCTTCTTGCTCTAGTTCAATTTTTTTAGAAAATCTTTTTTGCTTTCCTAAATTTGAAATATCTTCAATTTGCTTATCATATTTCATATAGGAATTATATGAAGATTCTTTTTCTTTAACTTTATTTGTAATATTCTCTAGTCTTTCAGTATCTTTCTTAATCTTAAATTGCAAGTCATCTAAATGTTCTTGATTACTACCTTTTACACCACGAATAAAGTCTTTATATCCACTATCAGACATATATTTGAAAAATCTATCTTGTAATAAACTATATGATTTTATTAGAACTGCATTTCCTTTTTTATTATATAAAGGATTTCCTTGCGAGTCAGTTGCTTTGTCTGATTTCCATTTATTACTATGACTTACTTGATTTATTACTTCTTTTGTAGTTCCTATCAAAGATTTATCTTTGCACTTTTTAGTCCATTTTACTTCTTTTCTTACAACAGGAAGTGCGACAACATGTAAATGATAATGATAGATAGGTTTTCCATATTCTTCTGTTAAAGCTGTATTTATTTCATCTGCATGCATTACTGCTGATATAATGTTATCAGTTCCCATTTCTTCTTCAGCAAAATGAAAAGCTTTCTCATAAAATTCTTTTGCAAATTCATAACCACCATGTTTTTCAAAATAATCAGAGTTAATATCAAATATAAGTTCATCAAATAAAGTTGCATTTTTTTGCAAACCTCTTAATGATACTTCTCCATTATCAAGTTTTTCTTTTAACTTTTCATTGTAGGTGGTTTCACATCTTTTGTAATGTATATTGTTTGGTGTTTGAGATAAATCAACATTCATATTAGAATATGATTTGTTTTTTCTTTCGTTGTGTCTTTCAGCTTTAGTTATACTTGTTTTAGTATAAGTTTCTACTCTAGCTACTGAATAATTTGTTTTGTTCTTGTCCAATATATTTTCCTTCCTGTAGGTAGCTAAGAAAGCGACCGAAGGGAGCTGTTACATAACTTTCTAACGAAAGTATGTAACCCACTATGACACTTTCAAAACTTCGTTTTAGAAAGATGTCAGTGGGCTCCTTGCGGAGGGCTCATAAATTATCTAATCTTATGATAGATAATTTATGCTTGGCTTCGCCAAAGCAAAAGAATATATTTAATACCGTTCAGATATTCTTTTGATTATCTTAACAATTTATTTACATACCAAAAATAAATTGTTAAGCTCTTTTTGTTTCTGTATAAATAGAGAGGGCAGAAGATTATTTATATACAACAAAAAGACCATAAGCGATATACCAATACTCTATTTACCTACTACGAATACAAATTTAATAAGCTCAAACAAAATTTGAGTTTTAAATATGTACCCATTTTATAGTGTGTATGTAAATAGAATATTGAACTTTGCACTCATGGCTTTCTTAATTACTTATAAATACTGGACAAGTTTACTATTATTTTTAAAATTTTCACACTTTCTAATAACCAGTTCGCAATCCTATATGCGACTCGTTTTCGCCTGGCATCTGAGGAATTGTAAAATTCCCAAGAAACATCAATATTCTTGTATTCCTAACTAGAATACACATACTTTATACCACGATTTTAGCTTAAAGTCAATGAATTTGGCGTTTTTTGTTGAAAAAACATTGATTTTTTGATATAAATAATAAGAGGAGTGAGTAAAAATGATATATTTGAAGAAATTTGAATTACTCGATAATGAAGATTGGAGTGGATATCCTTTTCATATATTTTTAGAAAAGGAATTTTTCAATATAGAATTTGATCCGATTACAATTTTTTATGGTGATAATGGTTCTGGAAAATCAACTTTACTTAATATTATAACTGAGACAATTAATAAAGATAAAAAAGTAATTGAAAGAAGAAAAACATTAGTTAAATCTGACTATTTTGATATGTATACAGCTAAATGTAAATATTATTTAGAAAATAATATTCCTTTAGGAAGTAAAATTATTTTTAGTGAAGATATATTTGAAAATATTTTATCTAAAAGAATAGAAAATCAAGAAAAGAATAATCAAAGGGAAGAATTAGAAAAACAATATATGCAATATAAATATAATCCTATTAATTATTCTTCTTTAGAAGATTTAAGTATTTCAGTTGAAACTAGAAATAAGACACAAAGTAAATTTATAAAAAGTAGAATAGACAAAAATGCAAGAGAATTTTCTAATGGACAAACATCATTAGAATTTTTTGACAAAGAATTAAAAGAAGATAGCCTATATTTACTAGATGAACCAGAAAATAGTTTGTCACCAAAGTTTCAGATTGAATTGATACAATTAATATCAGAATTAAGTCGATTTTTTAAATGTCAATTTATAATAGCAACACATTCTCCGTTTTTGTTATCTATACCAAACGCTAAAATATATGATTTAGATTCAATCCCTGTTGTAACAAAGAAATGGTATGAATTAGAAAATATGAAGATGTATTACAATTTTTTTAAAGAAAATAAAAGTAAATTTGAATCTAATCATTTATAATATTAAAGGAGGTTTTTAATGGAAAATAATAAATTAGAAACAATTTCAAATCTTTTTGAAGACAGTGAGATAAGAAGTGCTTGGGATAGTGAAAAGGAAGAATATTATTTTAGTGTTGTGGATGTTATTGGAGCATTGACTGATAGCAATATTCCAAGAAACTATTGGAGTGATTTAAAAAGAAAATTAAAGCAAGAAGGCAGTCAACTGCACGAAAATATCGTGCAGTTGAAAATGAAAGCAGTAGACGGTAAAATGCGTGAAACAGATACATTAGATACAAAAGGAATATTAAGACTAATAGAGTCAATACCAAGTCCAAAAGCTGAGCCATTTAAACTATGGCTTGCAAAAATGGGAAACGACAGAATAGATGAAGTATTTGATCCAGAAATTGCCATTAATCGTGCTGTTGATTATTATAGAAGTCGTGGATATGACGATAAGTGGATTAAGGCAAGAATGACAGGAGTTGTAGATAGGCGTAGATTAACAGATGTATGGAAAGAAAATGGAATAACAAAAAATATTGAATATGCAGTTTTAACAAATGAAATATATCAGGCATGGTCTGGAATGAAAGCATCAGAATATAAAGACTTTAAAGGAATTAGAAAAGAGTCTTTAAGAGATAATATGACAGACATAGAAGTTGCTTTAACTGATTTAGGAGAAATAGCAACAAGAGAACTTGCTAAAAAGCATAGACCTTATGGGTTAGAACAAAATAAAGAAATTGCAAAACGTGGTGGCAAGATAGCTAAAAATACTCGTGATAATTTAGAAGAAGAACTTGGCGAAAGTGTGATTAGTAGTACTAATGCACTAAATTATAACTATTTAAAGACAAATAATTTAGATGATAATAAAATATTGAAAGAAGGCAAGACAATGAATTATAGTTATGTTATGGGAATTGAAAATATAGATAAGCTACAAGAAAATGATTTTGAAATAAAACCGTATGGAAATAATTATGGAATTTCATTTTCAAATGATAAAATTGAAATATATGAAAATTTTATTTTTGAAGCATTACAAAATGGATTTTGGAACGAATATTTAGGGAAAGAAAAAGTTTTTATCTTTAAATTTAATGATGGAAAAATTAAAAGATATGTTTTAAACAATGACAATGAAAAGGAAGTACTTAATTTGTGCCAAAAATTTGCAGATTGTGAATTTGAATCTATTCATAAGATGTTAAGAGAAAATAATTTTTATGCAGAAACATATTTTGAAAATTAAATAGGTACAAAAAACATACTATAATATTTGATGTATAAAATTGAACAATCATTTATTGTTTGGAAAGGATTTTTTTACATATGGGAAAATTAGAAAATAACAAAGTAATTTTAATACAAGGAGCAATGGACATAGAGGTACAATATATTATTAATTTATTAAAAAACAAAAGACTTACACAAATTGCAGAGTATGAATTTTATGAAGGAACAATCAATAATATAAAAATAGTAGTATCTAAAACTTTAGTAGGCACAATTAATTCAACAATTGCAACCAGTATAGGAATCGAAAAATTTAATCCTGATATTGTTATTAATCAAGGAATTGCAGGAGCACATAAAGAAAATTTACATGTAGGTGATATTGTAATAGGAGAAAAATGTTGCAATATCAATTCTTATAAAATGCCTATTAAAAGTAAAGGAAAAGGCTCTAATCCATTTGAATGGGAATTAAATAAACGTGCTAAAGATATACAACATGCAAATTTAAAATTAGTAGATATTATTGAAAAAAGTCTTATCTCTAATACTAAGAATAAAATATATAGAGGAATTTTAGGAAGTGGAGATGTATTTAATAGGGAATACGATAGAATTGTTTGGATACATGATACATTTAATAATTTATGTGAAGACATGGAAAGTATAGGAACTTATTCGGTATGCAATAAATTTAAAGTTCCTTGTATAGGGATTAGAATAATATCTAACAATGAATTATTATTAGAAGAATTAGATAAGGAACAAGCAATTGAGTTACAACAAATATTAATCAATATATTGTATAAGTTATAATACTATAAAAAATAGCAGAGTTTTTTTGACTCTGCCATTACTAATTTTAGCAATATATTAATTCTCTAAAAATCACTTCTTCTACTGAATGCTTATAATTATTCATAAGTCCAGTCCATTTCAAAGGGTCAGTATTTTTCAAGTTTTCATCAATAGGATTTTTTTCTAACATTTGTTTCATAAGTATTTCAAATCTTTTTTTAGCTTGTTTGTCTCTTTCTATAATATGCTTTCTTAAAGTCTTGTTCATAAACATTATTATATATTCAGCCTTTTTATGATTTTTTAAATATTCTAATCTTAAATGCCCATACTTTCCAATAATATAATCATTTTCGTAATCTTTTTTTTCTAAATATAAGTCAGGAACGAAAAAATCTCCTTCTTTGTGATAAGTTATCTCTACCATAACAAAAACCTCCTAAAATTTAATTTCACTACTTTTAGAACTATAATTTTATATCTGTTTAGTTGTCTTTTATAAAAATATTTTTTGAATAAAATTTAAAGTGTACTTAATTTAATCTTACTGGGTTAGGACTTATGGCAAAGCCAAAGTCCTATGCTACGAAGAAAATTCAAAGGAGGGATTTTATGGAGAAAGAATTAGCATATTCTTTTCACTTAGGTAGTGATAAAAATAAAAGTAAATTAGCAAAGAAAGTTGCAAAAGAAAATGTATCTGGTACTACTTCCTTATCTAATAATGCAATTCAAAATGCGAAAGATTTATCAGATGTTAATAAACACAATTTAAGAAATTATGATAATCAAAGAGAGTTAATTAGAACAATTTATGGAACAGATGATATTGTAAATGATGTTAAGCAAGTATATTTGGATGAATTTGAACAAGCTAGAATTGAATATAACGACAAGCAAACTCGTGAAGATAGAAAAATTGAAGATTATTTCAAAAAGGTATGTGAATCTCAAAATGATATAGCTTGTGAAATTATAATAGAACTTGGAGATATGGACTTTTGGAATGATAAAGATGAACGATATAGATTTAAAATGGTTGATGTATATAATGAGCAAGTAAAGGATTTAATTAAAATTGTACCAGATTTTAAAATAGCAAATGCAACAATACACTTTGATGAAGTTTCTCCCCATATGCACATTGTAGGTGTTCCAATTTCTTATGACTGTAAAAGAGGAATGAAAAAACAAGTAGTAAAATCAAAGTTATTTACTAAAACCACATTAACACAAATACAAGATAAAATGAGAAATGCTTGTATAAAGTCTTTTAATAAGTTCTATGATATAAATTTTAAACTAAAAGAAAAGCAAAAAGGCAGAAATCAAGACATCAATGTCAATGATATGGGCAATTATAGAGAGATTAAGAAACAATTAGTTAAAAAAGAACAAAAACTTGAAAAAGCTAATACTCAAACCAGAAAACTTGATAATACAAGCAAAGATATAAAGAAGATATTAAGTAATCTAAAACCTACTAAGCTAAACAAAAATAATATGGTTATTTCAAACGAGGATGTCCAGAAAATCAAAAACTATACAGAAGATGTAAAAGATATAACTCAAACAGTTAGAAGTGTAAATGACTTAAATATGGCAATTAAAGATTTTGAACATTCTGCTTTTGAAATAGAAAAAGAAAATCGTTCCCTAAAATACGAAATGGAACTAAAAGATAATGAAATTGGAGATTTGAAAAACGAACTATCTACCAAAGATAAAATTATAGGAAAATTACAAGCTGAAAAAGAAAAAATAAAACAAAAATTGCAGAAATGCAAAGATTTTTGGCATAGTATTATGAGCCATTTTCACAAAAGGATTTGCTATGATAAAGATAATAACTATAAGATTGTTAGTGATGATTTATACAAAAATGGTATATTTGATAACAACGATAATGAAATTGCAAATAATATTGCTAGAAGAGTAACTATAACAGATGAAAACAAGCAAACAAAGAGTAAAAAGAAAAATAATGATACCAGATTTTAATAAGGAGGAAAAAGTTATGGAAGAAGATAAAGTTAGAAATGTAATAAATATAATTAAAGATATGAATATAAAAGATAAATTAAGATTATGTATATGCTTAACTACAAGCGATTGAACTAATATATTATATAGCAAAACTGAAATGTATGAGAAATTTGATACTATGCTAAAAGAAGTAGATGAGGAATATAGAAATACTTTAATAAATTTTGCTAAATACAAGATGGTAATGTTTATAATGGCTAAAATTATGGAAATGGAAACAACAGAACGAAATAAAGTGGCATTGTATTTATTTAATATCATGAATTAAAATAATTTTAATGTTTATAAAAATTTGAAAATTATGTAAAATTATTATATAATATAGTTAGTTAGCACATGCTACTCTATAACATTTCCTTGCTTTCACAGGAGGAAAAATACAACACTAATTAGGAGGATTTGATTATGCAAATTGGATGGAACATGGTTATTGAAACAACAAATGGAATTGTAGGTCTGTGGACTTGCTGGCGGGGAAATAGCATTAAGTTATTTTATCCATTAAATGTTAATATTTCAGATAAAATAATTATGGAAACACTTAATGTAACTTTAGCAAAGCCAGTAGCAAATGAGCGGTTTGGTACCCGCTTATGGGCTAAATACTATTCCGAGAAGTTAGACGACTGCGGTAGAGTGTGGATTGGTCAAGAGTCTCACCACAGTAATGGTTATCATCTTAAAGCAATTCGAAACAAGCAACTTGAAGAACATTATTGTGGGCATAACTATACTAATACGGTTTGGACATATGATCTCAATTTCTGTTCAGAAACGGAACCAGAAGCTCCGAATTGTAAAGAAAAAAATATCCAGGCATACAAGGACAAATTTGTGCAACTTTTAGTAAAAATAGCCAAATTAGTCGGCGACATTACAGCTGTCAATTTAGACAGTGAATTGGTGCTTTATACACCAGAAATGCTTGTTGCAAAGGGATATGATGTTAAAAGGTGGAAAGCTGGATATACGGAATATTGCTATACACAAGATGATAATTTTGAGATTATGCTTAAAAGTGGAAATTCTCTGGTATCTTGGAGTACAGTAATTCGATATCCTTCTACAAACGAATTAACAGCAGAGAGTTTACTTGAACTGGTTGGAAGTTTTGACAATTCAGAGAACCCCATTGACCTTGTCCCACTTATGGCCTATCTTTGCGAACAGGAGAGAATTTATAAAGACTGGTAAAAACTGGTTCTTATAAATGATTTCTTCAGCTTCGCTACCAATTGGTAGCGAAGCTATTTCTATATTTATTATTGAGATTTAGTTGAAATCATTTTTGGTTTTTTATAAATTTTTGTTATAAATTTATTGTAATTTATCAAAAATATGATATACTTTAATAAATTGATTGATATTTGTATTAATCGTTATTAGAGCCCAAAAGTTGTAGATAACTACGACGTTCGCTCCAACTACATTTCTATTCAAACTAATAGAGCATATTAAAAGTCATTCAGCTGAGGATGAACAACATCCTTCTATCCATGTTACTGATTTCTTAGATAATCAGATTTCTGATAATGAAGAAAAAATATATCATTACAAACATAATCTAAAATTGGTACCTAAGTGCAGATGGCTTCTGTATTTTGTCTAATACTTAGAAAAAGTGTAGATTGAAATTCAATCTACACTTTTTAGATTTTTTGAGACTTTTAGATTTTTTTAAGCAATTTCCAGAAATGCTTTCTCAGATTCTTCGAATTCAAATGTTATATTGTATTTTATTTCTTCCGCTTCTAGAGATCTTGTATATTCTCTTAACTTGGCTAGCTGCTTTATTTGGTTAATTTTTAAATTTCCCATTTTTTCATCTTCAATCATATCATTAAAAGCTGCTTTCCAATTTTCTGAGTTTTCCTCAAAAACTACTCCTTCTGCTTCAATGCTACCATCTTCGTAAACAAATATTTCAATAACCTGCTGTTTTTTTATGCTTTTTTTAATATTTTCGAGATTTTCTTCAGAAGCATGTATTTCTTCTAGTTTTTTATTCATTTGTTTTGAAATGTCATTCACTTCCTGAATTACTTTCTCGATTTCTTTTTGATGTTTCGATACAGCCTTCTTGAGCTCCAGTAAGTCAGCCTTTTTGTTCTTTAATATTGACATGGCATTCATTCTTCTACTTACAAGCTCTTGATGTTTACCTTCTAACATACAAAGATATTTCTGCTGTCTTTCTTCTTCCTTCTTTAAAAACTCAAGAGATACTACATTTTCTTCCTTTTTTTGATTGCTTGGAATCTTTTTCCTCTTTTTAGCATTTTTCATATGCTTTTCTTTTAGCTTCCGATTTTTGTATAACCGGTTGAAATAATCCTTACATGCTCTTTGTGAAAATGTTTTTCTTACTAACTCTGAAAAGCTTTCTGATGGAATCTGAAAGTGATTTGCAAAATCCTCTTCTGTCCAACCTATTTTAAGTTTTTCTTCCATTATTTTTCCTGTTAATCTTACTGGTTTCATATTATTGTCCTCCTTATTCTTCTATTGCTTCATCAATGTTTACCAGAATTTCATCAATATCTTTTTGCAAATCTTCAAAACCCTTTTTTAATTCACAAATATCAATTGACTTCACAACTTTTCTCTCCTTTGTTACAACATGTTTCTTATGTGGTCTACTTAAAAGTTCTTCTCTTGTTATTCCCTCCTTATCGGCTATTTCTTGTAATTTTAAATATACAGTTCTACTTGAAAGCTGAAACATTTCTGCAATTTCTGAAATATCTTTTCCTTCATTGTGTAAACGAATAAAATTTTCCATCATTTGTCCTACCCGTGCTGACTGTTTTTGTCCCATAAAAATCCTCCTTTTTAACTAATTTTAGTTAAATTGTATTTTATTTACAGTTGCTTTTATAGTATATCATATTTTCAAGTTGTTTGCAAATTATGTTAACTTTTTTCTTACTGATAGTTATTATAAGTCTCTTTTAGCCATTTTCCTTCTTCTGATAATTCTTCATCAGTCCAATTACTTATTTTTTGAGTTGTATTTTTTAATAATGATGATGATTCATTCTTATTTGATAAATTCCAACATACATAACCTATTCCATTTTCTCTTAAATATTGTATCCAGTTATTAGCTTCATTTATATCTATATTTCCATTTCCTGAAGCATCGCATATTCCAAACTCGCTAACTAATACTGGCAAATTATTATCTAAAGCTGTTTTTAATTTATTCCTTAAATCTTGTTTATGTGTTGCTGCATAAAAATGTAATGCATATACAATGTTGTTTTCGCCTTCTATTGGGCTTTTTGATACTATATCTACATCTTGACTCCACGTTGGTGTTCCTACAATTATAATTGCATCTTTTTCCTTTTCTCTAATTGTTGTTATTAATTCTTTTGCATATGGTTTAATATCTTTTTCCCATTGTACATTTCCATTTGGTTCGTTACATATTTCATATATAACATTATCATAATCTTTATATTTTTCTGTCATTTCATTAAAAAACTTTTTAGCACTTTCTTTATTTTGATTTGGATTATTGTCATTTAAAATATGCCAATCTATTATTACATACATTCCTAAATTCTTAGCATATTCAACACCTTCAGAAACTTTAGTATGTAAACTTTCGTTATATCCATCATTTTGATTACTATACATTGCAATTCTTATTGTATTTACATTAAAGTCATCTCTTAAAGTTTTAAATGTTTCTTCATTAACATACTGTGGAAACCATGCAATTCCATGTGTGCTAACCCCTTGAATTACAAATTTTTCTCCATTTTTGTTTACTATATTCTTACCTTTTACAGATAATTTTCCATTAACTTCTACAGGTGTTTTGTTGCTATTATTCTCTGCTTCGTTTACAATATTTTCAACATTATCTTCCTTCATAAACTCATCCTCCACTTGATTTTGACTTTCTTCTAATTTACTTGTTTCATTTTTACTTTTTACTAAACCTTCAACTCCTATTACAACAAAAATAAATAAAGCAATTATTATACATATTCCTATTTTCTTATTCATAATAGCCTCCTTTTTTTCGAATTATACCATATAAATTTAATATAGCAAATAAGACGACCAATGGCCGTCTTATATTTTTTTATTATTAATTTATCTCATCTTCTATATTTAAAAGTCTGTTATATTTTGCTACTCTATCTGTTCTACAAGGTGCTCCTGTTTTTATTTGCCCTGCATTTACTGCTACTGCTAAATCTGCTATAGTAGTATCTTCTGTTTCTCCAGAACGATGCGAAATTATTGTTTTATAACCATATTTTTGAGCCATTTTTATTGCGTCTAATGTTTCTGTTAATGTTCCTATCTGATTAAATTTTATTAGTATTGCATTTGCAATTTTATTTGTTATTCCTTTTTCTAGTCTTTCTACATTTGTTACAAATAAGTCATCTCCTACTAGTTGGCATTTATTTCCTATTTTTTCTGTTAGTATTTTCCAAGCTTCCCAATCTTCTTCTGCTAGTCCATCTTCTATTGAAATTATAGGATATTTTTCTACTAACATACACAAATAATCTATCATTTCTTCTTTTGTTTTATATTCTCCTGTTTTCCAGAATAAATAGCCATCTTTTCCTTCCTTCTTTGCTTCATCATACATTTCTGTACTTGCTACATCTAAGGCTAAACATACATCTACTCCTGGTTTATAACCTGCTTTTTCTATTGCTTTTATTATACTTTCTATTGCTTCTTCCTCATTTTCCAAATTTGGTGCAAAACCTCCTTCATCTCCAACTGAAATTACATGTCCACTTTCTTTTAAAATTTTCTTTAAATTATGGTATACTTCTGTTCCTATTTGCAATCTTTTTGCAAAACTTTTTGTTCCTATGGGAATTATCATAAATTCTTGCATACTTATATTGTTATCTGAATGTTTTCCGCCATTTAAAATATTCATCATTGGAACTGGCATTTCTGTTGCATTTATTCCTCCTATATATTGATATAATCCTATTCCAAGTGAATTTGCAGCTGCTTTTGCAACAGCTAGAGAAACGCCTAAAAGTGCATTTGCTCCTAATCTAGATTTGTTTTTTGTTCCATCTAATTCTATTAGAAAATCGTCTATTTTTCTTTGTTCATATACATTTATTCCTATTAATTTGTTTGCTATTTTTTTATTTACGTTTTCAACTGCAATTTCAACACTTTTTCCTAAATATTTTTCTTTATTTCCATCTCGTAATTCTACTGCTTCAAAACTTCCTGTAGAAGCACCTGAAGGAACAATAGCTATTCCAGAAAATCCATGCTCTGTTACAACCTCTACTTGAACTGTTGGATTTCCTCTTGAATCTAAAACCTGAATTGCTTTTACATTTGCTATTCCTAAAAAATCTTTCATAAAAAAAACCTCCATAACTATATAAATCTATTTTTTACTAATCTAAATAAATTTATACAATTATGGAAGAATTTATATTATTTTATACTGCTTTTTTCATTAAATCTTCTTTAATTACAGAATAAATTATTTTACTTATCATTTTTCCATTTTCTTTATTTACTTTTCTATTTCTAAGAACTGCTTCTTTTTGCATATTTACTTTTTTTAAAACACTTTCATTGAATTTTGTTAACTCTTCATCATAATCAAAGAAATATGTTGATAAAATATCATAACCTTTTTCTATTATTAAAAATTTTATAACTCTTTCCAAAGCTTCTTCAAGATAACCTTCTTTTTCATATTTTTCTCCTATTATAAATGCAGACATATTACATTTTCTTTCATTTTCTAATACTATTCTTATATAGCCTATTGCTTTTCCTGTTTTTTTACATTCTAATACCCATACAGGCTCTCCATTTGCAAATTCATTTCTTAATGATGCTATCATAACTTTACTTTCTTCTTTACTTTCGTGTTTTTTATCATCAAAGCATCCTGCAATTTTTTTACTACTTGCCCAATTCTTATAGGCATCTTCTAAATCCTCTTCATGAAATTTTCTTAAAAATAACCTTTCGGTTTCTAACTCCCTCATTTAACTCATCCTTTTCTTTGTAAAATTTAGATAATGCATATTGTACTATTAGCATTTTTTAAATACAATAAAATAATATAAAAAAAATCATATTTCGTTCGCACGTATTCGACAAATTAAGACATTGATTTTAATATGTAATAATTTTAAAATTTTTTAATCTATTTTTCAGATCATAATAAATATTTTTAAAATTCATTTACAAATTCCACATTTTAATATACAATACATTAAGATTTTATTTAGTTTTTAAGGAGTTTTTATGCAAAAGATTTTTACTCATTCTGAAAATGATACAATTAATTTTGGTAAGTTTTTAGCTAGTAAATTACAAATTGGCGATATTATTGTTTTAACAGGTGATTTAGGTTCTGGTAAAACAAAACTTACTCAAGGTATTTTAAGTTATTTCGGCTTAGAAAATGAAATTTCTAGCCCTACATTTACAATTGTAAATGAATACAATTCTGAAAATATTAGTTTATATCATTTTGATGTTTATAGATTAGAAGATGTTGACGAGTTTTATGCAATTGGTGGTGATGAATATTTTTCTAAAGGTATTTGTATTATTGAATGGGGCGAATTAATTGAGCAAGCTCTTCCTAATAACTATATGAAAATTAACTTTACAAGAAACTTTGAAAATGAAAATGATAGATGCTTGGAATTAGATTTCCATGGCAATTTTAGATTAAGAGGTGAAAATTTTGAAGATTTTAAGTGTTGAAACATCAAGTATTGTTTGTAGTGTTGCTATATTAGAAGATAATACAGTTTTATATGAAAATTCTATAGATAATGCACTTTCACATTCTGAAAATTTAATGCCTATGATAAAAAAAGCTTTTGATGAAACAAATCTAACGCTTGCAGACATAGATTTATTTGCTTGTAGTAAAGGCCCTGGCTCTTTTACAGGTATTCGTATAGGAATTTCAACAATAAAAGCTTTTGTAGATGTATATAATAAACCTTCTTTTGGAATAAGTTCTTTAGAAGGGTTAGCATATAATGTTGAAAATTCGAAATATGTTTGTTCTATAATTAATGCCAAAAATAATAATGCTTATGCAGCTTTATACGAAATTAAAAATGGCATTTATGAATTAAAATTAGATTATTTATCTACAGATATATCTTCTATAATTAATAAACTAAATTCATTTATTAATGAAGATATAACTTTTGTAGGTGATGGTAGTATTGAATTTAATACATTATTGAAAACTGCTTTTAAAAATGCAAATTTTGCACAAAATAATGCCAATAAATGTAATGCAGTTTCTATAGGTATTGCAGCTTTTAATCATAATAATGCTAATTTAAATTTTGACAATTCTTTGTCCCCTATGTACTTAAAAAAATCTCAAGCAGAAAGACAATTAGAGGAAGGAAAATTAAAATGAATTTAGAATTAAATAATATGGTAGTTTCTGATTTAGATTCAATTTCAAATATTTTAGAAACTGAATTTGATGATTTTTGGAACTATAATGTTTTTAAACAAGAATTAGAAAATGAAAATTCTATATACATTGTTGCTAAAATTAACAATGAAATAGTTGGTTTTGGTGGAATTTGGAAATCTGTTGATGATGTTCATATAACAAATATTGTTACTAAAAAAAATATGAGAAACTTAGGCATTGCAACTCAAATTTTAACCAAACTAATTAATATAGCAAATAGTTTAAAATTTACTTCTGTTACTTTAGAAGTAAATGAAAATAATACAAATGCAATTAAATTATACGAAAAATTCAATTTTACAAAATTAGGAATACGAAAGAAATATTATAAAAATACAGATAATGCCATTATTATGACATTATATATTTAAAATGAAAGAAGGTTTACCAATGAAAAAAAATGAATTAAATTATAAGGATTTACGTGTTGTTTGTAATCCTGAAGTTTTTACTTTTGAATCTACAGAAAATTTAGAGCCAATTAATACTGGTATTGGTCAAGATAGAGGTATAAAAGCTCTAGAATTTGGTCTTAATGTAAATGTAAAAGGTTACAATTTATTCTTGGAAGGTCCTAGCGGTGTTGGAAAAACAAAATATACAAAAAATTATTTAGACAAAATTTCTAAAAAGAAAAAAGCCCCATTAGATTGGTGTTATATTTATAATTTTGAAAAACCAAACGAACCTGTTTGTGTTTCTTTCCCTGCTGGTCAAGGAAAAGAATTCAAAAAAACTATGGAAAACTTTGTAAAAGATATTAGAAAAGATTTAAAAAATACTTTTAATAATGAAGATTTTGAAAAAGAAAAATCTTTAATAAAACAAGATTTTGAAGATAAAAAAGCAGCTTTAATGGAAAACCTAAATAAAGAAGCAATAAAATTCGGCTTTTTTGTAAAAAGCTCTCAAACAGGAATTTATATGATGCCTGTTATAGATGGTAAAACAGTTGAGCAAGATGAATTTGAAAAACTAGATCCTGAAATAAAAAAAGAATTCGAACAAAAATCTACAATTGTTCAAGAAAAAATAATGGCTGTAATTAGCGAAATAAAAGCTATTGAAAGACAATCAAATGAAAAAATTGAAGAATGGCAAAACAATATTGCTTTACTTACAATTAATATTCCAATTAATAATATAAAATCTAAATTTAAACGTAATAAAAAATTAACAACTTATTTTAATGGAATTAGAGAAGACATATTAAAAAATATTGCCTTATTTATAAATGAGCCAAAACAAAATTCAAATCAACCAATGCAAGGACCTCGCCCACAAGCACCAGAACCATGGTTAAATTACAGAGTTAATTTATTTATAGATAACAGCAATACAGAGGGTGCTCCTGTTATAATGGATTCTAATTATTCTTATCACAATATTTTCGGTATGTTAGAATACGAAAATTATTATGGTTCTTTAAAAACAGATTTTACAATGTTAAAACCGGGATTAATGCATATGGCAAATGGAGGTTATATACTTTTCCAAGCTGAAGATTTAGTTGCAAATGGAATTTGTTACGATGCTTTAAAAAAGTCATTAAAAGTAAAACAATTATCAATAGAAAACACTGTTGACCAACGTTCTTCTATGGTAATGGTTTCTTTAAAACCTGAACCTATTCCATTAGATGTAAAAGTTATATTAATTGGTGGTACAAATATTTATCATACACTTTTATCTTTAGACCATGACTTTAGAAAATTGTTTAAAATAAAAGTAGAATTTGAAGATGATGCTCCTCGTACTATTGAAAATATGAATAAACTTGCTAGATTTGCTTCTGGTTTCTGTGAGCAAGAAAACTTACTTCCACTTGATAAATCTGGTATGGCAGGACTTATAGATTATGCAACACAAATTGCTAACGATAAAGATAAACTTTCAACTAGGTTTAACGATTTAGCACAAATAATTGGTGAAGCCGCAACTTGGGCAAAACTTGATAAATCTAAGTATATTACTGAAAAATATATTGATAAAGCTCTTTTTGAAAGAATAGAAAGAGTAAAAAAATATGATACAAAATATTTAGAAATGATAGAAGATAACACACTTTTAATAAACACAGAAGGCAGTGAAATTGGTCAAATAAACGGATTAACTGTAATGACTATTGGAGATTATTCTTTTGGAAAACCTGCAAAAATTACTGCAAATACTTATATTGGAAAAACAGGAATTGTAAACGTAGAAAGAGAAGTTGAACTTTCTGGTTCTACACACTCTAAGGGTGTTATGATTTTAACAGGTTATTTAGGAGAAAAATTTGCACAAGATATTCCACTTTCTCTTACAGCAAGCCTATGTTTCGAACAATTATATAATGGAGTAGATGGAGATAGTGCTTCTAGTACAGAACTATATGCTATTTTATCTAGCTTATCTGAAATACCTATAAATCAATCTATTGCAGTTACTGGTTCTGTAAATCAAAAAGGCGAAATACAACCTATAGGCGGAGTTAACGAAAAAATAGAAGGATTCTTCCAAATATGTAAATTCCGTGGACTAAATGGTTCTCATGGTGTAATGATACCAATTCAAAATGTAAAAAATCTACATCTTTCAAAAGAAGTTGTAGAAGCTGTAAAAAACAAACAATTCCATATATATGCTATTTCTACAATAGATGAAGGAATTGAAATTTTAACAGGTGTTCCTGCAGGTAAGAAAGATAAAAATGGTAAGTTTACAGCAGGTACAATAAATTATTTAGCTTATGAAAAATTAAAGAAATATGCTAAGTTAAGTAAAGAAATGGAATAAAGTCATGCGGGCAGATAGAAATTTCTGCCCCCCTACATCAAAAATAAGATTTTTCTATAATGTAAAAAAAGAGTGTAGATATTTCTACACTCTTTATATGAATTCATATTTTATATATTTTTATAAATTCTATTTTTTATTTACTAAATCTTTTAATGCTTTACCAGCTTTGAACTTCGGAGTCTTGGAAGCTGCGATCGGCATGGTCTCGCCGGTCTTCGGGTTTCTTCCCTCTCTAGCTGCTCTCTCAGCTACCTCAAAAGTACCAAAGCCAACCAGCTGAATCTTTCCGCCCTTAACCAGTTCCTCGGATACTGCATCTGTGAAAGCCTTGATTGCCTTCTCTGCGTCTTTCTTGGAAAGCTCTGCTTTCTCAGCTACAACTGCGATTAATTCTGTCTTATTCATCGTATATTCCTCCTAGCTTATATCTTCGCACATGAATCCTCTTAGTTTTCTTCGTACATGCCCGCAAATCTTACTTTACATTTATATACATTTCTCCTTGCTTTGTCAAGGTTTTTCGCGCCTTGCTGTGTTTTTTCTGTGAAAAATCATGGAGTATCTGTGAACTCTCTTGCGCTTTCGCCTGTTTTTCGATATATCTGTTATATCGAATACCAATTTTTACCAAATAGACTGAAAGGAAACGGAGACTGTCTGGCACTCTTCCAGCCTCCCATTTTAGACCATATATGATAGAATCAACAACCACTACCCCCTCTGATTTTTACAGCGGTTCCCGCATCCTTTTAGAGGGCATCATCGACGAATTTCTCTCCTGCATCGGCATGATCCGGCGCTATCAGAAGTCGCAGACCGGCTGGGATCCGATCTCCTCCTCTACCTCTCGCGTCAAAAGCCCGGAGAGCATGAGAGAAAAGCTCATCC
>OJMO01000340.1_pt1 | contig 34344 bp, 34 predicted proteins | sample 1597241 | NCBI WGS metagenome assembly OJMO01 (sample SAMEA2452129, study PRJEB22498) | human gut metagenome | biome: human feces; feature: human gut; material: feces | place: Australia | collected 2012 | reverse complement strand
ACGATGTAGAGGAAGGAAAAGTAGTACATTCAGAAGTAGTAGATACGAATGGAAGTGGACATGGCGCATTGGCAGGAGTTCTTAATGCATTGAATGCAGACGTTTTGATTTGTGGCGGAATTGGAGGCGGCGCACAGACAGCGTTAGCGGCAGCAGGCATCAAGCTTTTCGGAGGAGTTTCCGGAGATGCGGATGAAGCAGTAGAAGCTTTTATCAATGAAACACTTGAGTATAATCCGGATGTGAAATGTTCTCATCACGAGCACAACAACGGGGAAGGACATACATGTGGCGAGCATGGATGTGGAAGCCACAGTTGTCATTAAGAAGTGAGATTGCCATCGGATCATAAGATGAAAAAATAAAAGGTATTGATCTATAAAGAGGGAAGGGAACCCGCATCATCAAATTTGCTTGTGATGTCGGGTTCTCTTTTTATTTGCATAATGATATACTTTTATTGTGGTTAGAAAAATAAAGCATGTACAAAACTCATAGGAGAAAGATGTATACTTATGACAACATTTGGTGATAAAATTAGGAAGTTGCGAAAAGAGAAAAAAATGACTCAACAAAAGCTGGGTGATATGGTGGGCGTTTCTCATAGAACAATTCGATCTTGGGAAGTTGAAGGACGATATCCGAAGCAGAGTAGTTTATATCAAAAACTGGCAGATGCATTTCAGTGTCAGGTTTCTTATCTTATGAATGATAATGAAACCGTGTGCTTGGGTAATGATGAGCCAAGTGAATATGCTGGTGCTAAACAGGCAAGGCAGATTCTTGAACAGGTAGCTGCTTTATTTGCCAGTGGAACTATGACCAATGAGGACAAAACTATTTTCATGGATGAGATGACGAGACTTTATCTGGCATCAAAAAAGAACAGAAGAAAATGGTAAGAAGAAATGAACTGTTTTGTTTTCTTGCTTGATAGAAAAGAAGAATAGAACGTATAATAGTGTTAATGATCCAGAGAAGATTGCTCTGGAAATAGAATTATTCGTACCAGTGGTGCGAGTATAGAGTAGGAGTGAAAGAATGGTAGAAGATACTATGTTTTCCGGGGAATCGAAAAATATTGAGTACAAGGTATCCTTACCTGATAAAAGTGAAAAGTACATGAAGACAATCGTAGCTTTTGCCAATACACAAGGTGGCAAGCTGATTGTTGGAGTAGATGATAAAACACACCAGATTGTTGGTGTGGAAAATGATGTGTTGTTTCAGCTGATGGATGGAATTGCCAATGCAGTTTCTGATTCCTGTGTGCCACAGATCATTCCTGATATTGAGCCACAGACAGTAGACGGGAAAACGGTCATTGTTGTATCAGTAGAAGCTGGAAAGAACAGACCGTATTATCTAAAATCAAAGGGAAAAGATAATGGCACTTATATCCGTGTAGCAGGTACATCAAGACAGGCATTTCCGGAGAAGATAAAAGAACTGGAAATGGAAGGGGCCAGAATCTCATGGGATGAGCTTACTTGTGTGGGTTATCCTGTTTCAGAGGAAGCAACAGAGAAACTTTGTCAGGATATTGAAAAGTTCCGGAAGAAAGCAGGAATGTCAGAACATTCTGTAAAGAAAGAGCAGCTGATAAACTGGAAAATTTTGAAGCAGAGCGAGGGACAGCTTCTGGCAACGAATGCCTATGCGTTGCTGACATCGGATTATTTTTCATTCTCCAAAACACAATGTGCGGTATTCAAGGGAACAGATCGTGCAATGTTTCTGGATAAGAGAGAATTTACAGGACCAATCTATACACAAATCGAAGAAGCAGTAGATTTTGTATTGAGAAATATTCGGCTTGGAGCAACAATTGACGGATTGGTGCGAAAAGAGAAATATGAGTTACCACCGGAAGCAATCAGGGAAATGATTATTAATGCCCATTGTCACCGTAACCTATTAGATGAATCCTGTATTCAGGTCGCAGTTTATGATGACAGATTGGAGGTGACATCTCCGGGTGGATTATATAACGGATTAACTTATGAGGAAGTCATGAATGGTCATTCGAAGATCAGGAATAAAGGCATTGCCAATATATTCAGTCAGATGGGACTTGTAGAGGCATGGGGAAGCGGAATAAAAAGAATCCTTAATGCTGCAGAAGAGTATGGACTTCCAAAGCCGAGATTTCAGGAATTTGATAATATGTTTCGGGTAGAGTTGTTCCGAGTCAATCCAATAACTGACCAAGCTAACCAAGCTACTAACCAAGCTAACCAAGCTACTAACCAAGCTAACCAAGATTTAGAGAGATTAGACCAAGTGGAAGATGAAAATGTACTGAGTGAGAAAGAAATAGAAATTCTGAATCTTGTACGTATGCAACCTTCAATCACGCAGAAAGAAATGGCTAATGCGTTAGATTGGAATCTTGCTAGTGTGAAGTATTATATAACCAAATTGAAGGAAAAGAATTATCTGAAGAGGCAGGGAAGTAGCCAAAAAGGGAAATGGGTGATATTAACAAAACGAGATTGACACTTGTATCAATTCGTGTTAAACTATGAAATGTAAGGAGGAGAGAAAGATGCCTAGAAAACCATCATTAGACGGCAAAGATTCTAGTCTGAGAATTAGGATGTCACCAGAGCAAAAAGAAAAGCTAGTATCTTATGCAGAGAGACATTATCAGACTATGAGTAATGTAATATTCCAGGCGTTGGACATTCTTTACGCAAGAGAAGAACAACAAAATAATAAAGAGTAAAATGGAGTTATTTTGGAGTTTATTTCTTCATAAGCGGTGCGAAAAACACAAAAACAGAACGCACGTTCGAAATATAAACCTCTAATAACAGCCTTTGCGTGTCATGAAACGCAGTCCGCAAAGGAGTTTGAGTAGTAAACAGAGCTTCATAAATGGCGTAAACAAGCCATTTATGAAGCTTTTTCTTTTGTCGTGATACCTATATGATACCTGTTTTTGTAGTACCACAGATATTAAAGAGTGCTGAGCAGATGTGTCAGAGGTATTGTCTATTATCACATTTCTTTTTATTTAAAAAACATTCCAATTATCAAATAGTCAAAAAACGACAAATATTCATGAAATAGAACCAGTTTTGCGTATTGGTGATTATGAGGTTTCATATTATCATGCCAACGCAGTAAAAAAGACCACCATAGAATATGCTTTTGCAGATTTCGACCAAGAGAGAATATTCCGCAATGAGAGGACTGCATTTAAAATATCATATGTAAGAAATACACTAGAAATTGGTGGAAAATAGTGAAGAAACACCAATGGTGTCACTTCCGTAAATTTATGGTTTGAAAAAAAGGAAGAAGCGTTTGCAGAGACTGCGGTTACAGGCGTTAAAACTGTTGGGAAGATTAGTATTACAGATGTTGAAAGCGTTGTGGAAGCAGATATTGATGTGATGGCTGAGAGTGTTGAATCTGGCTTGCAGAATGATGATATTGGGGAGTGTGATGAAACGGTGAGATTACCATCTGATAAGGCTGATTATATGAAAATGAGTGTGGCTGAAAAAGACCGTTGTTATCCGTTTGATGACAAGGGAATAGATGCAGCATTTGAAATGGTTAGGACTTATTTTGAAAAGATTGGTATGGACACAAGTTTTGATTCTGTTTATGAGGAGACTAAGCTTTTGACAGATTATTATGAGAAACAGAAGTCGGAAGCTGCTATCCAAGTACAAACGGAACGGATAGTAGAAAGGCTGGAACTGCTTGGGATTGATTCGAATAGACTTACAGAATATTCGGTAGATATATTATCGGAGGTGTTTGACTTTGGAGATATGGAGTATTTTGCTGGGATTAAACTGTTTAACAAGGTAATTGACAGACTTGGAGTTGATATGGATCAGCAGAAGCGGTATGAAGTGTTTGACCATATTTATGAGGCTGGCATGCGAGAGAAGAAGGTCGAGCGAAATAGGAATAGCCGATAGGGATAATGATTTAGGTGCTATGGTAGATGCTATAGCACCTGGAGTATTTTGTGGAATAGCCATTCCTGATAATATTATTTGAGAAACAATCGCAAGTGATTGCGAATCTTTGTTGAAAAAGAATGCATGTTGTGGTATTCTAGAAGAAGTGGAGTTTATTCTGGAGACATTAATGAAGAAAAGAAATGAGTATCATATTTACAGATATAAAAAATATACAAGCAAAGATTTACAGGAATTATTTCAGGTAGTTGGATGGCTGTCGGCTGATTATCCGGAACGTTTGAAAAAGGCTTTAGATAAAAGAGAGACGGTATTTATGGCTTGGGATGGTAAGAAGTTGGTAGGTCTTGTTAATACAATTGACGATAGTGAATATATAAAGTGTAGAAGGTGTATGGAATGGTTATACTTAATATTTTAGGAAAAATCGAGAGGACATATATTTCTAATAAATTGGGATTATATATTTCAAATCTTCCGGATGGTGGTGAAACAAATTGGAATAATTGGCAAGAAGGAATGAAAGAGACTCTACAGATAGCGTATAAAACTGAGAAATTGGAAGCAAGTCGATATATAGGTAAGTTTGGAAGTGGTTCTAATAATACTTTTGAAACAAGAGTTTTGGAAAGAGCAACAAAAATTCTAAATCAAAATGATGAAGATAAAGAAATTGTTGTGGATAAATATATTGATTTTTTGTCAAAAAATATGATTTGTATAGATATTGATTATCAAAATTGCGAAATCCCTTATGGAGAGAATACATATTCATGTTTAGATGGAGGTTCATGTGAAGATGAGCCAGTGGAGAAAATTCTTGAATTTTTGGAATTTATTGATTGTGGAAAAGAGAATATAAATTTAACAGTCCCATATTGTATATATTCAACAAGTCAGAGAAGAGACAGAGAATATAGATATCTTTTTTCAGGCACAACTGATATAACTGAACCAATTGCAGAATTGCAGAAATGGGGAAAACTGTTGGATAAGTATTTGATATCTGAAAAGGAGTTTTATCAATTAGATTATTTATGCAATGCACTGTTTGATTTAGGGAAAAGTGGGGAAAATACTTATCATTACATGAAATTGTATTCGTTATGTGCATTGTTTTTAGAAAAAGATAAGGAGGCGGAATTAGACTATAAGCTACCGTGTTTGATGGATTTATCAATTTCGGTTTCAGATAGAAAGGGAATGGCTGAATTGATGAGAAAGATTAGGAATAAAATAGCCCATGGAGATTTTCAAAAATTAAATGAATTACTGGAGTGCTATGCACAGAAGTATATGGACGGAAAGTTTTGGTTTGATTATTATGAATATACGCGTTCATCATGGGTTTTGTTACATATCAGTTGTAGATTAGAAGAAATATTAAAAACATTAATTAACCTAATGCTAAAAGATAATTCTAAGGTAATTGAATTGAGAAATATGAAGCAATCATAGAATGCAACATTTTCCGGGTGAATATTAAGACTATAGAAAGGTTGAAGCAAGTTTATGAAGTTAAGAACAATAATGATATTTCCAGAATTTGATAATATGGAAGTGATTGATAAGATAAGAGAGCAGTATGATCCGTTAGCAAACTTGGTACGTCCACATATTACAATAGTGTTTCCATTTGATAGTGACAGGAGTAATGAAGAGTTAAAGGCTGTGTTAGAAAATAGATTACAGTCAGTAAAATCATTCAAACTCGAAATGGCAGGTGTAAGAAAGCATGAGGATAGGTTTGGTAATTATTTGTTTTTAGAGGTTACTCAAGGGGAAAAAGAATTATGCCATATTCATGATGTTTTATATAAAAATGAGTTTTCAGATTATGATTTAGGATTGCCGTATGTTCCGCATATTACCATTGGTAAAATGTCGGAAAGACGAAAACTGGATGAAGCGTATAATAAAGTAAAAAATATGAGTGAAACCTTTGGTACTATTATAAACAAAGTATCTGTCGAAATGATAGGCGATAACGAGGAGTCTATAATTGTAGCTGAAATTGCTTTGAGTTGACGTGAAAATATGGAGAAAGAATATGATATATGAATTAGCAAAACCAAAAGATTTACAGGCTGTATAAAATGTGGTGCAGCATACAATAAAAACAATATATCCGAAGTATTATCCAATGGAAGTAGTCGATTTTTTCTGCGAGCATCACAGTGAGGATGCTATAGAAAAGGATATTAAAAATGGTTATGTAAGTGTGCTAAAAATAGATGGAACAATCGTAGCAACAGGTTGTTTTGTGGATAATCACATTACAAGAGTTTATGTCCTTCCGGAACACCAGAAAAAGGGATATGGCACTTTTATTATGAAAAATATTGAAGAACAGATTGGCGAAAAATTTGATAAGGCATATCTGGATGCGTCACTTCCGGTGGCAGCCCTTTATGAAAAGCTTGGATTTGTGAATGTAATGCATGAGCGTTATCCTGTAGAAAATGGAGTGATACTTGCGTATGAAGTTATGGAAAAGGAACTTCATAAAATCTCGACAGATATAAATTATGATGGAAGAAAATTTATCCCCAAAATGAATTCTGAAAACGGTGAGGTTGGTGAACAGACCAACTTTACATATCATCAGAATGGAAATCTATTGTGGGATGAATATAGCGGTGGAGATATATTAAAAGGTTCGTTGATTGGATCGGTTTTATGTAATGGGGAACTTGATTTTGTGTATCACCACATGAATCAGAATATGCAAATAAAGACAGGTAAGTGCCATAGTGTGCCAACTGTACAAGAAAACGGGAAAATAGAACTTTCTGAAAAATGGCAATGGACAAGTGGAGATTATTCTAAAGGAGAGTCTTTGTTAGTTGAGGTGTAGGATGTTAGAAAGATTTGAATATAAAAGAGCAACAATGGAAGATATCGAAGAATTGGTAAGAACAAGGATTATTGTCCTTCGTGCAGCAAATAAGTTGTCAGATGATGAGGATATGTCCGTTGTGGAGGAGGAATCATATGCATATTATGGGCGTGCGTTGGAAACCGGAGAGCATATTGCATATTTGGTGTATGATAACGGAAAGTTTATTGGAGCGGGCGGTGTAAGCTTTTATCAGGTTATGCCGACCTACCATAATCCGACCGGTAAAAAGGCGTACATTATGAATATGTATACGGCATCGGAATATCGGAGACAGGGGATTGCATTTCATACATTAGATTTACTGGTAAAGGATGCGAGGAAACAGGGCATATCACAGATTACTTTAGAGGCGACAGAGATGGGACGACCTTTGTATGAGAGATACGGATTTGTAAAAATGGAAGATGAAATGGAGCTGAAGGTATAAATAGTTAAAATAGAAAGCAGGTATAGCATGAGAAACAGATATATAACAGAAGAATGTAATAAAATACTTAATTTTTGGAAATTGGAAGAATATTTTACACCATCGGATTATCCCGAATTGACTTTAACAATAAAAGAGGGAAAACAAGATATCCCGTTTGATGCATATTATAATGCTTACAGTACAAGAAGTTTACCATTAAAAGAATACAAGGCACATAATGAGTATTTGAGCAAAAAACATAAATCTGATGAGAAGTTGTATAATCGTGCAAATGTTTATTGTGGCTGTTACAAAATTAAAACCTTTGTGGAAAAAATGGCTGAAAAATGTAAATTAAATATGGAAAAATATGCAGAGATAAACGAATTGTCAGGTAGATTTTATATTTTCTCAGTTCAGATAGACTTAGATGGAAAACTTACAGAGGAAGGTGTGCAAATCAGTCCTTTCTTTTATGCTGTACTTTGTATGATAAAATCAGAAGGCATAAATGTTAATATTATGCAAGAAGACATATGCAAGTTAAATGAAGATGTAAATGAATTACTTAAACAGAATGATATACAAATACTGGAGTTTACAGACATAACGATAGTTGAAAATATTGTGTTTGACAAATTAGGAGTTGAGAATGAAAGTCAAGTAGGGTTAGAAGGTGCCTCGGATAAGGTTTATGCATGCAAAGGTTTAAAGAAAGAAGATGAAACGAGTGACTTTTTTAGCTTTTACTTGGACGAAATAGAAAGAGTTCAAAAAAACTATAAGAATAATGAGCATGTAATAAAATATATCACCTCGTTATTGTATGATAATCAGAAAAAGATAATGATAGACAGCGATGTTAATGCCATGAAAAAATGGTTAGAAGTAGATAGATTTCCACTGGCAAAATACCCATCAAAGTTCTCACCGACATTAATGCAACAATTAGCTATAAATATAGCTATATCAGAAAAGGATAGATATGAAAAAATATTCTCAGTAAATGGACCTCCAGGAACGGGGAAAACAACACTTTTGAAAGAAATTATAGCGTCAAATGTTGAGCAATTGGCAGAAGTTTTAATTAAATATGGAATTGATGGTGGTAATTTTGTTTCTCGAAAAATTGAGTCTGCTTCAAATGCTAGTTATACAGAAAAATATTATGAAATACCAGAAGAAATTGCTAAATTTGGAATTCTCGTTGTATCAAATAATAATGGAGCAGTAGAGAATGTAACGCTCGATTTACCGAAATCTGGTGACATGAAAAAAGAAAAGACGAGGACAGATTATTTTGATAGGATAATAAATAGGGAAGTGTATTTTTCAGCTGTGGCAGATAATCTTTTGGGAGAAGAAGGAAGTGCATGGGGATTAATATCGGCTCGTATGGGAAGAAAGTCCTATGTTACTGAAGTGTTAGAATCTTGTGTATTTGCCAGAAAAAATGATGATTCAAATAAAGTAACATTGGACCTGGCAAGGGTTGATAGTATTTCATGGAATGAAGCTATAGAAAAATTTAATGTAGCCAAAAAAAAGGTTTTATCATTAAGAAAAGATATCAAAAATGATCAGAAACTTTTAGTGGATTTTTATCAGGAAAAAGAGAACTTAGCTAAGAGAAAATGGGAATTAAAACAGTTGACTATAGAAAAAGAGCAGCTAAATAAAAAGTTAAATGAGGTAAAAACGGAATTAGAAAATAATGAAAAGGAGACTTTAGAGCAGAAAGAGGAAATCAAATATATTAAAGAGCATAGCTCTATTTTTAAGAAACTACTTATCCTTTTGGGGTTAGGAAAAATAGGTAGACATGTTGCTGAAAAACAAAAATATGTCGATGAGTTAATAATAAAGCACGAAGACATTAAGCGTAGGTATAGTTTGACCAAGAGAAATACAGAAGAAGTATGTGGAAAAATTGAAAATCAATATAGCATAATCTCTACTCTAGAAAAGAAAGTACAGATACTTGAGGAAAAAGTATATGGAAATAATGAGTCATTGAAAAACAAATACAAAAATAATTTTGCGGATAGATATTTCTATGAAAATATTAAGGAATCTGAAAATTCACAGAATGCATGCCCATGGACATTTGACGAATATGATATGGCTAGAGAAGAATTGTTTTATGCTTCATTACAGGTGCGAAAAGCGTTTATTTTGAATTCGCCATATATAAAAAGAAATCTGTTTGTATATCAGGCATATAACAATGGAAAATATACAATAGCAGAAAAACAAGAGATGTTTCCACATTTGTTTAATTCCTTGTCAGTAGTGATACCTGTACTCTCTTCTACATTTGCATCAGTTGGAAGGTTTTTAAAACATGCAGGAAATATGAGCTTAGGCATGCTAATAATTGACGAATCGGGACAAGCTATGCCACAGTCTGCTTTAGGCGCACTTTATAGGACAAGGCAAGCAGTTGTTGTGGGAGACCCATTACAAGTGGAACCTGTTGTAACAATTCCTAAAGTGTTAATTGATATACTTGCTGATAGTACAGGAGTAGCAAATGAATACAAGGTGATTGAAAATTCAGTTCAGACTTTTGCAGACAATATGAATGAGTTTAACGGTATGATTGGAGAAAGACAGGTTGGTTGTCCGTTGGTTGTTCATAGAAGGTGTATAGAGCCAATGTTTTCTATCTCAAATATGATTTCATATGACAATAGAATGTTCAATAAAACGAATAAAAAGGAAGATTATTTGAAACAAGAACAACCATTTTTGATAAAAAAATCAGGATGTTCAGATAAAAGTGTAGGTGCAATGAATTGGGTAGTAAAAAAGGCTAATATACTTAATGTGGCATGTACGAGGGCAAAATACAGAATAGCCTTTATTGGAAATTTAAATGATTGGAAAAATAGAAGATATTTTAGGGAGTTTATTCCCAAATTTATTGACACGATAGATGTGTAGAATATATACAATGTGAAGACGGAATAGGAGAAATTATCATGGCTGTATCATATAAACGATTATGGAAATTATTAGTAGATAAAGAAATGAGCAAATCGGATTTGCGTAAAAAGGCAGAAATTGCCCCTAACACAATGACAAAGCTTCGCCGTGATGAAGAGGTGAGCCTAACAATTCTTAGCAAAATTTGTAAAACCTTACATGCAGATTTTGGGGATATTGTGGAGTATGTGCCGGATGCAGAAATATGGGATTTGTATAATGAGAACCGAGAACTTCTGGGAAAAGACCATATCAGAGGAGAACAGTTACCGATAGATGGATATCATCTGGTGGTGCATGTATGGATTCGTAATTCTAAGGGACAGTACCTTATCTCGCAGCGTTCCGCAAACAGACCGACATATCCTTTGATGTGGGAATGTGTAGGTGGTTCGGTTGTAAAAGGTGAGGATAGTTTATTAGGAGCAATTCGAGAGGCAAAGGAAGAGGTTGGCGTTGATTTAATGCCGGGAAATGGACAAGTTCTTTTTACAAAGACACGAAAAATCATTGATGGAAAAATTTATAATGATATTATGGATGTTTGGCTGTTTGAATATGAAGGAGAAGTCGATTTGGGAAATGCTACAATGGATGAAGTGGCACAGGTTGCTTGGATGAACAGGGAACAGATAAAAGAATTGTTTGATGCAAATATGTTTGTGGAGACGTTGGAATACTTCTTTACGGAAGTGGACAAAGAAAGGAGATAAATGTTTAAATTTATTTTTGATTTAGCAACAGAACCATTGGGATTACCGATTGAATGGTATTACGAATGGATTATTTTGGCAGTAATTGGATATATTGCATATTTGATTGCGTATGAAAAAGTAGGAAGCTTGTATCATGGAGATCTCATCTCGGGGAGAGCGGCGGGTTCATTTTGTCACTGGATAATTCGAACTCTTTATTTTATCGTTATGTGGGCTATTGCATATGGAGTGATTTGGATTGGCAAATTTGTTATGGCACATAAAATACAAGTCGCTATTGGCATATGCAGTATTGTGGCGGTTACCATAGCTGTAAAAATATTTATTTGGATTAAAGAACGAAATAAATTGGTAAAGGTGTCAGTAAAAGTTGAAAATAATGATAACCGGTAAAATGCTTTAGAAATAAAGAAAGTTGGTGCATATATGAAAGAAAAAGAACATCAATCCATAGAGTGGAAGGAGTCATGGCAGGATGAATATTTGAAATGGATTTGTGGATATGCCAATGCCTACGGTGGAACAATATACATAGGTACGGATGACGATGGTAATGTTGTAGGTATTGATAATGCAAGAGATTTATTAGAGCGAATTCCTAATAAGATTACAGATACAATGGGAATCATTGCAGATCCAGAAAATCAACATTTAAGAAATGGGGATACACTTGACGCAGATTGGCCTACTGATGAAGAAACAGAATTTGATGTTGTAACAATGAACCCACCGTATTCAGCTAAATGGTCAGCAGCAGAAGGCTTTAAGCAGGATGAGAGATTTATGGATTATGGTGGAAAGCTGGCACCTAAGTCAAAAGCAGATTATGCATTTTTGCTCCATGGTTTTTATCATTTGAAACAAACAGGAACAATGGCAATTGTACTTCCTCATGGAGTGTTATTTAGAGGAGCTGCAGAAGGAACAATCAGAGAAACTTTATTACAAAATGGCTCAATATATGCTGTAATTGGTTTGCCAGCTAACATGTTTTACAATACATCAATTCCAACATGCATAGTTGTTCTTAAAAAACATAGAAAAGGAAGAGATGTCCTTTTTATTGATGCTTCTAATCTTTATGAAAAAGAGAAAAAACAAAATGTAATGAATGAAGAACATATTGATAAAGTATTAGAGCTATACAATAACAGGAAAACAGTAGATAAATTAGCATATCTAGCTTCTTATGATGATATAAAGGCTAATGATTATAATCTGAACATTCCAAGGTATGTAGATACAAGTGAGGAAGAGGATGAGATAGATATAAAGTCGCTTATTGAAGATATAAAAGAGACAAATAAAGCAATTAACGAGAATAATGCTAATTTGGTAGATATGCTTGGAAATCTTACATTTAGTTCATCAGAGACAGAAACAGCAGTCAAGGAATTAATAGATATGCTCAAGGAGGTGTAATGATGGGAAATACGCCAAATATAAGATTTAAGGGATTTACTGATGATTGGGAACAGCGTAAGTTGGGAGAAGTGTTCCAAGAATACTCGGAAAAGAACCATCCAGAGTTACCTGCATTAACTATTATTCAAGGTGGCGGAACAGTTCTTAGAGAAAAATCTGAGCGTAAATTACAGTATGATAAATCGAGTTTAGCATGGTACAAAATGGTTCGAGAAGATGACTTTATTGTGCACCTTAGATCCTTTGAAGGTGGACTTGAAAAATCTAACCATAATGGCTTGATAAGCCCAGCATATCATACATTTCACGGTGATGAGGTGGATTCAAGATTCTATTATCCATACTTCCGTTCGTATGAATTTATCAAGCATAAATTAGTGCCTCATGTATACGGAATCAGAGATGGAAGAAGTATTGATATTGATGGTATGAAAACCATTGAAATTCCTTGGACTTCATATGAGGAGCAGAAAAAAATTGGGGACTATATTGAGTCACTTGATACTCTCATCACTCTTCATCAGCGTAAGTGTGATGAAACAAAAAAATTGAAAAAGTTTATGCTTCAAAAAATGTTTCCGAAAAAAGACGAGAAAAAACCAGAGATTAGATTCGCTGGTTTTACTGACGATTGGGAACAGCGTAAGTTGATAGATTATCTTGAGGTATCATCTGAAAAGAATAGAGATAATCGTTTCACAAAAGATGATGTTCTATCGGTTTCAGGTGAATATGGAATTGTAAATCAGATTGAATTTCAAGGTCGTTCATTTGCAGGTGCATCGGTTTCGAATTACGGTGTTGTGGAAAACGGAGATGTTGTATATACAAAGTCACCATTAAAATCTAATCCATACGGAATAATCAAGACAAATAAGGGAATTCCGGGGATTGTATCAACGTTATATGCAGTTTATAAGCCAAAAGAAATAACGGATTCAAAGTTTGTACAGATTTATTTTGAACTTGATTCCAGAATGAATTCTTATATGCATCCGTTGGTAAACAAAGGTGCAAAAAATGACATGAAAGTTTCGGCAGAGAACGCTTTAAAGGGGATGGTTTCTTTTCCTAAAAAAGATGAACAGGAAATGATTTCATTATATTTTTCCTACCTCGACAACCTTATCGCCCTTCATCAGCGTAAGTCATTTTTTATTTTTTCAATATGAAATGATTGGGAACAGCGTAAGTTTCCTGAATTTGTTTCATTTTATAATGGTTTGACTTATACACCAAATGATATTCAGGAAATGGGAACATTGGTTTTGAGATCTTCTAATGTAAAAAATGGAGAAATTGTAGATGCTGATAATGTATATGTGAATGATAAAGTTGCTACATCTGAGAATGTGCAGGTAGGTGATATTATTGTTGTTGTAAGAAATGGTTCGCGTGCACTTATCGGAAAACATGCACAAATTAAGGCTTCCATGCCAAATACAGTGATTGGAGCATTTATGAGCGGAATACGTTCAGGACAATCTTCTTTTGTAAATGCATTACTTGATACATCGGCATTTGAAAATGAAATTGCAAAGAATATGGGAGCAACGATTAACCAGATTACGGGATATATGTTTTCGAAAATGGAGTTTATGGTTCCATCAGAGGAAGAGCAACAGCAAATTGGGCAGTATTTCTCCAACCTTGATCACCTCATCACTCTTCATCGGCGTGCGTATTACAACGAGAAAGGAGAACTTACAAATGTACACAACGACAACTAATAACGCAATTCTATTCTGCGATTACTATAAGCAGTGGATTACAGTTTACAAAGAAGGCGCTATCCGTCCAGTCACTATGAACAAATACAACATGGCTCATCAATGGCTCGAAAAGCTTATTCCTAATCTTACATTAGCTGAGCTTGACAGATTTGCATATCAGAAGCTCCTTAATGATTATGCACTATCGCATGAGCGACAGACCACAATGGATTTCCACCATCATCTAAAATGTGCAATTCTTGATGCAGTTGATGAAGGACTTATAACGAGAGATCCTACAAGAAAGGCAATCATTAAAGGCAAAACACCTAGAAAAAAGAAGCCCAAATATCTTAATCAATATGAGCTTCACAAGTTATTAGATGATCTTGATTTAAGTTCAGAGGTTAATTTAGACTGGCTCATTCTATTGATTGCCAAGACAGGAATGCGTTTCTCGGAAGCGTTAGCACTCACACCTAAAGATTTTGATTTATCTCGTCAGATGCTTTCTGTTTCTAAGACATGGGATTACAAGAATCACACCGGCTTTCTTCCGACTAAGAATAAGTCTTCTGTTCGGAAAATCCCATTAGACTGGCAAACTGTTATGCAGTTTGCGGAGCTTGTAAAAAGACTTCCTGAAGATGAGCCTATTTTTGTAAACGGAAGAATATATAACTCTACCATTAACAGTATTCTGGCAAGGCATTGTAAGGAAGTTGATGTTCCAATAATATCAATTCATGGGCTGAGGCACACGCACGCTTCACTTCTTCTATTTGCTGGTGTGTCAATTGCAAGCGTTGCACGCAGATTAGGTCACTCAAATATTACAACAACACAGAAGACATATTTACACATTATTCAAGAACTGGAAAGTAAAGATATAGATTTAATTATGAGGTCTTTATCTAACTTGAATTAATAATTTCGATACGCACGCTGATTATAGATAACGAAAGCTTGTAGCAAAAACTACAAGCTTTCTTCATCTAATTATACGATTAAAGGACTAATTTCCGGCATAAGATTTTCCTTGAATTCTCTGATAAGCATTATATTGAATTTCAATTTAGAAAGTGCATCAGGAGTGTTAGCTTTATATCCAGCATAATCAGCAAGCTCCTTTAACTTATTTCCGTTAGCAAGTTCCCCATCTTTATAATTATATGCCTCATATTTTACAGCATCAAATGGAACAAACCACCTCTTTGCAAACTTTTCTATTTCCGTATCTATTGCAGTATAGCGCATCTTATTTATGATAACAGACATATCCTGCCCCATAAACTTAGCCTTATCCTGTTCAATCTCATTCAACACCTGCAACAATAAATAACTCAGTCTTGGATTATCATCGGCAAAATCTTTTACTATTTCCTTTAACTCTGAAAGCTTATGTTCAAATTCTTCATCGATAAATTCCTTATCCTTTTGATCCAGAAAATCAACAAATCCTTGCAGTAATTCTACAATATATTCAAAATCAATTTTAAACTTATTATATGCCACCAAATCATAATCATCCCGGATTGGATCCTCCACAGTATCGTCTGGTGGATCTTTCCTTATTTCTTCCAAGACATTATTATAAACCGCTGCATAGTCCTCATATACCTGCTGACTAAATTCATATTGTTCCAACATCTGTGGTTCAAATGCTGAAAATGATTTCAAATGTGCATAATCATGGTCTAAATCTCTAAACAACTTGATAAATGTTTTTTTCTGTTTCTTAGATAATCCCATTACCTCTGTTGGGGCAGGTGCAAATGTCCTTATTGTTTTTAAAGATAGAATGAAGTTACTGAGTACAGTATCCCAATCCTCTGCCATTGCCTGTCCTATACCGCCCTTAGAATATAAGACAAGTGCAGCATTTATCTTTTCCTTATATTCTTTTGGATTTCTAAATGTAACAATCTGACCGTATTCCTTATTCTGATCAAACAATCGATTCGTCCTTGAAAATGCCTGTATTAATCCCTGTGGACTCATAGGTGGTCTGTCAATAAATAATGTTGATAAGCATGGAGCATCAAAACCTGTAAGAAGTCTGTCAACAACTATAACAATATCTACCTGCTGTTCCCTGTCAGTGTAGTATTTCTGTTTTCTTGCTAATCTGTCATTCAAATTATTATTATATATACCAATATTGTCTATTGCATATTTTGTTCCAAAAAGCTTATTATAATATGCTAAATATCTCTTCATTGAATCCTGATTAACTTGAGACGCCTCTTCATTTTCTGATACAGAAAAAGTGATTGCTACTTTAGGAAAATCTGGTAAGATTTTCTTTATTTCATCACTTATTTTAAGTTCATCTTCTCCTGCTTTTATTTTCAGAATCATATCATAATACTTCTGTGCAACTGCTATGGACTCAACCGTAAGCATAGCTTCATAGGTCTTTCCCCTTCCATTTTGCATTCCAAACTTAGCCAAAGATTGATTAATAATTATGTTCAGCACATTTCTCATATGATTCGTACTATGATAATATTTCTCTTCTTCATCCTTTGAAATATCCTTCGGACCAAGATTTTCTACATTAAATCCTAATACTGCCCCATCATGAATAGCTTCTTTTATAGTGTAACTATGAAGGCACGGACCATATAATTCTTCTGTAGTCTGTGGCAAATCACCTTTTTGCTCATATTTGTTTTCTTCAAATATAGGTGTTCCTGTAAATCCAAACCAAATAGAATTACTAAAAAATTTCTCTATATCTCTTTTGGTTTGTGGTGTAACTGCTCTATGACATTCATCTACAACAAATGCTACTTTGAGTGACTTTATTTTATTATATTCCCTCGTGCCCTCTTTAAGACGCCTGTTAATCATGACCTGCATTTTCTGACGTGTAGTTACAATCATCTGCCTGTTATCATCTGATAATTTTTTTATTAAGCTGCCAACATGTTCCGTATCATCAACCTCAATAGTATCATTGTTAGCATATGACTGGAACGCTCCTTTAGTCTGCATATCCAAGTCTTTTCTATCAATTAAAAAGATAGTTTTCTGTATCGATGGTATATCCATTAATAGATTTCTTGTAGCCTTATATGACGTCATTGTTTTTCCAGAACCAGTTGTATGCCATATATATCCTGATTTTCCAGCTTTTGAAGCTTCCCTCATAGCCTCAATAGCATGAATCTGATATGGTCTTAGAATAAGCAGTTTCTTCTTGTCATTATCAAGAACTGTATACTTAGTTACCATCTCATGTGCTTCTGGAATTCTAAGTACCGCCTGTGCGAAATCAATGTAATTACATACCGGCACATTCTCTCTGTCAATCCATCCTGTAAGGAATTTTTTGTTCAATTCCGTATCTCTTGCTGCCGAAAAATATTTTGTATCAATAGCATTACTAACTACAAACATCTGCACATTTGAGAAAATTCCATGAAACTTTCCCTCTGCTATATATTTCTTTATCTGACGGTATCCATCCATATAGGAATGCTCTTTATTTTTTAACTCAATATGAATTAATGGTATTCCGTTAATCAAGAGTGTTACATCAAAGCGTCTGTTTCTTGCGTTCTCATCATTTTCCTCTTTAAACGCCTGATACTGGTTAATTACTTCATAAACACTTGAACCACCTGCTACATGCTCGTTATTCATTACAACAAGATGTAGTGTTTCATTTCCTCTTTGAACATGAACATATACTTTTCCATTTTCTCCAACCAACCACTTTCCAGCATCATAGAATGAGGCATGTGACACATCGTTTTTCACTTTTGCAAACTCTGATTCGCTAAGCGGAATATCATCTAATTTAGCTTTATTATTCTGTTCAAGAATATATTTAAAGTTATTCCATAAATCCTCTTCTGTTCTAATATCCTGTCTGTATGTCCATTGAGATTCCCCACTGCAAAGCTGATCTATAAGCTTTTTTTCAATTACTGATTCTAATTCTGCCATAATCATTATCCTTTCTGTGGAAACATATTTTGCAACATGAATTTCTTTATTTTTTTTATTTCATCACACTTACGTTGATGAAGAGTGATAAAGTTATCCAAGTTTGAAAAATACTCTCCAATTTTCTTCTGTTCAGCATATTCAGGCATCAACGTTTCGACTGCGTTTATTGTTGCCTTTGATAAACTCGGAACTCCAGTGGACTCATCTTTTGCTTTCCAATTAACATTTTGAAAAATATCAAAAACAAAATTCAAATCGTATTTATCTAGTGGAACCGCGTAAAACAATGTGTCTACAGTCCAAAATGGAGCCCGCAATATGTACGGATTATCTATTGTTCCTTTTCTTCCAATACCAATAGCATCTTCATCATCGGACAATGCTTCATTAACCGAAAGCATATATCCACCAGTTCCATACACTGGAATATCCCCTTCTTCTAGATGTTTATAATCTCTTCCGCTACGAACGTCGACAACATCAACCAACTTACGCTGTTCCCAAGTGTCTTTTATTTGACATTATAATATAATGAATTTATCATTATATTAAGAGTTTGATTTTATTAATATATATGAAAAGATACTATAATATAATTAAATGAAAGGTAAGAACAAAATGTATAAAAGATCTAGAAAAGAATGTTTAAAAGACATAGGGAAAAAAGAATATGGATTTGATATAGAGCGAGAAGAAATCATATACTTATATCATTGTGGAATGAAATTAAGTAGAAAACAATGGAAAAATTAGATGAAATAGAAAAAGATGGAGGATGTTCATATAAAAAATGGGAACAGTATATTAAACAAAAATATTTAACTGAAAATAATGAGGAATTTAAGGGCTTTCTGAGACAATTTTTAGTGGTTCAAGAGAATTTTTTGGAGACAGGACAAATAATATGTGCGGCTTTGTTGGGAGCATTGTTTGCAACATTTGCATCTGTTGGGCAAGAAATAATGAGTGGTATTGATGATTTAAGTATATGTAATTTTATTTTATCATTAGTGGTGCAGTTTGTTATTATAGTATTATTTTTTGCTATATGTTCATTCTATGTCATTAGAACGGTAAATAATATTACATTTTTAGAAAAGGCACGAAAGAATATGTGTAAAGATATTCTTGAAATTTTGAAAAAATAATTTATATTTCCTCCACGCAACCAATTCCACCACAATTCCCACTTTTCTGACAACTACAATTGGTGGAATCCGCATTTACAAGGATTATAATACATATATAACAACAGAAAGGACTGACATTATGCTACAGGAGAATCTTATTATGCTGAGGTCGCTTGCCGGTAAGACGCAGGAGTATATCGCAGAGGTTATTGGAATATCGAGGCAGGCGTATGCCAAATGGGAGCGTGGTGAAACAATTCCTGATATTGAAAAATGCGGCAGGCTTGCAGAGTTTTATGGGGTGACGATGGATTCCTTAATAAAGGATGATGTGCAGCTTGAAGGGCAGAAGATGGCACCAGCACCGAAGGGCAAACACATGTGGGGTGTTGTCACAGTGAATGACCGTGGGCAGATAGTTATTCCTAAAGAGGCTAGAGAGACTTTTGGACTTGGGAACGGCAGCAGGCTGGTTGTGCTTGGCGATGACAATGAGGGCATAGCGCTTGTTAAAGCAGAGCAGTTTGAAGAGAAACTTAGCATGGCAATGTCAGTTCTTAGTAAAGATATTAAGGAATGAGGTGTTATGTATGATTTGTCCAAAATGTAATAAGGAAATGCGGAAAGGATACCTTTTCAGCAGTAAAGACGGAGCATTTAGCTTTGCCGACGAAGTGCCGGGAGTATTCACAAATGCGAAAACAGCTAAAGGATTTGTTGAAATCACACCGCTTAAGGCGAGCCACAGAACGAAAGTGGAAGCATGCATATGCGAGAATTGCAGGATAGTAGAATTTGAATATTAGATAAATAAAGGAGCACACACATGAACACCCAACCATTTACAATATCACCAATTCCAGACGACATATTTGCAAAGATGCAGGGGAAATCATTTAAGGACAACTGCACTGTGCCAAGAGAAGATTTGCGGTATCTTAAAGTTTTGCATGTCGGATTTGATGGGAAAACGCACATAGGTGAGCTGGTTGTGAACAGGCTGATTGCTGATGATGTGCTTGATATATTTAAGCAGCTTTACGAGGCTGGCTATGAGATTGAAAAAATCAGACTTATTGATGAATATGATGCTGATGACGAGAAGTCGATGAGTGATAATAATTCTTCAGCGTTTAATTTCAGATACATTTCCTATTCAACAAAGCTGTCAAAGCATGCGTTAGGGCTGGCGGTTGACATCAACACGCTTTATAATCCTTATGTGAAATATGTTGATGGCAGAAGAAATGTAGAGCCTGCCAATGCTGAAAAGTATACAGACAGAAGCATTGAATTTCTACATAAAATCGACCATGACGATTTGTGCTATAAGGTATTTGCAGAACATGGATTTGAGTGGGGCGGCGACTGGGAACATGCAAAAGATTACCAGCATTTTGAGATGCCAGATGAGTGGATTGAGAAAAGTTCGTACATAAAAGTGTGGCAAAATACATTTTTACGTCCATAAAAATATTGACCATATCCTCTTAAAGGAATCAAATATTATCGATAGGATAACCACTTTCACATCAAGGTAAGTGACAATAAATCAGTTATTAAGTAAAAATGTATTAAGAAAACGGCATATTTCAGAACTAACTATACAAAATGCACAAACACTTGCGTAAATCTTTGTAATTTTAAGCCATTTCATTTTTATCCATATTGTGGTATTTTTAGCAACAGAGGCGATTTATTTTGCATGATATAGGACACTGCCAGCAAAATAACGCCTCTTTTGCTATTTAATCTATAATGTTTGGGAGGTTAATCATGATTAAGAAGGCAAGAAGGGTTTTTGCAGCTGTTGTTGCGGTATTATTAGTATGTTTTACAGCAGCTCCGGTGTTGTCAGCTAATGCGGCAACACAGAATTCATGGAATTTCAAGAATTCTAATTTTAAGAAGTTAGGAACTATTAAAGCAAGTACTACAGTAGACGGACTTGGTCTTATGGCAACAAGCAGTAAGACTATGAATGTTAAGGCTGAATCTGTAACAGTAGATGGCACAGCATATACATATTGTCTGGCTCTTTCTGGTACAGGCACTACATCATACCGTTCAGTTAAAGTACCAGTGTCAGGTTCTGATACAATTAAGGTAGTGTTAAGAAGCAGTGGAAGCTCTACCCGTAATTTAATCGTAGCTGATTCTAATGGAAAGAAGCTTGGAACTATTGCAGCTAATAAGACAGCTTCTTTAGGAACATATTCATATTCAGGTTCTAAGGGATACATATATCTGTATTCAGAGAACAGTGGAATTAACATTTACAAGGTACAGGTTGATTCTAAGGACAGCTCATCATCTGGTTCTTCATCAGGAAGTTCATCAGGTTCAGGCAGCTCTTCATCAGGAAGCAGTTCATCTTCAGGTTCATCTATATCAGGTGATTATGTGGTTAAGGCAGGTGGTATGTCTTTAGCAGATGCACTTAAGAAGGCTAAGTCAGGACAGACAGTAGTTATTGATGGAACAGTTAAGTCCGGAGCTGTTTCACTTCCAGCAGGTGTTAATCTTGCAGGAAAGAATAATGCGACAATAGATTTCTCACAGACAAGCGGAAGTTCAGGAAGAGGAATTACATTATCAGGTAATGGAAGTACACTTTCTAACATTACAGTTAAGAATGCTTCTGATAATGGAATCTTTATTTCAGGTTCTAATAATACATTAAAGTATGTAACATGCTGCTATAATGAAGATGCAGGTTTTCAGGTAAGCAACGGAGGAGCTAATAACAAGTTTTATAATTGCAAGTCTCATCATAATGCAGATGCCAAGGGTGAGAATGCTGATGGTTTTGCAGTAAAACTTCATTCAGGTGAAGGCAATTATTTTGAAAACTGTGTAGCTGAATACAATAGTGATGATGGCTGGGATTGTTATGCAGCTCATGGAGCAGTAACACTTGTAAACTGCCAGGCTAACTACAATGGATACTGTGACGGAATTTATGGTGATGGTAACGGATTTAAGATGGGTGGAGTAGATAACAAAACACCAGGAAAGGCAGCTCACCTTGATCCTCTTAACCATAAGCTTATTGGATGTACAGCTAAGGGAAACTATGCTAATGGTTTCGATAGAAACAACCAGAGTGGTGTTGTAACAATGAAGAATTGTATTTCAGATTCTAATAAGGGTAATAATTATCACTGGCCACTTACAGGAAAACCATCTGCACTTGGTTATAAAGTAACATTTGGCAAGGCTATTATTGAGGATTGTACTAATATTAATGGAAAAGTTAATATTACAGGAGCAACTCTTAAGGGTAACTGTAAGGGATTCTAGGATAATGGCTGATTGTAATAATATGGTTTACAATACAATATTATAATTTATAACAAAATAATAAAACGCATGTCCGATTTTTTCAATCTGGCATGCGTTTTTTATCGTTAATCCAATTCGTTAAGATCAGTCAATTATATGATGATTAAGCCATCTGCGGGAGTGGAAACGTATAGTGAACACGATACCGCGCACAGTCCAGTCGGCAAACATTCCAATCCATACAGCAATAGGACCAAAGCCATATACACGGCATAAGAATATAGTAAAGCTTACACGACATAACCACATGCTTGCACATGATGTTATCATTGAAAATTTCACGTCTCCGGCGGCACGCATTCCGTACGCCGGAATGAATGACAATACCCATGATATTGGCTTGGTTATTGTTATGAAAAGAGTCATCTCAAAACACATTCTTGCACTTTCTGATTCCATTCCACCGAGTATGGTAATCGGTCTGCACAATGCAAATACAACAAGACAGCTTATAATAATGGCAGCTTCAGCCATTTTACTGAGCTTCTTTATATAATATATGGCTTCATCTTTTCTTCCGGCTCCAATGCACTGGCCAACTATAGTCATAAGTCCGATTCCTACACCCTGTGCAGCAACTCCGTTAAGGTTTTCAAGAATATTGGTCACAGCATTTGCAGCGATGGCAGCAGTTCCAAGCGTTGAAACTGTTGACTGGATTGCCAGCTTTCCAAACTGGAACATGCTGTTTTCAATACCTGAAGGAATACCAATATATAAGACTTTCTTAATTAAATCCCAGTCGGGACGGATTGCGTAATATCTGTTTACGCAGATAGTCTGAGATGGATTTCTTAATTTAATAATTACAACAACTGCACAGAAAACTCTTGATACAAGTGTTGATATTGCAGCCCCTGCAACGCCCATTCCAAATCCGAATATAAGAATCGCATTACCACCTATATTAAGGAAGTTGGATATTATTGATATTGTCATAGGACTTTTGCTGTCCTTCTGGGCTCTCATAATGGACGCACCAGCGTCATACAGGCCAATGAATGGAAATGACAACAGGGTAAACAGGAAGTACGCCTGTGAATCAGCCATAACCTCAGCTTCTACCGAACCAAAGATGAACTTAAGCATTGGTACACGAAGAATGAGACATATTGCTGATATGAAAACCGACAGCACTGTCATGACAAGAACTACCTGTCTTGCAGCGCGGTTGGCACCTTTAGGGTTGCTGCTTCCTATGTACTGGGAACACAGGATTGCACCTCCGGCAGCAAGTGCTGATAAGGCCTGTATTACAAGAATATTGATGGAATCAACAAGCGATACTGCTGAAACAGCAGATGCACCTACATTACTTACCATCATAGTATCAACAGTTCCCATAAGTGAAGCCAAGAGATTTTCCAGCATGATAGGAATTAGAAGCTTCCTTATATCTATATTAGAAAAAATGTGGTCAGAATTATTAGTCATTGAAATTACTCCATTATATTTTACAAACTAAAATGCAACTAACATAATTTATTCCTAAGAACAGATAAAGTCAAGTATATATGTTGATAAAACATGTCAGAAAGAACATATTGGCATAAAATACTTGACTTTATAATATAATTATGATATCTTAACAAAGCACTGAAATATCAGTGGTTATGCGGGTGTAGTTCAATGGTAGAACACTAGCCTTCCAAGCTAGATACGTGGGTTCGATTCCCATCACCCGCTCTATTTTTTTACCCAGAAGTGATGTATATAATAATGATTATTATAGTATACAAAGTTATATTTATTGATTAAAAGCAGTTATAGGGCTATAAAGTAATATTTATTAACTGAAAATGAGCATCAGGAAAGTACTATACTAATGAAAGGAACAAAGGCAATGATAGACAGCTATGTTGCACTGGATATAGAAACTACAGGGCTTAACCCGGCAGCAGACAGAATAATTGAGATAGGAATGGCAAGGGTATGTAATGGAAACGTGACAGATACATATTCAACACTTGTCAATCCAGGAATTAAGATAAGCGACAGAATAATAGAGCTTACACATATACATAATGAGGAGCTTACAGATAAGCCAAGAATTAATGAACTGATTGAAGATGTAATACAATTTATAGGAGATTATCCTATACTTGGACATAATGTTATATTTGATTACAGCTTTTTAAAGAAGGCGGCGGTTAATAACAATCTTGTATTTCCGTCAGCAGGAATAGATACACTTAAAATGGCAAGAAGAATACTTCCAGAACTGGAGCATAAGAAGCTTGATTATCTGTGTGAGTATTTGAAGATTGACCCTGGTAACTCACACAGAGCTTTAGATGATGCGCTGAGTGCAAGCGGAATATACTGGAAAATGTATACAATAAAACCGGATGATTCAGGCTTTGAAATACCATCTGAGCTTGTATACAGTGTGAAAAAGGATAGTCCGATTACACAGGCACAAAGAAATTATCTTACAGCACTTGTTGTAAAGCATAATGTAAAGCTTGATATCCCGATTGATGAGATGACCAAGAGTATAGCTTCACGAAACATAGATAAGATACTTTCAGAATATGGAAAATAATGGTTAGTAATGAATTAATGTTTATATAGATAATATATTCATATAATTAATTAAATACCTAGTTAATAGCTGATACTATCAGGTCTTTATTAACAGACTTGATAAGAGAGGCGTATTGTCTTAACTGTCTGATTTTGGAAGCATTTCCTGCTTCTGAATATAATGCGTAAAGGTCAGTATAGGTAAGTCGTATGTCAGAGCCAATCCTTACGGCATATTCAAGAAATGCTGTGGCATCGGATATGTCCTTATGTTCAATAAGGATATGTCCAAGCTCTGAAAGGCTCTTTATAAATGAAGTGTAGCTGTCTTCGTATTGTGTTAAAGTATCAAGATTGGCAACACCATATTTTAACTTAAGGTCAGTGTTGGAATACTCTGACAGGTTAAGCATTGGCTCAGTCTTAAGTGTCTGGATATTATTATAAGCCTTAAGGGCTTCTGGTGAATTATTTAATATGTCAGCTAATGTCAGGCTGTTATCTATAGCAGGAAGTGTGTCGTCCCATTTAATATAGTTAAGGGAGCTTATATCCTGCTTTCTTGTTGAATTGGCTTTCTGTTCCCTTTCCCAATATTTTTTTGAGCGTTCTGAGCCAGAACGTGTACTTTTTTTAAGATAAAGTTGAATAACTATTAATATTATTATAAAATAAGGCAATATAAAGTGCATAGTATTCTCCGTTTCCAATATGTTATTAAATGTATTGTTTAATGTGCTGCTATGTTTAAGGAGGTAATTATGATTAATTTAAAAAAGAGCAAAACTAAAAGAATATTTGCTGCGGTTATAATAGTAATCCTTGTACTTGCTATGGTACTTCCTATGGCTGTGTCAGCATTTATTTAAGATTAAGTATAGATTGAAAATGTAATATATGCAAGTTCAAGCTTGCAATTGAATGTAATATGTGAAAAGCATAGAAACGAGGAATGATATGAAATTAGGCAAGGTATCAGATACAATTCTTTCAAGGTCTGTATTAAAGCCTCTTAACACTGTAAGAGGCCAGAAGGTTACACGTATGGATATTGGACAGGATGTGTCTGAGGTGGATATTAGAGAGCAGGGCGTGGATAAGACACTGTTAAGTGCGACAGCCTGTGGATATATGCCTCTTATTAAAGCTGTTAATAATATATATGCCGCTGGCGGTACACCCATAGCGGCAAGTGACTGCATAGTTATGCCAGAGCAGGCAAGGGAAATCCGTATAAGGGAAGTAATCGCAGGACTTACAAGACAGGCGGCGGTTACAGAAGTGCCAATAGCCGGAGGGCATACAACAGTCAGCGCTTCGGTCAGTGAGCCTGTAGTAACTGTTACAGTGCAGGGCTTAAGGGAAGACAATAGAAATGTTATTGAGGCAGGACAGCATATAATTGCCGCTGGCTGCATAGGAATAAGTGGAGTAAAGCAGTTAGTTGAAACTGATGAGCAGGCGGTATACGAAAGATATAGTAAAGACTGGGTAAGTAAGGCTGTTGGCGAAGATACAGATATGTATATAGGCGGAATGGTACAGCTTTTAAGGGACAATGGAATTAATTGTTATATGCACGATGTATCAGAGGGAGGAATATTTGGTGCGTTGTGGGATATGTGTGAATATGGCAATGTCGGACTTGATGTTGACATAAGAAGCATACCTGTAAGACAGGAGATTATAGAGATATGCGAATTATTCAATGTTAATCCGTATGAACTGCAATCTTTAGGTTGTTTATTAATGACAGCAGATAATGATTGTGATATTATTAATATACTTAACAGCAATAATATCCCAGCCGCAGTTATAGGAAGAATTGTGAATGGCAATCAGAGAATTCTTCATAATAAAGACGAAGAAAGATTTCTTACATTGCCTAATCAGGATGAGATATTCAGCTGTATAAAGACAGCACAATAATTTAATTGAAAGGGTATGATGATATGAGAGAGAAAATCCTTAACTTGTTAGAGAATAATGGTAGAATTGACATTCACGATATGTCCGTTATGCTTGGAGTCGCGCAGGAAGAAGTCGCGAATGAGATAGCAGATATGGAAAAGGAACATATTATCTGTGGTTATAATACCCTTATCAATTGGGATAAGACAGGCGATGAGAAAGTAACAGCACTTATTGAGGTAAAGGTTACACCTCAGAGAGGACTTGGTTTTGACAGCATTGCCGAGACAATTTACAAATACGATGAAGTTACATCAGTTTACCTTATGTCTGGCGGCTTTGATTTTACAGTTATTATTGAAGGAAAGACTATGAAGTCTGTTGCACAGTTTGTGGCGGCTAAGCTTGCACCACTTGATTCAGTGCTCAGTACATCAACACATTTTGTATTAAAGAAATACAAAGATTATGGAACTGTAATTGATGAAGAAGACAAGGATGAAAGGATGCTAGTAACACCATGAGAAATGCTTTATCTAAGAAAATAGTAGATATAGAGCCTTCAGGTATAAGAAAGTTCTTTGACGTAGTAAGTGAAATTCCAGATGCAATATCACTTGGCGTTGGTGAACCAGATTTTGATACGCCTTGGAATGTAAGGGAAGAAGGTATATACGCATTAGAGAAGGGAAGAACATTTTATACTTCTAATGCAGGACTTAAGGAATTAAGACAGGAAATAAGCAGATATGTTGCAAGAAAATATGATACACAGTATGACCCAATGAAGCAGGTACTTGTAACTGTGGGTGGAAGCGAGGCTATAGACGTAGCGTTAAGATGTATGGTTGACCCAGGTGATGAGGTGCTTATACCACAGCCAAGTTATGTATCATATCTTCCTTGTGCAGTTATGGCAGATGCTGTTCCTGTATTTATTAATCTTAAAGAGGAGAATCAGTTTAAGCTTACTAAGGAAGAACTGTTAGAGCATATTACGGATAAGACTAAGATTCTTATAATGCCATTTCCTAACAATCCGACAGGTGCTATTATGACAAGAGAAGAACTTATGGAGTTAGTGCCTGTTATTATAGAGAAGGATTTGTATGTTATATCAGATGAGATATATTCAGAGCTTACATATGGAGATAACAAGCACTGCTCAATAGCAAGCCTTCCTGGTATGAAAGAAAGAACTATTATGATAAATGGTTTCTCCAAGGCATTTGCTATGACAGGCTGGAGATTAGGTTATGCCTGTGGACCTGCTGAGATTATAAAGCAGATGATTAAGCTTCATCAATATGCGATTATGTGTGCACCAACTAACAGCCAGTTTGCCGCTGTTGAGGCATTAAGGAATTGTGATACAGAGGTAGAGAAGATGGTTACAGCCTACGACCAGAGAAGAAGGTTTCTTCTTCATGAGCTTAAGAGTATGGGAATAGACTGTTTTGAGCCATTTGGGGCATTCTATATATTTCCATCTATCAAGAAGTTTGGTATGACATCAGATGAATTTGCTAGCAGACTTCTAGAAGACCAGAAGCTTGCAGTTGTTCCTGGAACAGCATTTGGCAATAGCGGTGAGGGCTTTGTAAGAATATCGTACGCTTATTCAATTGAGAACCTTAAAGAAGGAATTAAGAGAATAAAGAACTTTATAGAAAAGTTATAAGTACATATTAACTACAATGGAGGAAGAATTATGGCAGGAATGAACGCAGATTTTATCAATCCATTTTTAATGTCAGCGACTAAGATAATGCAGGAAATATGTCAGACAGAGATGAAGATAGGAAAGCCTTATGTCAAGACAACAGAATTCGAGAATGAGTCGGTTGCAGTTATGATAGGTATAACAGGTGAGTTAAAGGGTCAGGTTATTATGGCATTTGAGTTTAATAAGGCATTGGACGTGGCATCTAAGATGATGATGGGTATGCCGGTAACTGCACTTGATGATATGTCTATAAGTGCAATAAGTGAGCTTGGTAATATGATTATGGGTAATGCTGCAACAATATTCTCAACAAAGGGATATGTTATAGATATTACACCACCAAGCGTATGTCACGGAGATATGACTATTACACAGTCATATACACAGAATATATGTGTGCCTATCCATTCAGGTGACGAAGTGGCACTTGAACTTAATATAGCTGTAATAGCAGAACAGTAAAGAATTATAAGGAAAGATAATTATGTTAAATATAGTATTACATGAGCCAGAGATGCCTGCTAATACTGGCAATATAGGAAGAACCTGTGTAGCAGCAGGTGCAAGATTACATTTAATTGAGCCGCTTGGTTTCAGCCTTAATGAGAAAATGCTTAAAAGAGCAGGGCTTGATTACTGGGATAAGCTTGATGTGACAGTATATAATGATTATGAAGATTTTCTTAACCGTAATCCGGGCGCTAAGATATATATGGCAACTACTAAGGCACATCATACATACGCTGATGTGAAGTATGAAGACGACTGCTATATTATGTTCGGAAAGGAAAGTGCGGGAATACCAGAGGAGATACTTGTAGACCACGAAGATACATGTATAAGAATTCCAATGATTGGAGATATACGTTCACTTAATCTTTCTAATTCAGTAGCAATAGTTGCTTACGAGGCATTAAGACAGCACGGATTTGAGAGTATGAGCTTGTTAGGAGAATTGCATAAGCTTCATTGGAAGTAATTAATTATAATGGGATGAGGGTACATTTTATGTATCCTTATCCTTTGTAATATACAGAGTTATCAGATGAGTAAGGTGTATTGGATACAGGAGTTGCGAAACGTATGAGAAACAACAGCAATATCGTTAATTTTTATGCGAAAGAATATATAAGAGAGAGGTTAGAAAGCTCTCTGGATAAATTCATAGATAAACAGCTTATAATGGTGGTAGCACCATCGGGATATGGAAAGTCCACACTTGTAAGGCATTATTTTAATGACAGGCCATATTATAATAAAATGTGGTTCCCTATGCAGAGTAAAGAAAAAGACGACAACTGGGTGTGGAAAAGATTATGCCAGAAGTTGGGTGAATATAGTGAAGAGTTAAAAGGAAAACTGTCGGATACACAGCTTCCACAGTCTAAGCAGGAATTGTCTTATATAGTTAAAATATTAAGGCAATATGTCAATGATACAGTATATCTTATAGTAGATGATTATCAGGAATGTGCAAGTGTCACATTAGACAACCTTATAATGGAAGTTGTAGATAATATAGACAATATTCATATAGTGCTTATATCAAGAATACTCCCATACAATATACCATATGAAGCAATGTTTCTAAAAGGACAAAGTGTGCTTATCACACAGCAGGATTTAAAGCTTACTAAAGACGAAGAAAAAGTAATATTTAAAGAGAATGAAATAAATCTTACAGCTGAAGAAGCAGATTTGTTATATGAGCATACAGATGGCTGGATTAGTGCTGTTTATCTGTCTTTATATGAATATAAGAAGCTTGGCAGAATGGGTGGTTTTCTTTCTGTCAATCATCTGTTAAAGACAACTATATTTGATAAGTTGTCAGCAGATATGCAGGAATTCTTTATGAAAATGTCACTTTTTGACTGGTTTGATATTGAAGGTGCAGAGTATGTCACACAGCTTGATGTTACAGAGAATGACCTGCTTGAAAGTGTAGAGCAATTTGGATTTCTTGATTATGATGTGACAACACATTCATTTGCTATGCACACATTATTAAGAAATGTGTCTGGTATGGAATTGAATAAATCGGACATAGAAATTTCTATGCTTTATAACAGGGCGGCAGAAGTATCTGAAAAGCGAAAGTCTTATATAAAGGCAGTAGCTTATTATACTAAGGCAAAGAACTGGGACAGAATTGCAGCTTTATATGCAGGAAAGAATGGAAGACGTCTTATTGAGAGAGCACCGGGAATATTCCAGAGCGTAAGAGAGAATATAGAAGAAGTTATGTGGGAAAAATATCCGACTGTAATGCTTAATTATCTTTATTATATGTCAACTAAGGAAAATGTGCATAATGTAATGCCATTATATGAAGAGATAATTAATGATATTAATAATCATCCAATATGGAAAGATAATAAGTTCCTTATGGGCGAGATGATGATTATATTATCAATTCTTCAATTTAATAATCTTGAAAAGATGAATCAGTCCTTAATAAAAGTCAGAGAATATTTTGGTGAGAGAACATCGGTTATATTTGGCAATTCACTTCTTACTTATGGAACAACGTGTATGACGACATTGTATTACAATAAGTCAGGCAGGCTCAAGGAGATAATAGAGCAGGAAAAAGAATATGCTAAAGCATATATGAGAATAACACAGGGAAGCAGAGTGGGATGGGATGAATTCTTTGATGCAGAATATGCAATGATTACAGGTGATATTGATACAGCCTACAGGCTAGCAAAGCAGGTGTTATTACAGAACATTTTAAGAAACCAGACGTGTATAATTATAAGCTGCTACTATATGATATTAAAATGTCTTATATATTATGGTAAGAAAGAGGAATTCTATGAAGGCATTGAAAAGCTTAATGAGTTGACCAGGGATATAACATATCCCCTTCTTATTATAGATGCTGAGCTTGTGCAGGGCTATGTATATGCGTGCCTTGGACAGCAGGAGAAAATGTCAGACTGGTTACAGAATTTCAGACTTGAGAACTGTAGTAAGCAGATAAGGAACATACGAAGCGGCTGTATGACATATGGAAAGCTTATGTGTTATAAGAAAGACTGGGCAATGCTTGATATGATAGGACAGCAGATGATGGTTCCATATGAGAATACATCACATATATATCCATTTATAACAGGCTGCGTATACAGGGCAATAGCACAGTATAATATGGGTAATACAACAGAAGCTGAAAGGTATATTAAGTGGGCAGTTGAACTTTCATATGACGATAACGTGATAATGCCATTTATTGAGAATGGTGTTGAATTAGAACCTGTTATAGAAAATGTGTATACAGACGGATTCCTTGAGTCATTAAAGCCATATATCGCTAAATACAAGGCTGGAATAGAAAGCTTTAATGCAGTTAAAGACGACAATCCATATAAGCTTACCAAGAGAGAAAAAGAGCTTATGGAATATGTTAAGGCTGGTTATAAGAATTCAGAGATTAGTGAGCAGATGCACATCGCATTAGTGACAGTTGAGAAAAATCTTACAAGCGTATATAGAAAGCTTGGAGTTAATAATAGAACATCAGCAATTATGATGTTACAGAAATAATATGTTATAGAATAATATGTAATTTAATGCTTGCGGACAGGCTTATAAAATAACAGATTATGGAGCAAAAACCAGTATATCATATAATAAAAAGTATGGTTTACCATAATAGAAAATCATTTTCTATATATGTATACTACAAAAGTTAGTTTAAAATTGAGTAAATAGGAAAGGAAAATTAATGGTAAATAAGTACAAAGAAAGATTAAAGCATTATACGATTAATCGTAAGTTAAAGGCTACTCTTGGAGTTGTAGCTCTTATAGCATGTATTATAGGTGTAATTCTTATAAGTGGTATATTAGCGGTTGCTAATAATGTAAAGGGAATATATCAGGGACCAATGAACAATGTTAATGATATAGCTAATGTTAAATATGGTCTTACTGATTTACAGAGAGCCATTAACAGACTTTTAGCTGAAGGTTCTGATAATATGGCAGATAGATATGCAAATTTTGAAAAGACAGTAGAAGAAGATGTCAATCTTGTCGTTTCAGGAGTTGATGATATGGATAAGCATTTCAAGACAGAAGCTACGAGAGCAAAGCTTTCAGAAATGCAGGCTAAGATTAACGAGGGCGAGAAAGTAAGACCTCAGGTTATGCAGCTTTTAAAGAGCGGAAAGATTGATGAAGCTTATGCACTTAATTATAATACATATCTTCCTATAGTTAACGAAATCAAGTCATTAGCAAATGATATAGAGACATTAGTATACCAGAACGGAGCAGTGTATTATACTCAGTCAGTGCGTCTTGGTAATGGACTTACAATAGCAGGTATTATACTTGTTGTTGCGTTATTATTTATTTCAACATTCTTTACAAGAACTATAACAGAAGTTCTTACAACACCAGCCAAGCAGATTGTTGAAGCGGCAGAGCAGATGTATCATGGAGATATGTCAGCAGCTAATCTTATAACATACGAATCAGAAGATGAATTCGGAGCTATGGCAAAGACACTTAAGGGAACAATGTTAAATCTCCACGCATATGTGGATGAAATATCAACAGTTTTAAGAGAAATTGCAAGTGGTGATTTAACTAAGGATTCAGATGAAATTACAGATTTCCTTGGAGATTTTGTAAGCATCAAAGAATCATTTGTATACATTTTAAAGAATTTTAATATAACATTAACTAATATTGCCAAGACATCAGAGCAGGTTGATATTGGTGCCGAGGATCTTTCAAAGGCAGCAGGTGATCTTGCTAAGGGAACAACAGACCAGGCAAGTGCTGTTGAAGAACTCACAGCTACAGTTGAAACAGTAGCGGCATTAGCTAAAAAGAGTGCAGATCAGACACAGACTGCATATGATAATGTATTAGCGGTAGCAGAAAATGCAGAAGAAGAACGTAAGAAGATGGACAGCCTTACAGAAGAAATGGCTAATATTATCGAAATATCTAATAAAATCGAAGCAATTACTTCAACTATCGAGGATATCGCTTCACAGACAAGTCTTCTTGCACTTAATGCTTCAATTGAAGCTGCCAGAGCTGGTGATGCAGGACGTGGTTTCGCAGTGGTTGCAGAGCAGATTGGAAAGCTTGCAACAGACAGCCAGAAGTCAGCTGTTAATACAAGAGAACTTATTGTTAAGACTATAGAAGAGATTAATAAGGGTAACGAGATAACCGCCTCTGTTGCACAGGCATTTGAAGGAACAATTAATGAAATGCAGAAGTTTGCTGATGTAGCTAAGGAAACTAATGAGTCAGCAAGAAATCAGGCAGAAATATTATCACAGATTGAACAGGGTATCGAGCAGATATCAGGTGTTACACAGAACACAGCAGCTTCTTCACAGGAAAGCTCAGCAATCAGTGAACAGCTTGAACAGAGAGCCAGGGAGCTGGATAAGCTTATTAATAACTTTAAGCTTTATAGACCGGTTAGCAGATAATAGGACTAAAATTATATATTAATGCTTGATTGGTGGCTGTAATTGATAACAACGGACGATTGGCTGCAATCAACATAAGCAACGAAGACACATTTGCATTGAGTGTCGCTCGCAGCGGTACTAAGTCGCCAGCTAAGGCTGCCGACTAAGGACCGGCGGCTCCCCATCGTCTTCTTATGCTTA
>OJMO01000334.1_pt1 | contig 34679 bp, 31 predicted proteins | sample 1597241 | NCBI WGS metagenome assembly OJMO01 (sample SAMEA2452129, study PRJEB22498) | human gut metagenome | biome: human feces; feature: human gut; material: feces | place: Australia | collected 2012 | reverse complement strand
GCGGCGGTCATTGACCGCCATAAAGAAAAAATATAAGAGGCGACCAATGGTCGCCCCTACAACGTATTAGAAATTTAATGTTAATTATTATTTGGACTTTAAATAAATCTTATATAATTTGTTATAATAAACAATAAAATTAAAATGAAAGGGCACGGTGCACCGTGCCCAAAAAACTTTAAAAGAACACTTGAAATGTGTTCTTTTTTGATATACAATGGTATCGATTATTGAAAAATTGTTAATACTGTAAATAACAGTATTTTCAAAGAAAAATAGGAGGTTTTTATTATGAATAAAAAAACTGTAAGAGATATTGATTTAAAAGACAAAAAGGTATTTTTAAGATGTGATTTTAATGTACCAATGGATGAAAACAAAAATATAACAGATAATAGAAGAATTGTATCTTCAATTCCTACAATAAAATATTTATTAGACAATAATTGTGCTGTTATATTAGCTTCTCATTTAGGAAGACCAAAAGGAGAAGTTAATCCAGATTTTTCACTAGCACCAGTTGCTAAAGAACTATCTAAACAATTAGGAAAAGAAGTTATAATGGCAAAAGATGTTATAGGAGAAGATGCAAAAACAAAAGCTGCTAACTTAAAAAATGGAGAAGTAATGTTATTAGAAAATGTTAGATTCCATAAAGAAGAAACAGATAATGATGAAGCGTTTGCTAAGGAATTAGCTTCTATGGCAGAAGTATATGTAAACGATGCTTTTGGTGCAGCTCATAGAGCACATGCTTCAACTGCAGGAATTGCTAAATTCTTACCAGCAGTTGCAGGATTTTTAATAGAAAAAGAACTTAAAGTTTTAGGAGATACAATAAATAATCCTAAAAGACCTTTTGTTGCCATATTAGGTGGTGCAAAGGTTTCAGATAAAATTGGAGTTATCGACAGCTTATTAGATAAAGTAGATACATTAATGGTAGGTGGAGGAATGGCATACACATTCTTCAAAGCACAAGGATATGGTGTAGGAAATTCTTTATGCGAACCAGATAAAGTAGATTTAGCTTTAGCAGCAATGAAAAAAGCAGAAGAAAAAGGTGTTAAATTTATATTACCAATTGATACAAAAGTAGGTAAAGAATTTAAACCAGATACAGAAAGTAAAACTGTAGCTTGGACAGAGATACCAGACGATTGGGAAGGATTTGATATTGGAGAAAAAACAATAAAAATGTTTATAGAAAATCTTCAAGGAGCAAAAACTGTAATTTGGAATGGTCCAGTTGGACTTTCAGAATTTGACCAATTTGCAATAGGAACAAACTCAATAGCAAAAGCACTTGCAGAATTAGAAGATGCAACAACAATTATAGGTGGTGGAGATTCAGCAGCTGCTGTAGAAAAATCTGGATTAGCAGATAAAATGACACATATATCTACAGGTGGTGGAGCTTCATTAGAATTTTTACAAGGTAAAAAGTTACCAGGAATTGAATGTTTATTAGATAAATAATAGATAGCTAATGAATTTTTGTAAAAGGTAGGGGCACGGTGCTCCGTGCCCAAAAAATTAAAAACGGTGGAATTTATGAATAATTTTAAAAACAGAATAAGATTGAATTCTACAGAAGATGAAATCGTAAATTATTATGATAAAAACGGAAATAAAATAGGAACAGTTGAAAGAGAAGAAGGTATCGAAAAAGGCCTTCTTCTTAAAGCTGTGCAAATTTGGATAATAAATCGAGAAACAAAACAAGTTTTAATGCAAGAAAGAAGTCATAAAAAAGTAAATGACCCAGGAATGATAGATGTAAGTGCTTCAGGCCATGTTCAAACAGGAGAAGCACCGATGCAAGCTATTATAAGAGAAGGAAAAGAAGAACTTGGTGAAAGAGCTTTTGAAAAATTAATTCCAACTATTAAAAAATTAAATGAATTTGAAATTGACTTTTCAAAGGATGGAAGAAAAGGAAAATATTTAACATATGAATATTTAGCATATTCTTGTGAAAAACTAGAAGCATATACAAAACAAGATAGCGAAGTAGAAAAATTATTTTTTATGGATTATGAAGAAGTAAAAAAAATGATAATAAATAAAGAAAAAAATTGTAGAATTCCATATAATAAAGATACAAAAAAATTATTAGAATTAATTGATAATGAACTATATGGAGAAATACAATTAACTAAGGAGGAAAAATAAGTGAGAAGAAAAGTAATTGCAGGAAACTGGAAAATGAATATGTTGCCAAACGAGGCTATGAAATTTATAGATGAACTTGCACCATATGCAGAAGATACAGAAGCAGAAGTTATTTTATGTGTGCCATATACAGATTTATTTTATAGTTTACTTGCAGCTCAAAAAACAAAAATAAAAATAGGTGCACAAAATATGCATTATGAAGAAAAAGGAGCATATACAGGAGAAGTTTCTGCACAAATGTTAAAATGTATAAATGTAGAATATGTTATAATAGGACATTCAGAAAGAAGAGAATATTTTGGAGAAACAGATGAAACTGTTAATAAAAAAATAAAAGCAGCTTTCAGAACAGGACTTAAACCAATAGTATGCGTAGGGGAAACACTAAATCAAAAAGAAGAAGGAAAAGCAACAGAAGTAATTACAACACAAATAAGATTGGCATTAGAAGGTTTAACAAATGAACAAGTAGAACACACAATTATAGCATATGAACCAATATGGGCTATAGGAACAGGAAAAACTGCAACTGCAGAAGATGCAAATAATAGTATTAAAGAAATTCGACAAGAAATTGCAAAAAACTATGGACAAGAAACAGCAAATAGAGTTATAATCCAATATGGTGGAAGCGTTAAAGCCGTAAATGCAAAAGAGCTATTTTCTATGAGTGATATAGATGGAGCTTTAGTTGGAGGAGCGAGCCTTAACGTGGAAGAATTCTCAAAAATTATAAATTATAATAAATAGAAGTTAGAAGTGAGAGATTTGAAGTTGGAAATTTAATTTGTATTACTTATAATTAGTAATATGAATATTCCAACCTCTAATATCTAACCTCAATGTAGAAAGGAAACAAAAAAATGAAAGATAAACTTACAATGCTTATGATTTTAGATGGATTTGGTATAAATGAAAGGGAAGAAGGGAATGCAGTAAAACTAGCCAATACACCTAACATAGATAAACTAATGAAAACATGCCCTGTAACAGAAATTCATACAAGTGGATTAGATGTAGGACTTCCAGATGGACAAATGGGAAATTCAGAAGTTGGTCACACAAATATAGGTGCAGGAAGAATTGTATATCAAGAATTAACAAGAATAACAAAATCTATTGAAGATGGAGATTTCTTTAGTATTCCAGAATTAGTTGGAGCAATAGAAAATTGTAAGAAAAATAATACAAAACTTCATATTTTAGGATTATTATCAGATGGTGGAGTTCATTCTCACATGAGACATTTATTTGCATTATTAGAGCTTGCAAAAAGAAAAGATTTTGAAGATGTTTATATACATTGCTTCCTAGATGGAAGAGATACACCACCAGCATCAGCAGAAAATTATATATTAAAATTAGAAGAAGTAATAAAAGAAAAAGGTGTTGGAAAAATAGCTTCTATATCTGGAAGATTTTACAGCATGGATAGAGATAAAAGATGGAACAGAATACAAAAAGCATATAACGCAATGGTAAATGGAGAAGGAATAAAAGCTGCAAGCAGCATTTCCGCAATAGAAGCTTCATATCAAAAAGAAGTATTTGACGAATTTGTAGAACCAACAGTAATTTGTAATGGAGAAGAACCAATAGCAACAATATCTGAAAAAGATTCTGTAATATTCTTTAACTTTAGACCAGATAGAGCAAGAGAAATTACAAGAACATTAGTAGATAATGATTTTAATGAATTTGAAACAAAAAAATTAGATTTATATTATGTATGTTTTACACAATACGATGAAACAATGCCAAATGTAAAAATTGCATTTAAACCAACAAAATTAGTAAACACATATGGAGAATATGTAAGTAAACATGGTTTAAAACAATTAAGAATTGCAGAAACAGAAAAATATGCACATGTTACATTTTTCTTTAATGGTGGAGAAGAAAAGCAATATGAAGGAGAAGATAGAATATTAGTACCATCACCAAAAGTAGAAACATATGATATGCAACCAGAAATGAGTGCAAATGAAGTAACAGATAAAGTTGTAGATGCAATTAATTCAAAAAAATATGATACAATAATTCTAAACTATGCAAACCCAGATATGGTAGGACATACAGGAAGTTTAGAAGCTGCAATAAAAGCAGTAGAAACAATAGATAACTGTGTTGGAAGAGTTGTAGAAGCTGTAAATGCACAAGAAGGTATTTTATTAATTACAGCTGACCATGGTAATTCTGAGCAAATGATAGATTATAAAACAGGAGAACCACATACAGCTCATACAACAAATCCAGTTCCATTAATATTAGTTGGAAAAGATGATGTTAAATTAAAATCTGGTAAACTTGCAGATTTAGCACCAACAATGCTAGATTTAATGAATTTAAGTAAACCAGAAGAAATGACAGGAGAAAGTTTATTAGTAAAATAAATGTATAATTGTAAGATACTAATGTTAAGCATTATAGAGGCACGGTATACCGTGCCCAAATGCAATTATATAATGCATTTAGGGGGATGCAATTTTGGAAACATCATTAACAATGAAAAAAATTTATATGGATATTCAAGAAAAATTGTATTATATGATACCAGAAAAATGGGATTCAATTTTTTTATATGCATCTATATTTGAGGGAATCCAAAATTTAGAAACAGGAGAAATGTTTTTTTATTATTTTCCAAAAGGAATACTAAGAAAAGAACCTGTAAATGTATACGAAATACCAAACAAATTCAATATAGAAGAAGATGAATATTTAAAATTAACAGATGATTTATATAAAAAAATAAAGAAACTAAAGGAAGAATTCGTAAAAGTAAATAAAAAAAGTTGGACCAACATTACAATATCAATTCAAAATTACAGATTTATGGTTGAGTACGATTACGAAGATTTAAAAACATGTGAATTTAATAGCTACGAAAGACATATAATATGGAGATATATCCATTTAAAAACAGGATTAAATACCTATAACAAAAAAGAAAGAAAAATAATAAATACGTATTTGGAAAAGTGCAAATATAGTGGAAAAGTAATAGATAGGTATGTAGAAGGAATATATCGAAACAGAGTTCATAATGTAATAAACTACAATAAAGAAGAAAAACAAGTAGATGAGCTAAAATATGTTGAAACAAAGCCAAAAAAAGAAAAACAAAAAATAGAAGGAAAGAAAACAGTAAATCAAATATTAAGATATTAATTTTGCTAGTAAAAAACTAGCTTATGAAATAAATTTATATAACATTGAAAGGAGCTAATGAAAATGATTTATTCAAAAGAATTAGAAAATATGTGTGTTGTAAAAAAAGGAGTAGACCATGGACCAGCACCAATTCCAGAAGAAGGAAAATGGGTTAAAGCCAAAGAAATAAAAGATATTTCAGGATTAACACATGGTATAGGATGGTGTGCACCACAACAAGGAGCTTGTAAATTAACATTAAATGTAAAAGATGGAATAATACAAGAAGCATTAATAGAAACAGTAGGATGTTCAGGAATGACACATTCAGCTGCAATGGCAGGAGAAATTTTAACAGGAAAAACAATTTTAGAAGCATTAAATACAGACTTAGTATGTGATGCAATAAATACTGCTATGAGAGAATTATTCTTACAAATAGTATATGGAAGAACACAAACAGCTTTCTCAGAAGGAGGACTTCCAGTAGGAGCAGGACTTGAAGACCTAGGAAAAGGACATACAAGCCAAGTTGGTACAATTTATTCAAGTACATTAAAAGGACCAAGATACTTAAATCTAGCAGAAGGATATATAGTTGAAATTGGTTTAGATAAAGATGACCAAATAATAGGTTACAAATATGTTCATTTAGGGAAAATGATGGATAACATTAAAGCAGGAATAGATCCTAAAGAAGCAATAGAAAAAGCTTCTGGTACATATGGAAGATTTGATGAAGCGGTTAAGAAGATAGATCCAAGAGAGAAATAAAGTAGGGGTCGGCGTCCCCGACGACCCGAAAAATGGGGATAATAAATTTACTATTAATAGTATTGAATAGGAGGAATAAAAATGGCAGTAACATTTGAAAGTTATGAAAGAAGAATAGATCAAATTAAACCAGTAATGGAAAAATACGGAATTAAAGATTTTGAAGATGCATTAAAAATATGCACAGATAAAGGATTTAATCCATATGAAATAGTAAAAGGAGTTCAACCAATTTGTTTTGAAAATGCAGCTTGGGCATATACTCTAGGTGCAGCTATTGCAATAAAAAAAGGTTGCACAAAAGCAGCTGACGCAGCAAAAGCAATAGGAGAAGGATTACAAGCATTCTGTATACCAGGGTCAGTTGCAGATGATAGAAAAGTTGGATTAGGACATGGAAACTTAGCATCAATGTTATTATCTGAAGATACAAAATGTTTTGCATTCTTAGCAGGACATGAAAGCTTTGCAGCAGCTGAGGGAGCTATAGGTATAGCAAAATCAGCTAACAAAGTAAGAAAAGAACCATTAAGAGTAATCTTAAATGGACTTGGAAAAGATGCAGCACAAGTAATATCAAGAATAAACGGATTTACATATGTAAAAACAGACTTCGACTTCTTCACAGGAAAAGTAAACATTGTAGAAGAAATAAAATATTCAGATGGAGAAAGAAGTCAAGTAAGATGCTATGGAGCTAACGATGTTAGAGAAGGTGTAGCAATAATGTGGATGGAAGATGTTGACGTATCAATCACAGGGAACTCAACAAATCCTACAAGATTCCAACACCCAGTAGCAGGAACATACAAAAAAGAAAGAATAGAAGCAGGTAAAAAATACTTCTCAGTAGCTAGTGGTGGAGGAACAGGAAGAACATTACACCCAGACAATATGGCAGCAGGACCAGCATCATACGGAATGACAGACACAATGGGAAGAATGCACTCAGATGCACAATTTGCAGGAAGTTCATCAGTACCAGCACACGTAGAAATGATGGGACTAATCGGAATGGGAAATAACCCTATGGTTGGAGCATCAGTTGCAGTAGCTGTAGCAGTAGAAGAAGCAATGAAATAAAAATTATGAGTCGTCACTTACGGCGACTCACAATCATATTGGGGTATCGCCAAGCGGTAAGGCATCGGACTCTGACTCCGATATGCGTAGGTTCGAATCCTACTACCCCAGCCAAAAAAATAAATATATTCCAATAGAAAGCATGATAAGAAAATATCAAGAAGAATATTAAGGTAATAATAAATAAAGAATTAAACTGACAGGTCAGTTTAATTTTTTTTTGCCTCTAATTATGGTATAAAATTTTCTGATGGAGGTTTTTATGTATAAAAATAATAATGTGAAAATAGAAAATTTAAAAGAAATGCTTGAGAAGTCTGGCAAATTATATGGAGATAAACAAGCATATAAAATAAAAATAGATAAAGAAAAATATATTACATATACTCATGCGGAAATTAGAAAAAATATAAATGCTTTGGGAACTGCACTAATAAATTTAGGTCTTAAAGATAAAAGAATTGCAGTAATTGGTGAAAATAGATTAGAGTGGGAACTTGCCTATTTAGCTATTGTTTGTGGTACAGGTGTTGTAGTTCCTTTTGATAAGTCTTTACCAGAAAATGAACTAAGAGATGTAATTGAAAGATCAGAAGTTGAAGCTATTTTTTATTCTGCAAAGTATGAAACTACTTTAGAAAAAATAAAAGCAGAGGGCGTTGGAAAACTAAAACATTTAATATCAATGGATTTAGAAAAACATTCAAATGGAAATTATTCACAAAAAGAGTTAATAAAAAGTGGAAAAGAATTATTAAAAGATGGAAATAAAGAATTTATAAATGCAAAAATAGATAACGAAAAAATGAGCATAATGCTATTTACTTCTGGAACAACATCTAAGTCTAAAATTGTTGCATTATCACATAAAAATATATGTACAAATTTAATGGATATTGCAGAAGTTTTAGATGTTAATTCAAATGATATATTTCTATCTTTTTTACCATTGCATCATGTTTTTGAATGTACTGTGGGATTTTTATTTTCACTATATGTTGGAGCGAAAACTGTATTTTGTGATGGAATAAGACACATACCAGAGAATTTAAAAGAATATAAAGTATCTGTAATGGCTTGTGTTCCTGCAATATATGAACGATTATTTAAAATAATAAGAAAACACCTTAGTGAGAAAGGGGAGCTTGAAGAAATTCTTGAAAAAGAAGAATTATTAAAAAATGCAAGTATGGAAGAAAAAAGAAAAGCCTTTGATAAAATACACAAACTTTTTGGTGGAAATATAAAGTTATTTATAAGTGGAGCAGCTAGTTTAGATGCAGAGATAGAGCAAAAATTTAGAAATTTAGGATTTAATTTAGTTCAGGGGTATGGTTTAACAGAAACTTCTCCAGTAGTTGCAATAGGTACAAAGGAAAATTACAAAGTTGGTTCAATAGGAAAAACAGTTCCAAGTGTAGAAGCGAAAATTATAAATCCAAATAAAGAAGGAACAGGTGAATTAATAGTAAAAGGACCAAGTATAATGCTCGAATATTATAAAAATAAAAAGGCAACAAACGAAGCTGTAATAGATGATTGGTTTTATACAGGAGATTTAGCAAAAATAGATGAAGAAGGATTTATATTTATTTCTGGAAGAAAAAAGAGTGTTATCGTTTTAAAAAATGGAAAAAATATTTTTCCAGAAGAAATGGAAGGATTAATAAATAAAATTGAGGGAGTAGAAGAATCTTTTATATATGGAAAGCAAATATCAGAAGATAAAAATGATATAAAAATAAATGCATTAATTGTATATGACGAGGAAACTGTAAAAAATGCATATAAGGTAGAAAATGAAGAAGAAATTTATAAGGCAATAAGCGGAAAAATAAAAGAATTAAATAAATTAATGCCACAATATAAGGCAATAAGGGGAATAAAAATAACAACAAAACCTTTAATAAAAACAACAACAAATAAAATAAAAAGGCAGGCAAATTTAGATGAAATTAAAAAATTTACAAACTAAATATTTAGCAAGAAAAAGCGAATACTTTGAAACAATAGATTCAACCCAAAGTGAAATATATAGAAGAATAAATTCAAAAATTGAAAATGGAGAAACAGTAATAGCAAATTTACAAACAAACGGAAATGGCACTCATGGAAGAAAGTGGTACACAGATGAAGGTGGAAGTATAGCTTTTTCAATGTATATAGAAACAAATTGTAATATAAAAAAATTAGATGGAATTACAATAGAAATTGCAAAAATTATATTAGAAATATTTAAAGAAAAATATAATATAGAACTTTCAATAAAAGAGCCAAACGACATTGTTTATAATAGCAAAAAAATAGGTGGAATTTTAACAGAAAGTAAAATGAGTGGAGAAATTGTTAAGTATTTAGTTGTAGGAATTGGAATTAATACAAATAAAACAAAATTTAATAAAGAAATAAAAAACATTGCTACATCTATAAAAAATGAATTTAATATTGAGGTTGATAATTTTGATTTTATTGCTGAATTTTGCAATAAATTTGAAAAATATATAATACAAGACAAAATATTGCCAAATGTTGTAGGGGCACGGTGCTCCGTGCCCACAAATGGAAAATTAATATTAATATTACGTTAAGGAGGAGTTTAAATGAAAATTGCATTTTTGTTTCCTGGGCAAGGTGCTCAAAAAGTTGGAATGGGTAAAGATTTATATGAAGATTATGAAGAAGTAAGAAATGTTTTTAAAAAGGCTTCAGAATTTTCTAAAATTGACATTGCAACTTTATGTTTTAATGGAATTAGAAAAGAATATACAGGTGAATATACTGAAACAGAAGAAATAGGAGAAGATTTAATAAAAACAGAAAATACACAACTTGCAATAGCTACATTAAGTTTGGCAATTTTAGAAATATTAAAAAGAAAAAATATAAATGCCCAAATAGCTTGTGGACTAAGCTTAGGAGAATATCCTGCATTAATTTACGGCGGATTTATTAATTTTGAAGATGGAATAAAACTCTTAAAAGAAAGAGGCTATTTAATGCAAAATAAATTGCCTAAAAATGAATATTTAATGGCTGCAGTAATTGGGTTAAATTCAAAAAATATTGAAGATATATGTATGGAGATAAGAAAACAAAATAAATTTGTTGTTCCATCTAATTATAATTATCAAAATCAAACAGTTATATCTGGAGAGAAAGAAGCTGTAGAAGAGGCGTGTGAAATATTAAAAAACAAAGGAGCCAAAAAAGTTGTATTACTAAAAACAAGTGGACCATTTCATACAAGTGAATTAGAAGAAGCAAAAGAATTATATAAAAAAGAGTTAGAAAAAATTACATTCAACAAAGAAAGTAAAAAAACTAAAGTAATAAAAAATATAGACGGTACATTTTATTCTGAAAAAGATAATATGGTTGAAACATTATCAAATCATATAGTAAGTCCTGTAAGATTTGATAAAACAATAAGATTAATGGAACAAAATGGAATAGATACATATGTAGAAATTGGACCTGGAAAATCTTTATCTGGATTTATAAAAAAAGAAGTAAAAGATGCAAAAATAATTAATATATGTGATGTAAAAACATTAAAACAAGCAATAGAATTTTTTAAAACTGACCATTCAGACTAATGTAAAAAAATAAAAAAACAATTAAAATGTAAAAAGCAAAAAAAGTAGGAGGAAGTATGGAAGAAAAAAAGGTAGCTATAATTACTGGTGGCTCAAGAGGAATAGGAAAAGAAATTGCAAAAAAATTTGCAAAGGAAAATTATAATTTAGTTATAAATTATGTATCAGAAAAAACAAATACTGAAGAACTTAAAAAAGAAATTGAAGCACTTGGAGCAGAAGTTTTATTTATAAAAACAAATGTAACATCTTATGAAGAATGTGAAAAAATGGCAAAAGATGCAATAAATCAATTTGGAAAAATAGATGTACTAGTAAACAATGCTGGTGTAACAAAAGATAGCTTGTTATTACGAATGAAAGAAGAAGATTTTGATACAGTAATAAATGTAAATTTAAAAGGAACCTTCAATGTTACAAAAGCTTGCATACCGTATATGATGAAAAAGAAAAGTGGAAAAATTGTTAATATATCATCTGTTGTTGGAATTTCTGGGAACAGCGGTCAAGCAAATTATGCAGCATCTAAAGCTGGAATAATAGGCTTTACTAAAAGTGTTGCAAAAGAATTAGCAAGTAGAAATATATTAGCAAATTGTGTAGCACCAGGCTATATTGCAACAGATATGACAAATGGATTATCAGATGCAGTAAAGGAAAGTATTAATAATCAAATACCATTAAAAAGAGTAGGAATGCCAGAGGAAGTAGCAAAAGCAGTGTACTTCCTTGCAGGTGAGGAAAATTCATATATAACTGGGCAGGTTTTGAATGTTGATGGCGGAATGCTTATTTAAAACAAATGAAAAACTTCGTATTACGTCGTTAAATTAACAATAAAAATCCTCAACGTGCAAAAAGCACGCCTCCGGTATTTTATTGTTAATTTGCCTAGTACTACTTGTTTTTGATTTGTTTTTGAAGTAGGGGCATACTGCCCGTAATAAAAATATAAAAGGATTGTGAGAAATGGAAAGAAGAGTTGTTATAACAGGTTTAGGAGCTATAACTCCTATTGGAAATAATGTTGAAGAATTTTGGGATGGAATTAAATCTGGAAGATGTGGAATTGATAAAATTAAGAATTTTGATACATCAAATTTTAAAGTGAAAATTGCAGGTGAAGTTAAAAATTATAATCCAGAGGATTATTTTGATAGAAGAAGTGCTCGTAGATTAGATAAATATTCTCAATTTGCAATTATTGCTGCAAAAGAAGCAATGAAAGATTCTAAAATAACAAAAGAAAATACAGATATGAATAAAGTTGGCGTTTTAATAAGTTCTGGAATTGGAGGACTCGGAACAATAGAAAAAGAAAATAAAATAATGTTAGAAAAAGGTCCAGATAGAGTATCTCCAATGTATATTCCAATGTCTATTGTAAATATGGCAGCTGGAAATGTTGCAATAGAAATAGGAGCAAAAGGAGAATCTATTTCAATAGTTACAGCATGTAGTAGTGGAACTCACTCAATAGGAGAGGCTTATAGAATGATAAAACATGGATATGAAGATGTTATTTTTGCAGGAGGTTCAGAAGCTTCAATTACTCCAAGTGGCGTAGCAGGTTTTACAAATATTAAAGCCTTGAATACAACCGAAGATGTAACAAGAGCAAGCATCCCTTTTGATAAAGAAAGAAATGGATTTGTAATTGGCGAGGGTGCAGGAATTTTAGTTTTAGAAGAATATAAACATGCTAAAAAAAGAGGAGCAAAAATTTATGCAGAAGTAGTTGGCTATGGTGCAACATCAGATGCATATCATATAACATCTCCAGCACCAGAAGGAGAAGGTGCTGCAAGAGCAATAACAAGAGCTATTGAAGATGCAAAAATTAAGCCAGAAGAAATTACATATATAAATGCACACGGCACTTCTACTCATTTAAATGATAGTTGTGAAACAATGGCTGTAAAAAAAGCATTTAATGAAGCAAGTAAAAATGTAATGATGAGTTCAACTAAAGGAAATACAGGGCATTTATTAGGTGCAGCAGGTGGAGTAGAAGCGGTTGTATGTGCAAAAGCCATAGAAGATAGTTTTGTACCACCTACAATAAATTACAGAGTTCCAGATGAAGAATGCGATTTAGATATAGTACCAAACAGAGGAAGAAATGTAGAAATAAAATATGCAATGTCTAATTCATTAGGATTTGGAGGACACAATGCAAGTATAATCTTAAAAAAGATATAATTTTTAGGAGGAAGAAATGGATTACGAAGAAATAAAAAAATTAATTGATGATATGGGAAATTCCAATATAGATGAACTAAATATAGAATTTCCAGATGGCATAAAAATTGGAATGAAAAAAAGTGCCAAAAATAATGTTTATAAAATAGGAACACAAACTATACTTAAGCAAAAAGAAATATCAAATACTATAACAGAAACTAAAAAAGAAGAAATAGAAAACAGCAAAATAGTAAAATCTCCAATGGTAGGAACATTTTACTCAAAACCATCTCCAGATGCAAAAGAATATGTAAAAGTAGGAGATAAAGTTTCAAAAGGAGATGTGTTATGCATAGTAGAAGCAATGAAATTAATGAATGAAATAGAATCAGAATTTGATGGAGAAATTATTGAAATAATGGTAAAAGATGGAGAAACTGTAGAATATGGTAAACCATTGTTTAAGATAAACTAAAAAAGCCCCCGTGGTGGCAGGCTCTTTTAGTTAAGAATATTTTCCTAAAAGTTGGTAATTAAGAATGATAATATCATTCTTAGCAATATCAAATTTTTCGCTTATACAATCCCGAAGTTTTAGAATATCATCATACGATTTAATTTTCCTAGAAAAAACAAAATCACACATTCCATTACCAGCAGGATAATTATAAGATACAAAATAGTGAAAATTTTTCATAAAACACCTCCAAAATGTGGGTGTAGCCAAACTTTGGCTATGATATCAACAGTTTACATAAAATAATTATAACACAGTCAACACAAAAAGTAAATCTTTTTATTAAAAAATGATATATCATATAAAAAGCAGGTGATAAAAATGTTAAATAAAGAAGAAATAAAAAAAATAATTCCTCAAAGAGATCCATTTTTGATGATTGATGAGGTTGAAGATTTTATACCAGGAGAGAGTGCTATTGCTTATAAAAATGTCAATATAGAAGAATGGTATTTTAAAGGACATTTCCCTGGTAATCCAATAATGCCAGGAGTTTTAATTGCAGAGAGTTTAGCTCAAACTGGAGCAGTTGCTATTTTAAGTGTAGATGAAAATAAAGGAAAAAATGCTTTATTTGGTGGTATTGATAAAATGAGATTTAAAAGGCAAGTGGTACCAGGAGATAGGCTTAAATTAGAAGTTAAAATTATTAAAAGGAAAGGTCCTATTGGTGTAGGAGAGGCTATAGCTTCTGTTGATGGTAAAGTTGCAGCCAAAGGTGAGCTTACATTTGCTTTAGTATAAATTAATTTAAGAGAGGAAAATACAATGAATAAAATTTTAATTGCAAACAGAGGAGAAATTGCTGTAAGAATAATTAGAGCATGTAAAGAAATGAATATAAAAACTGTTGCAGTATATTCTGAAATAGATAAAGATTCGCTACATACTAGGCTTGCAGATGAAGCAATATGTATTGGGCCAGCTCCTTCTAATAAAAGTTATTTAAGTTTTAAAAATATTATAGAAGCGGCAAATATAACAGGAAGTGATAGTATTCATCCAGGTTTTGGTTTTCTTTCAGAAAATAGTCAGTTTGCAAGAATATGCGAAGAATCTAATATTAAATTTATAGGCCCTTCTTATAAAGTTATTGAACTTATGGGAAATAAATCTAATGCAAAGGAACTTATGAAAAAAGCTGGTGTTCCAACTGTTCCAGGTTCGGATGGTAGCATAAAAGGAATAAAAGATGCTTTTGAAGTTGCTAAAAAAATAGGGTATCCTGTAATGTTAAAAGCTGCTGCAGGTGGCGGAGGCAAAGGCATTCGTATTGTTAATAATGAAAGAGAATTAGAAAGTAATTACAATATTGTTAAACAAGAAGCAAAAATTTCTTTTAATGATGATGAAATTTATATGGAGAAATTTATAGAAAATCCAAGACATGTTGAAATTCAGATATTAGCTGATGAACATGGAAATGTTATACATTTAGGAGAAAGAGATTGTACTGTTCAAAGAAGACATCAAAAAGTTGTAGAAGAAACACCATCAACAGCAATAGATGAAAAATTAAGAAATAAAATGGGAGAAGCGGCTATAAAAGCAGCAAAAGCAGCCGGTTATACAAGTTGCGGAACTGTAGAGTTTTTAGTAGATAAGCATAAAAATTTTTATTTTATGGAAATGAATACCAGAATACAAGTAGAACATCCAATTACAGAAGAGAGAACTGGAATAGATATTGTAAAAAATCAAATAAAAATTGCAGCAGGAGAAGAACTTAGAATAAAGCAAAAAGAAATAGAATTTAAAGGGCATGCAATAGAATGTAGAATAAATGCAGAAAATCCTAGTAAAAATTTTAGACCATGTCCAGGAACAATAACAGGTTTAAATCTTCCAGGTGGAAAAGGAATTAGAATAGATTCTGCAATATATGAAGGATATACAATTCCACCAACATATGATTCTATGATTGCTAAAATTATAGCTTATGGTGCAAATAGGAATGAGGCAATAAGTAAAATGAAACGAGCTTTGGAAGAAACTGTAATAGAGGGTATTGATACTAATATTGATTTTTTACTTGAAATTATTAAGAATAAGAATTTTATTAGGGGAGATTATGATACGTCTTTTATTGAAGTTAATTTTTAATAAATATGTGTAATGCAAAATATATGTGTGTAATTTATTATATAAATTAATGTCAAATGTTGTAGGGGTCGGCGTCCCCGACGACCCGCAAACGAAACATAGAATTATAAATAAATTAATGTCAAACAATCAAACATCCAACATCAAACATCAAACATCAAATTCTGCAATTACCCTAATTGCCTTAATAATAACAATAATCGTATTGTTAATCCTTGCCGGTGTAACCCTAAACATGGTAATGGGAGAAAGCGGATTATTTGAAAAAGCAAACAAAGCAAAAGAACAAACACGAAAATCAACAGCAGAAGAAACAATAAAATTAGCAGTGCTAGAAAACAGCACAAAAGAAGTAGCAGGAGAAACAGCATTAGATAATATAGAACTAAAAGCAGATATAGCAAAAAAATTAAAAGAATTAAGATATACAGTAGCAGAAGATAATAATGTTGTAACATATTTTGAAGATAAAACAATAAAAATAGAAGATTATTTAAAAATAGAAGAACCAAAAACAACAGGAATAACAGCAAGTGATATAAAAAATCATCCAGACTGGTATTATGGAAAAGAAGTAGAATATACATCAGCAAATGGACAAAACGACTGGAAAATATTCCATTCAGATGGAACAAAAATATACTTAATAACAGGAAATTATGTAAAAGTAACAGGTTCAGACAATTCTACAATAGATACAAATAAATTAAATGTAAATACAAAAATGCAAATAGCAAGTGGAGGACAAAACTATAGAGTAAATTGGGACCCATTAAATTTACCAAGTTTTAGTACAAATGTATCAGATGAAATAATATCAAAATTTAAAATAAACACAAGTGTATTTAATATAAATGATCATAAAAGTAATCCAAATGCACAATGTGTAACAGCACTATTAAATTCAAATTATTGGACAGGATATATAGATAATAGTAAAGGAAGTAATCAAACAGCAATAGGAGGACCAACAGTAGAGTTATGGATGGAGAGTTGGAATACAAGATATCCAGATCAAAAGATATACTGCGATAGTGCAAATGCCAATGGATATTATGTAAGAACGAGTTTAGGTTCAGCAACAGATGGAATTGGTTTAAGTTCCAATAAGGAGAATGGAGGAGAATTGTACTTTGCAAACAATTATAATTCTTTAGAAGATGGAAATAATACAGTGGATTATTATTGGATTGCATCTCCATCTTCATATAATAGCTATAATTTACTTCGTGTGGGACACAACAGCAACGTTTACTATTACAATTATAGTAGTGGTTATGGTGGACTTCGTCCAGTAGTTTGTCTAAGTTCTGGAACAACAGTAAATGCAGAAGATGTAGAGTAAATTGTAGACTCAAAAAAATAAACAGTAGAGGCGGTCAATGACCGTCTTAATTTATACTTATAGAAAATTCTGTTTTAGATATAGAAAATGGTAATTTTTGGGTACGGGGTCAAAAATCACTAGACCAAATAAAAAAATAATTGCAAATATACAAAAAAACATATATAATACAAATAATTCAATAAAAGGAGAATAAAAGATGTTAAAAAAAGAAAATGGTGTAACAATGGTAATGCTTGTTATAATGATAATTGTAATGCTTATATTAGCTGGAATAATAGTGTATGAAGGAACCTCAACTATAAAATCTGCTAAAAATCAGAGTATTTATACAAATATGTTATTAATACAAGCAAAGGCAAGAACTATACAAGATAAGGTAGATTTTGGAGAAGCAACATATGTAGGTACAAAAATAGGCGAAGATAAAAAAACAAAGTACGGAATTATTAGTGAAGATTCATATGAATTATCACAAGAAGACTTATATACAATGGGTGTTGAAGTATCTGGAAATAATGAATATATAGTAGATTATGATAATGACGAAGTTTATTATACAAAAGGTATAAAAGATGCAGACGATAACTTACATTATAGCTTAACAGATATAGCAAATACAGGAATAATTGCAGAAGAATAAGGTGAAAAAATGAAAGATAAAGAAATTGAAAGACTAAATGAATTAAAAAAAATAGAAAATGAAATTTATGAAAAAGAACATGTAGAATACATATGTGGAATAGATGAAGCAGGAAGAGGACCTCTAGCAGGTCCTGTTGTTGTTGCAAGTGTAATTATGAAACCAGATTCTTTTATAGAGGGAGTTAACGATTCAAAAAAAGTATCTGAAAAGAAAAGAGAGAAACTATATGAGCAAATTATAGAAGAAGCAGTAAGTTATTCAGTTGGAATAATCGATCAAAATGAAATAGATGAAATAAACATTTTAAATGCAACAAAAAAAGGTTTAACAGAAAGCATAAAAGGTCTTAAAGTAAAACCAGAAAGAATAATAGTAGATGCATTGGATAAAATAGATACTTGCGGAATACCATATATGCCAATAGTAAAGGGAGATGCAAAATGTTATTCAATAGCAGCAGCATCTATAATAGCAAAAGTTACAAGGGATAGAATAATGAGACAGTGGGATGAAGTGTATCCAATGTATGGGTTTGCAAGGCATAAAGGGTATGGAACAGCAGCTCATATTGCAGCAATAAAAGAATATGGACTATGTCCTTTACATAGAAGATCTTTTACTAAAAATTTTATTTAAAGAAAGGATTTTTATATGAATATAAAAGAGATAATTGCCAAGAAAAGAGATAGAAATAAATTAAATAAAGAAGAAATAAATTATTTTATAGAAAATTATACAAATGGAAATATTACAGATTATCAAGCTGCAGCTTTAGTAATGGCAATATATATCAATGGAATGGATAAAGAAGAAACAACAAATTTAACAATAGCAATGGCAAATTCAGGAGAAATATTAGATTTATCTAGTTTAGGGAAAATTGTTGTAGATAAACATAGCACAGGAGGAGTAGGAGATAAAGTCACACTAATTTTAGCACCAATAATAGCTTCACTTGGAGTTCCAGTTGCAAAAATGAGTGGTAGAGGACTTGGCATTACAGGAGGAACACGAGATAAATTAGAGGCTATACCAGGTTATAAAACAGAAATTGAAATAAAAGATTTTATAAAAAATGTAAAAAAAATTGGAATTAGTTTAATAGGTCAAACAGGAAACTTAGCTCCAGCAGATAAAAAAATATATGCATTAAGAGATTCAATAAACTGCACTGAGAGTATACCTCTTATAGCATCTAGCATTATGAGTAAAAAGCTTGCAAGTGGAGCAGACAAAATAGTTATAGATGTGACATATGGAAGCGGAGCTTTTATGAAAACAAAAGAAGATGCAGAAAAGTTAGCAGAAACTATTAGCAAAATAGGCAATGGAGCAGGAAAAGAAACTGTATGTATTTTAACTGGAATGGAAGAACCACTAGGATATGCAATAGGAAATACATTAGAAATTATAGAAGTTGTAAATTGCTTAAAAGGAAATATGCCAGAAGATGTAAAAGAAGTTGTGTTAAAATTAGGAAGTAATATGTTAAAACTAGCTGGTATATCAAATAATATAGAAGAATGTGAAAAACTAATATTACAAAACATACAAAACGGAAAAGCTTTTGAAAAATTTATAGAACTTGTAGAAAATCAAGGCGGAGATATAGAATATATAAAAGATACAAATAAATTTGAAAAAGCAAAATATATTATGCCAGTTACAGCAGATAAAGATTTTAAAATAAGTGAAATAAATGCTGGAAAAATAGGAAACTTATGTGTAGAACTTGGAGCTGGAAGAATAAAAAAAGAAGACAGTATAGATTATTCAGCAGGTATAGTTCTAAATAAAAAAGTTGGAGAAAAAGTGAAGAAAAATGATATATTAGCATATGTTCACTCAAATAATGAAGAAAAATGTAAAAATAGTGTAGATGAAATGAAAAAAATTATAAAATAATAATTGAAAAGAGTATTTAATAGTGTTAAAATTTATAAATAAAAATTTGAATGGAGGAATTGCTATGAATAACAATATTGACGAACGGATTTTAGAGGAAGTAAAATACTTCCTTACACACGAAAATGCAACAATAAGAACCACTGCAAAAGAATTTGGAGTTTCCAAAAGCACTGTGTATATTGATTTAACAACAAGACTTGAACCTTATATATTATTATATCCAAAAGTAAGAGAAAAACTGGATAAAAATAAAAAGGAAAGAGCACGGCGTGGAGGAAAAGCCAAAAAACAAAAATATTTAAAAAAGTAGCAAATTCAAGCCCCTTAGAATAAATATTCTAGGGACTTTTTTTAATTCTGTTTAAATTCAAATTTAAAATTATGTTTTGTATTTTTAGCAAATTTAAACAATATAAAGATAAAAACTAAACCGATTATAAAAAGCAGAAAAGCCTTATAATTAATTGGAGTGGTTGATAAATCTAAATTAAGAAAATTAAAATAATGCAATGCAAAGTATGTATATAATGCTGCAATAGTTCCCTGTAATAATTTTGCTAGGAAGTATGGAAAAATAGATATATCTGTTTTAGAAATAATTCCCCATACTTGTAGTAATACAGAAAATCCACCAAATCCTAATAAGAAAGCGGAAATTATAATATTTGTGGAAATATTTTTAATAGGTATACTTGAAACAATTTTTACACCATTTGTAAGTTCTATAATTCCAGAAATTATACCATTTGAAAAGTTTGTAGGTATATTCAAAGCAGAAAGAATAGGATTTATTGTATATGATAAAGCATCTAATAAATGACTATTATTTAAAATTGATATTATTACAGAAAATAGAACAACAAAACCACCTATCATAATAACAGTAGAAATAGCACTTTTTATGCTAGTTGTTAAAACATCTCCTAAATTAGAAAAGGTAGCAAGCTTTTTTTCGGTATTTCCAGAAGGTAATTTATTTAAAGTATAGTTTGAAGAAGTTTTATTATATTTCCAAAATCTAAAAATAAAACCAACAGTAATGCAAGAAAGAAAATGGGTAATAAATAAAATTATACCTGTAGTTGTATCTGCAAACATACTAATACCAACAGTTCCCAAAATGAATAAAGGACCAGAATTATTTGTAAAACAAAGTAGCCTTTCAGCCTCATATTTGTTACAAATACCTTCACTTCTAAAATTTGTAACAATTTTAGCTCCAACTGGGTAACCACTTATAATACCCATTAAAAAAGCAAAAGCACCCTCACCAGGAACATTAAAAAGAGGTCGCATGCATTTATTTAAAAATTTACCCAAAAAAGAAATAACATTAGTATGGCCAAGTAATTCTGTTGCAATAAAAAAAGGTAATAAAGCAGGAACAACAGACTTAGCCCACAGTTCAAGACCGACCTTTGCAGCTTGCAAATTACTGCTAGAAAAAATTACAAGAAAAATAGTAAACAAAACAAAAAACACAGAAATAAAATTATTTTTTAATTTCTTCAACATAAGAACCACCTTTTTAATGAAATTTAAACTTTTTTATAAAAATATATTTAAAAAAAGCCAAAAATATTATATAATAATGTACATATTTTTAAATTATTTCAATAATTTAAAATAAGGAGTGCTAAAAAATGAATTCAATAATATCAAAAATGCAAACAAACAATAAATTTACAGAATTTATAGAAGATATAAAAAATAAAAAAGGTCCGATATGTGTATCGGGCCTATCAGACGTGTATAAAGCACAATTAATAGGTGCTACAAAAGAAAATTTAAAAAATACATGCCTAATAATTACATACAACGAAATACAAGCTAAAAAAATATATGATGATGTAAAACAATTTGAAAAAAACACTTTTATTTTTAATAAAAAAGATATTGTAACGTATGACTATGAAGTGGAAAGTTACGATAATTTGTATGAAAGAATAAAAGTATTAAATGAATTAAATAAAAAATGTATCGTAATAACAACAATAGAAGCTGCTATGCAAAAAATGATTCCAAAAGAAGTGTTATATAAAAATAAAATAAGACTAAAAGTTGGAGATACCATAGATACAGAAGAATTAAAAGAAAAGTTAATAAGTATGGGGTATGAAAGAACAGAATTAACAGAAGGAAATGGTCAGTTTTGCATAAGAGGTGGAATTATAGATATTTCAATAAGTGAAAATTTAGGTGTTAGAATTGAACTTTGGGGAGATGATATAGATTCTATAAGGTACTTTAATTTAAGTAGCCAACGTTCAACTGAAATGGCTGAGAAAGTTGAAATTATACCATTACATGAATACTTGTTAGAAACAGATAAAGAAACTGTTTGCAATAAAATTTTAGATAACAATTACACAGAAAAACAACAAGAAAATGCTGAAGAAGATGTAAGAAAAATAAAAGAAGAAAGCTATGTAAGTAAAGTAGACAAGTATATAGATTATTTTTATTCTAAAACAGAAACAATTTTAGATTATTTACCACAAGATACAATTATATTAATAGATGAAAAAAGCAAAGTAGAAGCAAGAAAAGAAAATATAAAAAATGACTATGATAATTTAATAAAAAGTTTAACTGAAAGAGAGAAAATAATTCCACAAATACTTCAAAATAGTAAAATTTCAGAAAGCTTAGAAGAAAATATAAACTTAAGTAACACAATTTACTTGGAAAATCAAGATAAAGCTAAAAAGATAGCTCAAATAGAATATAACTTTAATAATAGACAAATAAACTATTTTAAAAGCGAAATAGAGTCTTTTGTGAAAGATATAAATAATAATTTAGTCCAAAACAAAGAAGTTATTATATTAGTAGAAAACAAAGAAAAAGCAAAAAAACTTTCAAAAATATTAACAGACTTTAATGTGCTAAATAGTATAAATGAAAAAAATGCAGATATTATAAAAAATAAAGAAAATATTGCACATATTGAAATTGGAAAATTATCTTCAGGATTTGAAGATATAGACAATAACTTAATTGTAATAGATGCAAATAATGTAATAGATTCAGATAAACGTAAAAGAAGAAGTACACATAGTTCTTTTAAAGAGGGAGAAAAGGTTGTTTTTGCCGATTTAAAGGCAGGCGATTTTGTTGTACATAAAAATCATGGAATAGGTGAATTTATAGGTGTAAACACAATTACAGCAGATGGTGTTACAAAAGATTATATAAAAATTAAATATAAAAATGATGATGTTTTATATGTTCCCACAAATCAACTAGACACAATAAGAAAATTTGTTGGCGGAGGAGAAAGAATACCTAAAGTTAATAGATTAGGCGGAAAAGAATGGGAACAAACTAAAGCTAGAGTTAAGAAGAACTTAAGAGAAGTTGCAAAAGAATTAATAGAATTGTATGCAAAAAGGCAAAAAGTGCAGGGGTATGCATTTTCTAAAGATACACCGTGGCAAACTCAATTCGAAAACAGCTTTCCATACCAAGAAACAGATGACCAGTTACGTTGTATAGAAGAAGTAAAAAAAGACATGGAAAAGCCAAAACCAATGGACAGATTATTGTGTGGAGATGTTGGATATGGAAAAACAGAAGTTGCAATAAGAGCAGCTTTTAAGGCTGTTATGGACCAAAAACAAGTTGCATATTTAGTGCCTACAACAGTTTTGGCAGATCAACAATATGAAAGCTTTAAAGAAAGAATGGAAGAATTTCCTATAAGAGTTGAAGTTTTAAATAGATTTAAAACTAAAAAAGAACAAAATGCAATTATAAAAAAATTAAAGCTAGGAGAAGTAGATGTTGTAATTGGTACACACAGACTACTTAGCAAAGATGTTGAATTTAAAGATTTAGGATTGTTAATTATAGATGAAGAGCATAGATTTGGAGTTAAAGCAAAAGAAAAAATAAAAGAATATAAAACAAACGTAGATGTCCTTACAATGACAGCAACACCAATACCAAGAACACTACATATGTCTATTGTTGGAGTAAGAGATATGTCTATAATTTATGAGCCACCACAAAACAGAAAGCCAGTTCAAACTTATGTTATAGAATATGATGAAGAAGTTGTAAAAGAGGCTATAACAAAAGAATTAGAACGTGGAGGACAAGTATTTTACTTATTTAACAATGTAGAAGGAATAGAAAGAAAAGCTATTGAAATATCTAATTTAGTACCAGAAGCAAAAGTTTCATATGCACATGGAAAGATGACAGGAAGTCAATTGGAAGATATAATGAAAGAATTTATAGATGGCGAAACAAATGTGCTAGTATGTACAACCATTTTAGAATCTGGAATAGATATTCCAAATGCAAATACAATAATAGTTGAAAATGCGGATAGACTTGGACTTGCACAATTATATCAAATTCGTGGAAGAGTTGGTAGAAGCGGAACTCAAGCATACGCATACATAACCTATAAAAGAGCAAAAATTTTATCAGAAGTTTCAGATAAAAGATTAAAAGCAATAAAAGAATTTACACAATTTGGTTCAGGATTCAAAATTGCAATGAGAGACTTAGAAATAAGAGGAGCAGGAAGTTTATTACGGAGAAATACAACATGGACATATGGAACAAGTTGGATATGATACATACTGCAATTTACTAGATGAAGTTATGAAAGAAATGCAAGGAATAGAAGTAGAAGAAGAGCCAGATATTCAAATAGATATGAATATTTCAAGTTACATACCAGATGAATATATTTTTGAATCTAGTCAAAAAATTGAAGTATATCAAAATATAGCACTATGTAAAACAGAAGAAGATATACAAAATGTTTTGGATGAGGTATTAGATAGATATGGAGAAACACCACGAGAATTAAATAATTTAATAGAAGTTTCAAGAATAAAAATGATGTGTAAAGAAAAACATATAATAAAGGTTAGTCAAAGAGGAAAAAATATTGTATTTACATTTAATAATAAAAAATTCGACTTATCAATTATAGAAAAACTATTAAAAATATATAGAAATAAAATTAAATTTTCACCAGGAAATCCATATATTACATTACAAGTTTCAAGTGCTGAAAATGATATTCTTATAAAAGAGGTAAAAGAATTTATAAATAATATTTAATTTTAAGTGAGGAATTAAAATGCAAGTTATTACAAGTAAAGATAATGAAAGTATAAAAAAAATAAAAAAGCTAAACGAAAAAAAATACAGAGATGAGGAAAATTGCTACATTGTAGAAGGTATTAAAATTATTGCAGAAGCAATAGAAGAAAATGCAAATATACAAAAAATAGTAATATGTGAAGACTGCATAAAAGATGAAGGAATAGATAAAGAATTGTTATACAAAATTTCAAAATATGAATGCATATATGTAAGCCAAAAAGTATTTGCAAGTATAACAAATGTTGGAACACCACAGGGAATTTTAGCTGTAATAAAGAAAAATGCAAATAATTTAAATATAGATTATAACGAAGATTTAATTGTAGTTTTAGATGGAATACAAGACCCAGGAAATTTAGGAACAATATTAAGAACTGTAGATAGTGTAAATTTGAAACAAATAATAATTTCATCTAAAACTGCAGATCCATACAATCCTAAAGTAGTACGTTCAACAATGGGAGCAATATTTAGAGTGAATATTATAAGATCTGAAAACTTGCAAGAAACTATAAAAGAAATACAAAAAAATAAATTTAAAGTAGTAGTAACATCGCTTCAAACAAAAGAAAGCTTATATGATATAAAGTTAAATAAAAAGGCTATAGTTATAGGAAATGAAGCAAATGGGGTATCAAAAGAAATAGTAGAAGCAGCAGATAAAAAAATAAAAATACCAATGTTAGGAAAAACAGAAAGTTTGAATGCATCAGTTGCAACAGGAGTAATTTTATATGAATATGTGAGGCAGAAAATATAAATTTATTATAATTATGTTTAAAAAAATTAATGTCAAATGTTGTAGCGGCGGTCATTGACCGCCATAATCTTAAAAAAAAAGATAAAAAAATATGGGAGAACGTCTATGTTCACCCATAATAAAATCTATTCTTCAGAATCTAGTAACGCTAGAATTTGAGGATAAATTTTTGTTGCATTATGATTCCAATTATTTACAAGCTTTTGTGCTTGTTCACTTGAGCCTGCAAATGTTTTTAGTTCAAATATTGTTTCTCCATTATCAAATACTTTACATTTAATTTTATAATCATTTTCAGAAAGTGGCATATATTCGGCTGAAACTGATATTTCATTTTCAATTATGTCCATTTCTTCATCAAAATTACTATCAACTTTTAGTTTCATTATGCCAGGAATCATATCTTTAGTTAGTTCTAAGGCTGCAATTCCTTGCTCTGTTATTTCATAAAAATCTAAGTCTTCTTTTTTATAAGAAATTACATATTTGGTGTTTAATAAATCTAATAAAAATTGTTGAAAATAAAAATAATTCATATCTGTAACAGATAAAACTAATTTTAAAAATTCTTCATTTGTTAAAGGTTTATTTGCTTTATATAAAATGTATAAAATTAGTACCTTGCTTTCAGCAAGTAAAGATTTATCTGATGATAGTTGCATACAATTCGTCTCCTTAAAAAATTTTTTTTATTATATCACATTATTGTACAATTTTCTACCTTTTGTGTTATAATAAAAAATGTGAAAAATAAAAATATTTTTAGATGATATAAGAAATTTTTTAACACAAATGGAGAAAAAACTATGAATTTATATGAAATTTTAGAAGTTAGTGAAAATGCTTCTATGGAAACAATAAATAAAATATATAAAATTCAAGCAAAAAAATATCATCCAGATTTGCAAACAAATGAAGCAGATAAAGTAAAAGCTGAAGAAAAAATGAAGCAAATTAATGATGCATATAGTGTGCTGTCGGATGAGCAAAAACGTAAAGAATATGACCAAAAATTAGAGCAAGAAAGAGAACTAAAAAGACAGCAAGATGAACAAAATATAATTAACAATGTAGCTAGAAATTACTCTGAAGCACAAAAAACAAACCAAACTAATAACACAAAAAATAATAATTCTAATTCTCAAAATAATGCTGTTTATTATAAACAAAAAAGTAATGAGAATAATAAAGTTTATACAGAAAAGGACTATATAAGGGATTACAATAAAAAATTAAGAAGATTTAAAGCACAATTATTTGGAAACAAAATAAAAGAAAACTTAAAAGCATTGGCGATAATGTGCATAATTGCAATTTTTATTTGGTTTTTTCCACCAACACACAAGTTAATAATGAATTTATACAATGAAAATGTAGTTTTACAAGCTTTGGTAGAATTTATAAAAAACTTTTTTATAGCAATAAAACAAACAATTATAGATATGCATTAAAACATTGAATAAAAGAATAAATAATGTAAAAAATTTAGTTAAGGAGGAAGTATTATGATAGATAAAAGAAAAATTGTTTTAGTAGGTACAGGTTTTGTAGGAATGAGTTTTGCTTATTCATTATTAAATCAAGGAGGCGTGAACGAACTTGTTTTAATAGATGTATTAAAAGAAAAGGCAGAGGGAGAAGCAATGGACTTATCACATGGTGTTCCATATGCTCCATCTAAAATGGAAATAAGAGCAGGAGACTACGATGAATGTAAAGATGCAGACATTGTAGTAATAACAGCAGGTATTAACCAAAAGCCAAATCAAACAAGATTAGAATTAGTTCAAACAAATGCGAAAATAATTAAAGAAATTACTGAAAACGTTGTAAGAAGTGGATTTAATGGAATATTTGTAATAGCAAGTAACCCAGTAGATATTATGACATATGTTGTAGCAAAAGTTTCTGGATTCCCAAAGGAAAAAGTTATAGGTTCTGGAACAGCATTAGATACAGCTAGGGTTAGATATTTAATAGGAGAATATTTAGGAGTATCAAGTAAAAATATTCATGCATATATAATGGGGGAACATGGAGATTCTTCATTTGTAAGCTGGGAAAATGCTTATGTAGGATGCAAAAAAATGACAGATATAATGAAAGACAATAATCATCCAATGTCAGACTTAGCAGAAATTCACAAGGATGTAGTAAATGCTGCATACGAAATAATAGAAAAGAAAAAAGCAACATATTACGGAATTGGTGTTGCACTTACAAAAATAGTAAAAGCAATATTAAACGATGAAAATGAAATTATGACTTTATCTAGTTATCAAAGAGGAGAATACAATCAAGAAGGGCTATATATAGGAGTTCCAACAATTATAGGAGCAAATGGTGTAAAAGAAATATTAGAGCTAAAATTAACAGATGAAGACCAAGCGAAATTTGATAATAGCTGTAATATTTTAAGAGATATTATAAAAGAAATAGAGAAGTTACTATAAAGTGTTGAAAAATAGCACTATTTTATGATAAAATAATTAAATATTAGGTTCTAGAAAATCTCCACCTAAAATATATTAATAATAGTAAAAATATATTTTAAGGGGAGATTTTTATGGAATATGCGAAAGATGAAATTTTTGAGGTTAAATTTAAAGAGAAAAGGACAAGCAAAGTATTTTTAAAAGTAATTATTTTATTAACAGTTATTTTTAGTATAGTAAATTGTATTTGTATTTATGATTTTTATAGATTGTTATGTAAGTTATAATTAAATGGAGGAAAAAATGAAAATAGCAAGTAATTGGAAAGATTATGAAATATTAGATATGGCAAATGGAGAAAAATTAGAAAGATGGGGAAATGTAACACTAGTAAGACCAGATCCTCAAATTATTTGGAAACAAAAAAGTTTTCCAAATAAATGGAAAGAAGTTAATGCCGTTTATAATAGAAGTAAAACAGGTGGTGGAAGCTGGAACTATAAAAAACAAATGCCAAAAGCATGGCAAATTAAATATAAAAATTTAACATTTAATATAAAACCAATGGGATTTAAACACACAGGGTTATTTCCAGAACAAGCTGTTAATTGGGATTGGATGATAAATAAAATAGAAAATGAAAAGAAAAACAAAAAAGAAATAAAAGTTTTAAACTTATTTGCATACACAGGAGGAGCAACTGTAGCATGCCTTTCTGCAGGTGCTTCAGTATGCCATGTAGATAGTTCAAAAGGAATGGTCTCTTGGGCAAAAGAAAATGTTATATCCTCTAAACTAGCAGATAGAAAAGTTAGATACATAATAGATGACGTTGTAAAATTTGTACAAAGAGAAATACGTAGAGGAAATAAATACGATGCAATAATAATGGACCCACCATCATATGGTAGAGGAGCAAAAGGAGAAGTATGGCAATTTGAAAATAATATTTATGACTTGGTAGAACTTTGTACACAAGTGCTATCAGATGACCCACTATTCTTTTTAATAAATTCATATACAACAGGAATATCAGCAAAAGTACTAGAAAATATGCTACGACTAGAAATAAAGAAAAAAGGAACACTATCATCAGGAGAAATAGGATTACCAATGAAAAATTCCGAAATAGTATTACCATGCGGAATTTATGCCCGTTGGGAAAAATAAATTTTTTATAAGATTAATGTCAAACAATGTAGGGGGCGGCGTCCTCGACGACCCGATAAAATAAAATTATTAATACCAAATGACAAATAAATTGTTTTTTATACCTTGGTGTCGCAATCTTCGGAATTGAAAATGGTCTATAGACCATTTAGCACGCAATTATTTTTTTTATAAAATTAATTTCTATATTTACATTAATAATATATAAATTAAAAAAATGAAGATTGCTCCAAATCGCACTCGCAGAGAAATCTGCTCGTTTGGTCGCTTACGCGGTATTTCAAAACAAATATATTTGTCATATGGCAACAAAAACCAAGTTCAAAAAATTAAAGAAACAAAATAAAAAAAATAGCAATAAAACATTGACATAATACTATAAAATATGTTATTATATTAAAGATATTCGGCTTTTCTTACGGAAATGAGGAAAAGTGAGTATAAAATTTTGAATAAAGGTGATTAAAATAAAAGAAAATATATAAAAATAATTTATAAATTTAATAAAAGGTAGGATTAATTTTTACATAAAATTGAACTACCTTTTTGTTATTACCTTAGATTCTTAGTTTATATTTGTTTAAAAAGAGGAATTAAATTTAAGGAAATTATTTAAAAAATAGATTAGGGCAGTATTTATTTTTTAAATAATGAAATTAATATTTAAGAAGGACTTTTTAAACGTTCATATAAAAGACAAGAAATTGTCTAAAATTATTTCAAATCTGCTTAAATTTATTTTTGAGGTGATTTAAAAGTGGTTAAAGATATTAAACACGAAAAAAGCACACGTAAATCGTTTGCTAAAGTTGGCGATTATATCGATATGCCAAACCTTATCAAAGTACAAAAAGATTCTTACGATTGGTTTATTGAAGAAGGTTTAGGAGAAGTTTTAAGAGATATTTCACCAATTATTGATTACTCTGGAAATTTAGTTCTTGAATTTTTCGATTATTACATGGAAGAAAAAACTAAATATTCATTAGAAGAAGCAAAAGAAAGAGATGCTACATATTCTACAAGATTACACGTTAAAGTTAGATTAATTAACCGTGAAACAGGAGAAATTAAAGAGCAAGAAATCTATTTAGGAGATTTTCCACTTATGACGGACAGTGGTACATTTATTATAAATGGTGCTGAAAGAGTTGTAGTTAGCCAATTAGTACGTTCACCAGGATGTTACTATGCAGAAAGCTATGATAAAGTTGGTAAAAAACTTTATACATCAACTGTTATGCCAATTCGTGGAGCATGGTTAGAATATGAAACAGATAGTAATAACATTTTCTATACACGTGTTGATAGAACAAGAAAAATACCTGTTACAGTGTTATTAAGAGCTTTAGGATTAGAAACAGATGAACAAATTTTAGAATTCTTTGGAGACGAAGAAAAATTAAAAGCAACAATGCAAAAAGATACTGTTAAAACTGCAGATGAAGCTTTAATAGAAATTTACAAAAAATTAAGACCAGGTGAATTACCAACAGTAGATGCAGCTAGAAACTTATTTAATGGATTATTATTTGACGATAGAAGATATGACCTAGCAAAAGTTGGTAGATATAAATTCAATAAAAAACTAAGTATAGCAAACAGAATATCAGGAAGAGTTGCATATGCAGACATAATTAATCCTGAAACAGGAGAAGTATTAGCAGAGAAAGATAGCATAATATCAGCAGAAATGGCTGAAGAAATACAAAATTCTGGAATAAATTCTGTTGAAATAAAAGTTAATGATGCACCTGTTAAAGTTGTAGGAAATGGAACAGTAAATATCCACAAAATAATAACAGATGTAGATATTAGTTCTCTACATATTAAAGAAATGGTAAATTATGAAGTTCTTAAAAATATAATGGAAAACACAGATTCAAAAGAACTTGTAAAAGCATTAAAAGAAAGATATTCAGAATTAGTTCCAAAACATATAACAACAGAAGATATTTTAGCTTCAGTTAACTATTTATTAAATTTAGAACATGGAATAGGATACGTAGATGATATAGATCATTTAGGAAATAGACGAATTAGATGTGTTGGAGAATTACTACAAAATCAATTTAGAATTGGTTTAACAAGACTTGAAAGAGTAGTTCGTGAAAGAATGACAATTCAAGACTTAGATGTAATAACACCACAAACATTAATAAATACAAAACCAATTACATCATCAATTAGAGAATTCTTTGGAAGTTCACAATTATCACAATTTATGGATCAAACAAACCCACTTTCAGAGTTAACTCATAAAAGAAGAATTTCTGCATTAGGACCTGGAGGACTTTCAAGAGAAAGAGCTGGATTCGAAGTACGTGATATTCATTACACACACTATTCAAGATTATGTCCAATAGAATCTCCAGAAGGACCAAACATTGGACTTATATCAGCACTTTCATCATTTGCAACTATAAACGAATATGGATTTATAGAAGCACCATATAGAAAAGTAAATATGAATACACACCAAGTTACAGACGAAGTTGATTATATGAGTGCAGATGCAGAAGATGGACATTACATTGCAGAAGCAACAGAACCATTAAACGAAAATAATGAATTTATAAACGACAGAATAAAAGTAAGATACTTAAACGAAATTATAGAAGTAGATAAAAATAAAGTTGATTATATGGATGTATCACCAAAACAATTAGTTTCAATTGGTGCAGCCATGATACCATTCTTAGAGCACGATGATGCTAAACGTTCACTTATGGGTGCAAACATGCAACGTCAAGCTGTTCCACTAATGATTACAGATTCACCAATAGTTGGAACTGGAATGGAATATAGAGCAGCAAAAGATTCAGGAATTTTAATATTAGCTGAAGATGATGGTGTAATAGAAAATGTTACAGGAGATTGCATAACAGTTAAATACAAAAATGGAGAAACTAAAAAACATAAATTACAAAAATTCAAAAGAACAAATGGTGGTACATGTATAAACCAAAGACCAATTGTTGTTAAAGGCGAAAAAGTTAAAAAAGGAGATAGCATAGCAGATGGACCTTCAACACAAAATGGAGAAATGGCACTTGGTAAAAACGTTTTAGTAGCATTCTCTACTTGGGAAGGTTACAACTACGAAGATGCTATTCTTATAAATGAAAGACTTGTTAAAGAAGACGTATTCACATCAATACACATTGAAGAATATGACTGCGAATGTAGAGATACAAAATTAGGACCAGAAGAAATAACAAGAGATATACCAAATGTTGGTGAAGACAGCTTAAAAGACTTAGATGAAACAGGTATAATAAGAATAGGTGCAGAAGTTAGACCAGGAGATATATTAGTAGGAAAAGTTACTCCAAAAGGAGAAACAGAACTTACAGCTGAAGAAAGACTTTTAAGAGCTATCTTTGGCGAAAAAGCTAGGGAAGTAAGAGATACATCACTTAGAGTACCACATGGAGAAGCAGGAACAATAGTAGATGTAAAAATATTCACTAGAGAAAATTCAGACGAATTAGGACCTGGTGTAAATCAAATTATAAGATGCTATATAGCAACAAAAAGAAAAATATCAGTTGGAGATAAAATAGCTGGACGTCATGGTAACAAAGGTGTTATTTCAAGAATATTACCAGAAGAAGATATGCCATTCTTACCAGATGGTACACCAGTAGATATTCTATTAAACCCATTAGGTGTTCCTTCTCGTATGAACTTAGGTCAGGTGCTAGAAGTTCACTTAGGATTAGCAGCCAAAGAACTAGGATGGAAAGTTGCAACACCAGTATTCGATGGAGCAAGTGAAGAAGAAATAGTAGAATTATTAGAAAAATCTGGACTTTCACCAGATGGAAAAACAACTCTTTACGATGGAAGAACAGGAGATCCATTTGATAAACCAATAACAGTTGGTGTTATGTATATGTTAAAACTTCACCACTTAGTTGATGATAAAATACATGCTCGTTCAACTGGACCATACTCATTAGTTACACAACAACCACTTGGAGGTAAAGCACAATTTGGTGGACAACGTTTTGGAGAGATGGAAGTTTGGGCATTAGAAGCATATGGAGCAGCGCATACATTACAAGAGATTTTAACTGTAAAATCAGACGACGTTGTAGGAAGAGTAAAAACATATGAAGCAATTGTTAAGGGAGAAAATATTCCAGAACCAGGAGTACCAGAAAGCTTCAAAGTATTAGTAAAAGAATTACAATCATTAGGATTAGACATTCGTTTATTCTCTGATAATGACAAAGAAATAGAATTAAAAGAAGACATAGACGAAGGAATAGACTTTAATCTAGAAAGAAAGAAAAAAGAAGAACAAGTATTACTTGAAAAAGAACTAGAAGAAAACTATGTTCCAGCTGATGAAGAAACAATGGATGTTTCAGAATTAGAAGATAGTGATGAATTATTCGAAGATTCAGATATACTAGACGAAAGCGACTTTGAAGATGAAATAACAGAAGTATATGATAATGATTTAGCAGATGATAATATACAAGATGATGAAGATTTATAATTAAATAATATTTTAAAAATTTATAAAATGACCCAAAGGAATTGTGCAGCTGTGGAAATTTTAGAAATTGTTTAAAATAGCCAAATACAAATAATAAATCCAAGGGGGAAAAATAGTGGAAGAATTAAACGTATTGGAAAAAATTAAAATAGGTTTGGCTTCTGACGAAAAAATAAGAGAATGGTCAAAAGGAGAAGTAAAAAAACCAGAAACAATAAACTATAGAACATTAAAACCAGAAAAAGACGGTTTATTCTGTGAAAAAATATTTGGACCTACAAAAGACTGGGAATGTCATTGTGGTAAATATAAAAGAGTTAGATATAAAGGTATAGTTTGTGATAGATGTGGAGTTGAAGTTACAAAAGCGAAAGTTAGAAGAGAAAGAATGGGACACATAGAACTTGCAGCTCCAATAGCACATATATGGTATTTTAAAGGAATTCCAAGTAGAATAGCATTAATGCTAGATATCTCACCTAGAAATCTAGAAAAAATTGTATATTTTGCATCATACATAGTAACAGATAAAGGAACATCAGGATTAGTAAAAACACAAGTATTAACAGAAAGAGAATATTCAGAAGCCGTTGAAAAATATGGTAAAGGAAGCTTTAAAGCAGAAATGGGAGCAGAAGCTTTAGCAAAATTATTAAAAGAAATAGATTTAGATAAGCTTTCAGAAAAACTAAAAAAAGAAATAGAAAAAGCAAGTGAACAAAAAAAGGTAAAACTTGTAAAAAGATTAGATACAGTAGAAGCATTTAGACTTTCAGGAAATAGACCTGAATGGATGATAATGAATGTTATACCAGTTATTCCACCAGAATTAAGACCAATGGTACAATTAGATGGTGGTAGATTTGCAACATCAGACTTAAACGACTTATACAGAAGAGTTATAAACAGAAATAACAGATTAAAGAGATTATTAGAATTAGGTGCACCAGAAATAATAGTAAGAAACGAAAAAAGAATGCTACAAGAATCTGTAGATGCACTTATAGATAATGGTAGACGTGGAAGACCAGTAACAGGAGCTGGAAACAGACCATTAAAATCATTATCAGATATGTTAAAAGGAAAACAAGGTAGATTCCGTCAAAACTTACTTGGTAAGAGGGTTGACTACTCTGGACGTTCAGTTATCGTTGTTGGTCCAGAACTAAAAATCTATCAATGTGGTG
>OJMO01000325.1_pt1 | contig 35375 bp, 32 predicted proteins | sample 1597241 | NCBI WGS metagenome assembly OJMO01 (sample SAMEA2452129, study PRJEB22498) | human gut metagenome | biome: human feces; feature: human gut; material: feces | place: Australia | collected 2012 | reverse complement strand
ATAAGAAATTAGATAATACTAGTGGTATTAAAAATGGTAAAAATAATTATTTAATTTATGAGGGTAAGATTGATAAATTAAGTGAATTAACTGTTAAAGTTGGTATGTGGGTTAGTTATGAAGATATAACTAATGAGTATATGAATAGTGGTTTTGTTGGGACTATGAAAGTGTATATTGAATCTAAATAATGAAAGGAAAGGATAATTATGGATAAAGAGTTTTTTATAAAAAATAAAAAGAAGATTATTATTGTAGTTGCTGCTATTGCAGTTTCTTTGATAGGATTTTCGTTACTTAATTCTACTTATTCATTATTTTATCATGAAGAAACTTCTAAGAATACTGAAGGATATTCTACTGGTACTTTATCTATAACTGCTAGTAGTAAAGGTAGTACTATTAGTTTATCTGATGCTTTACCGGTAGAAGATAGTGTTGGTTCTACTAGTACACCTTATACTTTTACTATTTCTAATACTGGTAATTTGAATTATAAGTTTAATATTAAATTATTGTCTACTGGTAGTAGTAGTACTACTATTGGTTCACAATATATTAAATTAAAAGTAGATGATGGTAGTGTTACTACTTTATCTAGTTTATCTAATGGTATTATAAAAAAAGATGTTACACTAGCTGCTGGTGAGAGTATAGATATTAGTGTTAGAGTATGGCTTAGTATAAGTACTCCTAATAGTCAGATAGGTAAGACTTTTAATTCTAAGATTGTTATTGATGGACAGGCTGTTTATACTGAAACAAAGGAATATACTATAAGTTATGATCTTAATGGAGGAACTTCTAGTACTCCAGAGCCTCAAAAGAAGCTTAAAGGTGAAGCAATAACTTTGAGTAATGTTACACCTACTAGAAGTAATTATACTTTTTTAGGTTGGAGTACTACTAAAAATGCCACTACTGCAACTTATAGTGCTGGAGAACTTTTTACTATTGATGCTAATACTACATTATATGCCATATGGCAAAAAGCAGGAACTGTTGTCGAAGCATATAGTGTTGTATTACAAAAAAATGTTTCGGGAACAATTACTCAAATGACATCTAAATCTATTGCTCCAACACTAGCATTTGCATATTCATTCACAGCTTCTACTTTATCTAATTCTTATAAACCATCATCAATTTCATGTACAAATAATCAAGTAGCAACTTTAGAATTTAATGGTGAAGTATCCGGTTTAAAAAATATGCAGAATGTAACAGCAAAAATAAATAGTGTCACTTCTAGTACAGTATGTACAATTTTATATTCAAAAGGTGATGTTTCTTAAAATATAATAAAAAGGAAATTATGGAAACTTAATTTAATATAATTAAGTTTTTTTGAATATTAATAAAAATTTTGTAGATAATAATAATGGTGAAATATATATGAAGAAGATTATTGTTAGTGTTTTATTAGTATTACTTGTGGGGGTTAGTACTATTATGGGGACTTATGCTGTTATTATTAATGTTGTTAGTGATAATGGAGTAGATAAGATAGTTAATGTTATTAATATTAAGGATTTACTTAGTGATGATAATGGTAATTATAATAGTACTTATTATGATGTTAGAGATGAACTTAATATTAGTGATAGTGAGATGGATGTTTTAATGAATTCTAGTTATCTTAATGATAGTTTGAAGATAGTACTTGATAATGTTGTTAGTTATAAGTTAAGAGGAGGTACTAAACTTAGTAATGATGATATTTATAATATGATTGTTAATGATGTTAATAATGATGATAGTATTAATAATATACTTAAGAATAAGGTAATTGATAAGAGTAATGTATATAGAAGTGATATTAGTGATTATATTTATGATTTAGATGTTAATCTTATTAGTGATTTATGATTATTTTATTTATAATTATTTTTGTTATTATTGCTTTATTATTTGTTTTGGAAAAGAATAAGATTAATATATTAAGAAGATTAGGAGATACTTTTATTATTTCTGGTAGTTTTATTATTGTTATTGGATTAATATTTAAGTTTATTATTAAGAGTAATATTTATTTTATTAATATTAGTAATGTTATTAATGTTATATTTAATCAGTTTTTAGTTATAAGTATGGTATTTTATATATGTGGTATTATTAGTTATTTGGGTTATTATCTTATTATAAAAAGTGTATAATTATTTATTTAATTATATCTTTTTTATTTTTCATATACTAATATATTAATTTATACTTTATTTTTTACTTATAAATAATCATTCTTAATAATTATTTTCCTAAACAAAACTTTGAAAATATTTCATTTATTATATCTTCTGATACATTTTGTCCAGTAATTGTACCTAAGTCACTAAGGGCTTCTTTAATATAAATTCCAATTATATCAATTGGTAAATTTTGCATTATTGTATCTATTGACTGTTTTATATTATATTCTGCTTTTTTTATTTGATTTTTATGTCTTGCATTAGTTATTACCATTGAATTATCTGATTCTATATCTCCCATATTAAACATATTATTTATAGCATCATACAACTCCTGTATACCATCACCTAATTTAGCAGACATTTTAATAATAGGAATTTGTAAATTTAATATTTCTTCTTTATCGTCTAATGCATGTTTCCCTAGGTCAGTTTTGTTTAGGACAATTATTGAATTCTTATTTTTTATTAATTCTAATATTTTATAATCTTCTTTCTCTAACTCTTTTGAGTTATCAAAAATTGAAATTATTAAATCTGCTTTACTTATCAAATCAATTGACTTGTTAACACCAATTTCTTCTATTTTGTCACTTGTATCTCTAATACCTGCTGTATCAATTAATTTTAATGGTATTCCCTTTAGATTAATATATTCTTCAATTGTATCTCTTGTAGTTCCTGCAATGTCACTTACAATGGCTCTTTCTTCATCAAGAACCAAATTTAATAAAGAAGATTTGCCAGCATTTGGCTTTCCTATTATTATTGTTTTTATTCCTTCCTTCAGTATTTTTCCAGTTTCGAAACTCTTTTCTAAAGCCTTTAATTTTTCTAGTATACTTTCTAATTCTTTTATAGCTCTATTGCTTGTGACTTCCTCAATATCATATTCTGGATAATCAATTGTAGCCTCTATATCTGACACAATATCTAGTAAATCTCTTCTAATTTCCTCTATTTTTTTTGATAAACGTCCTTCTAACTGAGTAATAGATGCTTTTGCTTCTTTTTCAGTTTTTGAATTAATTAAATCAATTACAGACTCAGCCTGTGATAAGTCGATTCTACCATTTAAAAAAGCTCTTTTAGTAAATTCGCCTGGCTCTGCAAGATTCGCTCCATTTTTTAAACATTGTTCTAATATCAACTTTTGAACAATCATTCCTCCATGTGAATTAATTTCGCACATGTTTTCAGTAGTATAGCTCTTAGGTGATTTAAAAAATGATACTAATACTTCATCTATTACTTCATCTGTTTCGGAATCTATAATATACCCAAATTTCATACTATATCCTTTTATATCATCTAATTTATTATTTTTAGGTTTAAAAATTTTTTCTAATATTTTAAAACTTTCCTTTCCACTCATTCTTATTATCCCTATTCCACCGTTTCCCATTGCAGTAGAAATTGCAACAATAGTCTCCATTTTTCCCTCCTAATTTTAAAAAAATCAAAGTTAGAAATCAGTTTAATAATTAATACCTATAAACTAAAATCCGAACTTTGACTTCCGATTTATTATTAAATTATTTTTTTGAAATTACAATTCTTCTATTGGGTTCTTCTCCAATACTATGTGTATCTATGTTACTGTTTTCTTGTAATTTACTATGTATTATTTTTCTTTCATATGCAGACATTGGTTCTAATGTAATTGATTTTCCTGTTTTTATAACTGTCTTTGATATTTTTATAGCTAAATCTTCTAATGTTTTTTCTCTTTTCTCTCTATAACTTTCAATATCTAATAAAACTTTTACTCTATCCTCAAAATTTTTATTTACTATGCTTGATAATATTATCTGTAAAGAATTTAGATTTTCTCCTCTATATCCAATTAACCTTCCTGCATAACCTCCATTTAATTCAAGTAAAATTTCATTATTAACAATATTAATCTTATATTCCATTTCACTATTAGGTAATTTCTCTATAAATTGTTTTAAAAAATCTTCTAAAATTATTTTTCTATCTTCTATATTAGTAATATTCTTTTCTTCTTTTTTTGTATTAACATTATTTTCCTTTACTTTTAATTCAACTTTAACAACTCTTGGAGTTAAAATACTAAAAAAACTTCTTTTCTCTGTGTTTTCTAAAATCCTTATTTCTACATCATTTTTAGAAACATTTAATTTTTTTAATCCATTTTCAATTGCTTCATTCGTTGTTTTTCCTTCGGAAATAATACTTTTAAGCATTTTCTTTTTCCTCCTTAGAATTCATAATTTTTTGAATAATTATTCTTTCTATAATCATTAGAACATTACTTACTAACCAGTATAAAGCTAATCCTAATGGTGCTATTAATGCAATTGATACTGACATAATAGGCATCATATATGTCATACTCTTATTCATATTTTGCATTGCTTCTAGTTCGTTTGAATCCTCTCCTTTATCTGACTCTTCTTTATTTTTATCTTTATTATTTTGCATATTAGTAGTCATTTTAATAGAAATAAAAGAAGATATTACATATAAAACAGGTATGATATATACTTTATAATCATTTAAACTTTGTGTTGGAACTTTACTTAAATCTAAACCTAGAAAACTCATATTTAATCTCAAATTCTCTAATTCATTTATCTTATTTTCTAATTGTTCTTTATCTTCTATTTCACCTTTTTGTAGATTATTTGTTATTTCTTGATAGTCTGTTTCTGCTGCGTTTATTATTGCTATTTCTTTATATGATGATTTATTACTACTTTCTTCTACTTTTTTTGTATATTCTTTATATATCTCTGATTCTTGAACATGCTTCATATGAGTTAATGGCTGGCTAACTAACCAAAATACAGATAAAATTATAACTATTTGTATAATAGCACTTAAGCAACCACTAAAAGGATTCATCTTTTCTTTCTTATACAATTCCATTATTTCTTGATTTAATTTTTCTTGATTATTTTTATATTTCTTTTGAAGTTCCTGAGTTTCCTTCTGTATCTTAGAGGTCTTCTTCATTGATTTTTGCTGACTAATTGTTATAGGAACCAAAATTATTCTTAATATTATAGAAAATAATATTATAGCTATACCATAATTATCAAATACATTATATAATATATTTAATAAATATCCAAAAAGATCTGATAATAATCCCATATATCCTCCTTCGTTATTTTAAAGGGTCATATCCACCTTTTGAAAATGGATTACACTTTAATATTCTTTTTATTCCTAAATATATCCCTTTTATACATCCATACTTTTCAATTGCTTGAACAGTATATTCTGAACAAGTTGGATAATATTTACATTCTACTCCCATAGCTTTAAACATGGGAGAGATAGCTTTCTTATATAGTTTAACTAAAAAAATTATTACTTTTTTCATATATTTAACAACTTCGCTCTTTTAAAAATATTTTCCATATCTTTTTTTATTTCGAAATAATTAGCTTGTTTTATGTTTATATTTTTATTCCATAAAAAAACAATATTATATCCTTGTTCTATATCATTATTAATTATTCTATAATTTTCCCTAATTAATCTTTTCACTCTATTTCTTTTTACAGCTTTGCCTAGCTTAGTATTTATAGCTATTCCAAGAATATTAGTGTTTTTTTTATTTCTATTTATGTATACTATTATTTGATTACCATAATATACTTTTCCTTTGTTTAATACATATCTAAATTCATAATTTTTTTTTAATGTTAATATTTTTTTCATAAAACTCACTCTTTATTAATAATTACAAAAAGAGCCATTTCCCAATGGCTCTAAAATTAAGCACTTAATTTTTTTCTTCCTTTTGCACGTCTTGCTTTTAATACATTTCTTCCAGCTCTAGTTTTCATTCTTTTCATAAAACCATGTTCTTTTTGTTCTTGTCTATTTTTTGGTTGAAAAGTTCTTTTCATTATTGCACCTCCTATTTATATAAGCCGTTTTAAACGGATTATTTCATTTTATTTGATAATGTTACAATTATACATTAATATACCTATTTATGTCAATACCAAAAAACAAATTTGCAATAAAATTTTCTTTTTATATTGACTTTCTTTTTATATGTCTGTTATTATTATAGAAAATATAAGAAAACAAAAGTATTTTTTCTTGTTATATATTTGTAGAAACCCTTTATTTACAGCTATTTCCACATGTGTGGATATTTATCAACATATGTGGATAAAATTGTGGATAAGTAATATTTCTACATTCATTTTAGAATTTTGGAAGGACTGAAAATATAATGCAAAGTGAATTAAATGAACTTTTAACTAAAGCAAAAGAACTTTTAAAAGATGAAACCACAAAGATTTCATATGAAACCTGGATAAAAAACTTAGAGATACAAAGTGCAGATAATGGTAACATAATTTTACTTGCAAGCTCAACATTTCAAAGAGATGCTATTGAGTCAAGATATCACGATTTACTAACAAACACATTTAACTTTATTACAAATAAAGATTGTTCTGTTACTATTATTGCAAAAGATGAAGTCCAAGAATCTAATTTATCTAGTAGTTCTAATTCTACAATTGATACTACTAGTGGTTATTCTAATTCTACATTAAATCCAAAATATACTTTTGATACTTTTGTTGTTGGTAATAATAACAGATTTGCTCATGCAGCTGCTTTGGCAGTAGCAGAAGCTCCAGCAACTTCATATAATCCATTGTTTATTTATGGTGGTGTTGGTCTTGGAAAGACACATTTAATGCATTCTATTGGAAATGAAATTTTAAGAAAAAACCGAGATTCAAAAATTTTATATGTAACATCAGAAAAGTTCACTAACCACCTTATCAATGCAATTAAAGACAACAAAAATGAACAATTTAGAACAAAATACAGGAATATAGATGTATTATTAATAGATGATATTCAGTTTATTGCTGGTAAAGAAAGAATTCAAGAAGAATTTTTTCATACTTTTAATACTCTACATGAAAGTGGAAAACAAATAATAATTTCAAGTGATAGACCTCCAAAAGACATTCAATTATTAGAAGACAGATTAAAATCTCGTTTCGAATGGGGTCTTATTGCTGATATCTCTAACCCTGATTATGAAACTCGTTTAGCTATATTAAGAAAAAAGGCTCAATTAGATAATATTATAATTGATGATGAAATCTTATCAAATATAGCAACACGAATAGATTCTAATATTAGGGAATTGGAGGGAACTTTAAATAAATTAATTGCAAAATCTTCTTTAACTAATAGTCCTATTACACTGGAAATGGCAGAAAAAGCAATTAATGATATAGTATCTCAACAAGATAAAGTAATTTCTTCTGATTTTATTCAAGAAACTGTTGCAAAATATTTTAACATAAGTGCAAAAGAATTAAAAGGATCCAAAAGATCTAATGATATAGCATTTCCTAGACAAATTGCTATGTACTTATGTAGGAATGTCGCTCAAATGTCTTTACCTCAAATAGGAAAAGACTTTGGTAAAAGAGATCATACAACAGTAATGCATGCTTGTAATAAAATAGAACAAGAAATAAAAGAAAATCAAAATACAAAACTAATTGTGGAAAGTGTGAAAAACATATTACTAACTGATAAATAGTTTATATTTAAATGAATATGCTGTATTTTATAAAACTATGTTTGTATAAATTTGTGTTTGTTAAATCTATATCAAATTCTTCTTAGGGAAGCTTTACATTGGATATACACACCCCTATGTTGATAACCTGTTAATAACATGTTGAAAACTTTGTTATCCACACTTTAAATTTTAAACCTGTAGATAACTTTATGATTTTTCCACAAAAGTATCAACATCAATTTTTATAGGGAAATAAACTATACACATAGTTATCCACATTATCCACATAACCTAATACTACTACTGCTAATTATATTTAATATTTATAAAGGAGACGATGACAAAATGAAAATAATTTGTGAAAAGGATAAAATCCTTAAAGCACTTAATTCCGTAACAAAAGCTGTAGCTTCTAAAACAACAATGCCTATTTTAGAAGGTATATTAATTCAAACAAATGAAAATGAAGTAAAATTAACAACCTATGATTTAGAAATAGGTATAGAATATATAATAGAATGCGAAGTAAAAGAGCAGGGAGCAACTGTAGTTAATGCTATAATGTTTAGTGAAATAATTAGAAAGTTACCTGATACAGAAATAAATATAGAACTAAATGAAAAAAACCTTTTAGTAATAGAATGTGAAGGGTCTCTATATAAGCTTGCAACAATGAATCCAACAGAATTTCCAGAATTACCTCAAATTAATATAGAAAATTCTATAGAAATAGAACAAAATGCACTAAAAGATATGATAAGAAAAACAATTTTTGCAGTAAGTACAGAAGAAAATAGACCTATTTTTACAGGATGTTTATTTGAAATATCAAATAATAAATTAAACTTAGTAGCTGTTGATGGTTTTAGATTAGCATGGAAAAGTAGATTTTTACAATCAAAAATAAATGACTTTACTGCTGTAATACCTGGAAGAACTTTAAATGAAATTAATAAAATAATATTAGATTCATTTGATACTATAAAAATTGGAGTTGCAAAAAACCAAGCTTTATTTGAAATGGAAAATTGTAAAGTTGTTACAAGATTATTAGATGGTGAGTTCTTAAATTATTCTAGTGTAATACCTGAAAATTGGGAAACAAGAATAAGAGTAAATAAAGATATTATACAAAATTGTTTTGAAAGAATTAGTTTAATTTCATCTTCAAGTATAGAAAAAGAAAAAAAATATCCTGTTAAAGTGATGATTGATATAGGAAAAGTAACAATTTCATGTACAAACCAAACAGGAGATGCAAAAGAAGAAATATATGTTTCTACAGAAGGAAAAAACTTAGAAGCAGGATTTAATCCAAAATATTTCTTAGATGCATTAAGAGCAATTGATGATGAAGAAGTATTTATTGATTTTGGGACAAGTATATCACCTTGTATAATAAGACCAGTAGATGATGGAGATTATATATATATGATATTACCAATTAGGTTAAAAGATTAAAATAATGTTTTCCACAGTTGAGGCACAATATGTTGATAAGTAATATAAAATTACAAAATTTTAGGAATTATAAAAATTTAAATATAGAATTAAATAAAGGAATTAATGTTTTTTTTGGAGATAATGCACAAGGAAAGACTAATATATTAGAATCTATATTTTTATGTTCCATAGGTAAGTCTTTTAGAACTAATAAAGAAAAAGAAGTAATACATTTGGGTGAAACTTTTGCCAAAATTAGTATAGACTATGAAAAAAGTGACAGAAAAGGCACCGTTGATTATGAGTTGTCAGACAAAAAAAGTATTAATATTAATGGAGTAAAAATAAAAAAACTAAGTGAATTATTAGGTAATATTAATATAGTTATTTTTACTCCGGATGACATAAATATATTAAAAGGGCGGTCCAGCTGGCAGAAGAAGATTTTTGGATATGATGATAGGACAATTAAAACCAGCATATGTATATAACTTAAATATGTATTTAAAGTTTTTGGAACAAAGAAACAATTATTTAAAACAAATAAAGTTGGAAAATAAACCAATAGATATGTTAGAAATATGGAATGAAAAAATTATTGAATATGCAGAAAAAGTATATAAATATAGAAATGAATTTATGAATATCATAAAGGGGAAAATTAACGAGATTCATAGTAATATTACTGATAAAAAAGAGGTAATACAAATAGAATACATATCTGATTATGTAAATAATGAAGACTTTAGAAAAAAGTTACATAATTCCGAAAAAATAGATATTATTAGAGGGTTTACAACAAAAGGTATACATAAAGATGATTTTGTAGTAAAAATAGATAATAAACCAATAAATGTATATGGGTCACAAGGGCAAAATAGAACAGCAATTCTTTCCTTAAAAATTTGCGAATTACAAGTAATTTATGAAGAAATTGGAGAATATCCAATATTATTACTAGATGATTTTATGTCAGAGTTAGATGAAAAAAGAAGAAAAAGTTTTCTAAAAAATATAAATGATATTCAAGTAATTATAACTTGTACACAAGAGATAAATCTGGAAAATGATAATTACAATAGTTATCTTGTGAAAAGAGGAGAAATTATTAAATGTACATAAATATAAATAATAATACTATTATAGATACAAAAGATATTATTGGAATTTTTAATATAAATAATATAAACCAAAAAACAGAAGAAAGTTTTTTAAAATTGGTTAACATACAGGATAATTGTATTTATAAATATAATTCTGTTGTATTAACAGAAAAAGAAGATAAAATATATACTTATATTTCAAAATTTTCATCTATAACATTGAAAAATAGAATAAGTATGTAAAAGAAAGGAAATGGTAAAACAATGGAAAAATTTGAGCATGAATATGGAGCAGAACAAATACAAGTTTTAGATGGACTAGAACATGTAAGAAAAAGACCAGGAATGTATATAGGAAGTGTTTCTATAAGAGGACTACACCATTTAGTGTATGAAATTGTAGATAACTGTGTTGATGAAGCATTAGCAGGTTATTGTACAAAAATAAAAGTTGAAATTGAACCAGGTAATATAATATGTGTCGAAGATAATGGAAGAGGAATACCTGTAGATATTCATCCAAAAACAAAAATATCAGCTGCAGAAACCGTATATACACAATTAAATGCAGGAGGAAAATTCGGTGGAGATAGTGGGTATAAGGTTTCAGGAGGTCTTCATGGTGTTGGTGCTTCTGTTGTTAATGCTCTAGCTACATGGGCAGAAGTTACAATTCAAAGAGATGGCGGAATTTTTCAAATGAAATTTGAAAGAGGTAAAACTGTTCAAAAATTAACTAAAATGGGGGATTCAAACCAAACAGGTACAAAAGTAAGATTTCTTGCAGATGACACTATATTTGAAACTTTAGAATATGATTATGAAACATTAGAAAACAGATTTAGAGAAATGGCATTTTTAACAAAGGGTTTATTTATTAGTATAGAAGACAAAAGAGGAGAAACTCCTAAAAAAGCCGAATTCTGCTTTGAGGGTGGATTAAATTCTTTTGTTGAATATTTAAATAAAAATAAAGAGAAGATAAACCAGCAACCAGTTTATATCGAAAAAGATGGAGAAGTACCAGTCGAAATCGCATTCCAATATACAACAGCATACTCAGAAAATATTTATTCATTTGTTAATAATATTAATACAGTAGAAGGTGGTACACATTTAGAAGGATTTAAAAGAGCATTAACAAAAACCTTTAACGACTATGCTAAATCTCATAATATTTTAAAAGAAAAAGATGGCAATCTTCAAGGAGAGGATATCAGAGAAGGTATTACGGCTGTTATTTCTGTAAAAGTAAGGGAGCCACAATTTGAGGGACAAACTAAAACAAAATTAGGTAATAGTAATGTTACAGGTGTAGTTCAAAGTTTAGTTAATGAAGCATTATCAACATTTTTAGAAGAAAACCCTAATGTTGCAAAGGCAATTTTAGAAAAATGTATAAGTGCTTCAAGAGCAAGAGAAGCAGCTAGAAAAGCAAGAGAATTAGTTAGAAGAAAAAATGCTTTAGAGTCTACTACACTACCTGGAAAATTAGCAGATTGCAGTAGCAAAAATCCAGAAGAATGTGAAGTTTATATAGTAGAGGGAGACTCTGCAGGAGGAAGTGCTAAACAAGGAAGAGATAGAAAATTCCAAGCAATTTTACCTCTTTGGGGAAAAATGTTAAATGTAGAAAAATCAAGAGCTGATAAAATATATAATAATGATAAATTGCAACCTGTTATTTTAGCAGTAGGAGCTGGTATTGGAGCAGACTTTGATATTAGTAAAATTAGATATGGAAAAGTAATAGTTATGGCAGATGCCGATGTTGATGGATCACATATTAGAACATTATTATTAACATTCTTCTTCAGATATATGAGACCTCTTATAGAAAATGGTAATGTTTATTTAGCACAACCACCATTATATAAATTATCAAAGAGAGGAATGAAAGATATATACTGTTATACAGATGAAGAAATGGAAAAAAATCTGCAAGAAATAGGTAGAGATGGAGTTTCTATTCAAAGATATAAAGGTTTAGGAGAAATGAATCCAGAACAACTTTGGGAAACAACAATGAATCCAGAAACAAGAATACTAGTAAAAGTAAAATTAGAAGATGCAATAAAAGCAGATGAGATATTTACAATATTAATGGGAGATGAAATTGCTCCAAGAAGACAATTTATTGAGGCAAATGCTAAATATGTAAAAAATCTAGATATATAAATTGTATATTTTTCTGACAAACTTAGATAATGAGCTTAAAAAATTTATTTATTACTAACATATATTATATAGAATAAATTATTAATAGCAGGTAATAAAAAATTATTACCTGCTATTAGACATAAAGCTAATATTAATCTTCAGCTAAAACTAATATACATAATTTCTAACCTAATATATATTGCTATATAAATAAGCTATTCACCACATATATTAATCAGTTGCTCGACTATTAATGCACGCATAATAGCTAGATTCATCCATAAAGAACTAATAAAAACCACTAAAAACATACAAGAATAATCTTAACTTCGAATATATTACTTATAATTTAACCATAAAATATAGCTTACATACAAATAATATACTCTCATCGCCGACAAATATTAACCAATTAATAGCTGATATTTATCTTTGATCGAATAATAAAAAGCTTAGAATTAAACCTAATATTATTCTTAGTTCAACTAATATTAACCTTATATTAATATTATGATCAAAATTAAAAAATATATTCAAAAATTTATAAAATTTAAAAATGTCGAAAAATGAAATACGAAATATGTTGACAAGCGTGTTATGTATATGCAATAATAAAAATATAAAATAAAAGAGAAAGGAAGAGAAAAATAAGTAAAAAAATCGATTCAGTTCAAAATTGGTTACCATTCGAAAGAATATTAGAAGAAGGAATTATAAAAATGAAAAATGGTAATTATGTAAAAATAATTAAAGTTATTCCTATAAATTTTAATCTAAAATCAGATTTAGAAAAAGATTCAATATTAAATTCTTATAAAATTTTCTTAAAAACATGTAATTTCGATATACAAATTATTATTCAAAGTAATAAAGAAGATTTGTCTAATCATATTTCCAAAATAAAAAATCAATGTAAATTAGAATCAAACGAAATAATTAATATTTCAGAAAATTATATTACATATATAGAAAATTTAAATTCTAAAAAAAGTTCTTCAAGTAAAAATTATTTTATTCTAATAAAAAAATCTCCAATAGTAAAAGAAAATGATAATGAAAATGTAATAATAAGTGAATTAAATGACCAATTTTATAAAATAAAAGAATGTTTAGCAAGATGTGGTAATAGTGTATTTGAAATAAAGGAAAAGGAATCAATTATAAATATTTTAAAATCTTTTTTTAATAAAACATAGAAAGAAGTGATGAGTATTTTAGAAAGATATTTAAAAAAAGAAAATAAAGATAATTTTTGTACACAATTATATAAAGGAATGATAACTGAAAAAGATACTATAAGCCCTAGTTATATAAATTTAGCAAATCCAAAATTCATTGAAATAAATGGTATTTATTATTCTAGTCTATTAGTTGTTAATTATAATAGAGAGCATAGTGATTTATTATTAAAAGATATAATTAATACAAGCATAAATATAAATATTTCTATGTTTTATGAAAAAGAAGATGTATATAAAGTAATAAGAGAACTAACATATCATATAGGAAATGTGGGATTAGAAGTGAGAACTCTTTCGAGAGACAGACAAGATGCAGATATAGCAGCTTTTACATATAATGATGCAAAATATATAAGAAAAGAAATACAGGTTAATAATGAAGATTTATACTATTTATATATGTATATGAATCTTTTCTCAAATAATAAAAAAGAATTAGAATATTCAATTAATCAGATTGAAGGATTATGTCAAGCAAAAGGAATAATAACAAAAAGAGCATATTTTAGACAGGAAGATGCATTTATAGCATGTTCACCAAGTATGGAAAATAGCAATTTATTAAAAGAAGTTTCAAGAAGAAATGTATTAACAAGTGGATTAGTTGGTACATATCCATTTATATCATCTTCAATATTTGATGAAAATGGAATATTTATTGGTACAAGTATTTATAATAATTCATTAATTTTTATAGATAGATATAATACTAATAAATATAAAAATGCAAATATGTGTATATTTGGAACAAGTGGTGCTGGCAAATCATACTATACAAAATTAATGATTTTAAGATATAGATTATTTGGAATTTATCAATATATTATAGATCCTGACAGAGAATACGACAAGTTATGTAAAGCGTTAAATGGCACTATTATAAAACTTGGTCCTTCATCCAGTACATATATTAATATTTTTGATATAAGAGAAGACAGTATAGAAGAAAATAATATAGGATTTTTAGCAACTAAAATAACAAAATTAATTGCATTTTTTAATTTAATATTTGGTGAAATGAACGAGGAAGAAAAAGGAATAATTGAAGAGAAAATTATAGAAGTATATAAACAAAAAGGAATAACTTTTGATGATGAAACATTATACAAAAATGATAAAAATAAAATAAAAATAAAGCCTGTTTTTAAAGAAACAAAAGATATGCCTATATTAGAAGATTTTTATAATATTTTGGATAAAAATGAAAATACAAAAAAATTTAAAATAAAATTAATACCATTTGTAAAAGGCTCTTTAAGATTTTTTAATAATTATACAAATATTCAATTAGAAAATAAACTTATAATTGCAGATGTTTATGAGCTAGGCGAAGAAAATTTACAATATGGAATGTTTTTATTTACGGAGTTGTTTTGGGATAAAATAAAAAAGGATAGAAATATAAAAAAGGCAGTATATTTAGATGAAATATGGAGACTTATAGGAGTAACATCTAATAAAAATGTAGCAAGTTTTGTTTATAAAATATTTAAAACAATTAGAAAGTATGGAGGTAGTGCAGTTGCAATTACTCAAGACGTTGTAGATTTGTTTAGTTTAGATAATGGTTCATATGGAAAAAGTATTTTAAATAATTCAAGTAATAAAGTATTTTTCTCACTTGAAGAAGAAAATATAAAAACTTTAGAAGTATATAGTAATTTATCTAGTAAAGAAAAAATCGAAATAAAATCATTGAAGAGAGGTGAGTGTTTACTTTTTGCAGGAGATGATCACATATTAATAAAAGTTGAATCATCAGGTATAGAGAAAAAGATAGTTGGAGGTGATGTAAATGAAAAAAATTGTAACAGCATTGGGAAATCCAATATTGAATAATGAACTAAAAAAATATAAAGAATTTCAGATTATGATTAATGATATACAGTATCAAGAAGCAATAATAGAATTTTTAGAAATAGAAAAGAATATAGATTACATAATTTTAAATGAGATATTACCAGGAAATATAAGCATTGAAGAATTAATTAATAAAATAAAAAATAAAAATGAAAATATTGAAATAATTATAATATTAGAAAAAGAAAATAAAGAGTTAGAAAGTTTTCTATATAGTAAAAAAATATTTAATATTTTTTATAATAATAAAGTAGAAATTATTGACATTATAAAAATATTAAAAAATAAGAAAATAAATAATATTAAAATAGAACAAGATATTGAAATAATAAAAGATATTATTTTAAATGATTCTAATATAAATAAACAAATAAATAAAATTAAAATTAATAATGAAACGAAGAAAAGTTTAAAATCTAATAATAAAATGATTTGTGTTCTTGGTAGTAGTGGTGTAGGAAAAAGTATTTTTTCTGTATGTTTTTCTAATTATTTAAAAAGTAAAAAAAATAAAATATTAATAATTGATTTTGATATATTAAATAATAGTATACATACTATATTGGGAATAAATAAATATTCCAAAAAAGTAAAAGAGAAAGTTAAAGAAAAAGATTTAAATAATTATAATATAAATATTGAAGATTTAATAATAAGTGTAAATAAAAATGTAGATTTATTAACAGGTATAGATATTTTATTTAATTCAGATGAAGATATAAATCAGACTCAATTACTGGAGATGATAAATGAAATAAAAAAACAATATGATTACATAATAGTGGATACTTCTTCAGAATGTTTTTTCAAATATAATAGGATATTAATAGAACATGCTGATAAGAATATATTTTTACTTGAAGCAAATTTATTGGAGATTACAAAAGGAAAAAGATTGTTAGATATGTATAAAAATAAATGGAAAATAAATTCAAATAAAATAAAAATAATTATAAATAAATATAATAAAAATTCTATAGATTTTAATTTAATAAAAAATATATTTGGTGAATATGAAATGTTAGGAAAAATAAAAATGGAAAACTTTTATAATTCAATAATAAATAAAAATAATAATAATTTGTATCACAAAAAGGATGAAAGAAAGGAATATAAAAAAATAGGAGAAAATATATTACAGGTTAATTTTAGAAAAAAGGAATATTTATTAAAGGGCTTTTTTGAGGTTGTATATGGAAAATTAAAAATAAAAAATTAAAATCTTATTATTTTAAAAAAATTTTAAAATTTAAGTTATTCACTTAATATTATAAGAAAAATTATCAAAGTATAAAAATAATATTATAGGATTAATAATTTAACTTTAATAATTATATAAACAATATTAAATAAAAATGATTTAATTGAAAAGTGATCAAATAAAAAATAATTTAATACGAAATAATTAAATAAAAACAAATAGAAAATTATTTAAGTAAAAACGATTTAATAAATTATTTTTAAAATAGAAAATAAAAAGACAATTAAATTGATAATAATAAAATAATTAGTCAAGTATTTATTGCATAATTGTAATTAATTAAATATTTAATATTTATTAATTAAGTAAAATATAAAAAATGATTCTAAATAATAAATTGAATAAAAATAAATAATAGGTAATCAATATAAAATTAATATAAAAAATAAATAATTAAAATTAATAAAATAAATAAACTAGAAAAATATATTGGTTTATTTATGGAAAGGTATAGAATGGAGTTAACAGCAAGAAGTATTAAAGATACTTTGAATGAAATCGATGAAAAATATGGTGAATTCATAAATAAGACAATTGACGATATATATAATGAAATATTAAAAGCTTTTTTACCTGATTCAATAGAAGACAAAGTAATGGAAATGAAAGAAAAATTAGGTGTTAGTCAATTATCAAAAAATGTTGCTAATTTTACTAAAGATTTAATTAACAATAAAAATGAAAAATATGCAAACAAAAATATAAGTGAGTTAAATATTGAAAAAGAAACAAGTAGAATTATATCTGCCATAAAAGATTCATATGATTTAAGTATAAATCAAGTGGAAAGATTAGAAAAAAATAAAAAGACTATTTCAAATAAAGTTGAACAGGAAATAGATAAAAAAATAAAAAGTTATGTAAATGCGTTTGAGAAAAATGATCAATATATTAATGAATGGAAGGAATTTTATAATTCTAAAGATTTTAAAAATATGGATAAGATATATAAAAAGATAGAAAAAAATATGAATAATATAATACCAACAGAAGAAAAGATAAAAGAAGTCAGAAAATTGGAAAATGTGCATCAACTTATAAAAAGGAAAGGAGGTGATTTTAACCTCACTAATGAAGAGCTAGAACTTACGCAAAAACTAGTATGATTATTTGTAATATTTTATCTAATAATTAAGATTATTAAAAATAATTGATTTTCTAAGTTGAATTTTTGTCAAAAAAGAATTTTATCAAGAAAGGTTTTTATCAGGAAAGATTTTTATCAAGAGAGATTTTTTTCGTATTTAGAATTAAAAATTATAAAAGATTTTTATTCATAAAATAAATAGTTCCCTAGGGAACTATTTATTTTAAAAAATGAAGTTTTTTCTTGCATATTTAAAATGGTTCTAGTATAATAACTAAAGACTATATATAGAAGAGAGGGAAAAAATATGGCTACACAAGATGGAAAAATAATTGAAAGAGACATCGAAAGCGAAATGAAGAATTCATATATTGACTATGCAATGAGTGTAATCGTATCTCGTGCATTACCAGATGTTAGAGACGGATTAAAACCAGTTCATAGAAGAATTTTATATGCAATGTATGAAGATGGAATAACTTCAGATAAACCATACAGAAAATGTGCAAATACAGTAGGATCTGTTTTGGGAAGATATCATCCTCATGGTGATTCATCAGTATATGATGCAATGGTAAGATTGGCACAAGATTTCTCGATGAGATATCCTTTAATAGATGGTCATGGTAACTTTGGTTCTATTGATGGAGATGGAGCAGCTGCTATGAGGTATACAGAAGCAAGAATGGCAAAAATAGCAGAAACTATGTTAACAGATATAGAAAAAAATACAGTTGATTTTATGCCTAACTATGATGATAGATTACAAGAGCCAAAAGTATTACCTTCAAAAATACCAACATTATTAATAAATGGATCTTCCGGAATTGCGGTAGGTATGGCTACTAATATACCACCACACAATTTAAATGAAGTTATTGACGGAATTATAAAAATGATTGAAGAAGATAATATAACTGATGAAGAATTAATGTCAATAATTAAAGGTCCAGATTTTCCAACAGAAGGTATAATATTAGGGCGAGAAGGAATAAAACAAGCATATACTACAGGAAGAGGAAAGATAACAGTAAGAGCAGAAGCCGAAATTGAAGAAATGAGTGGTAATAAACAAAGAATAGTTGTTACATCATTACCTTATCAAGTTAATAAGGCAAAGCTTATAGAGAATATTGCGACACTTACAAGAGATAAACGAATAGAAGGTATATCAGATTTACGTGATGAGTCAGATAGAGAAGAAAAGGTTAGAGTTGTAATAGAACTAAAAAGAGATGCAAATGCTCAAGTTGTATTAAATCAATTATATAAATTTACTCAAATGCAAGATACTTTTGGAGTTATAATGTTAGCCTTAGTTAATGGAGAACCTAAAGTATTAACTTTAAAACAATGTTTAGAATACTATATTGATCATAGAAAAAATGTAATATTACGTAGAACTCAATTCGAATTAGATAAAGCACTTGCAAGAGCTCATATATTAGAGGGATTAAAAATTGCCTTAGATAATATTGATGAAATTATAAATATAATTAGATCTTCTTATGATGATGCAAAAGAAAGATTGATGGAAAGATTTAAACTTTCTGATATTCAAGCACAAGCAATATTAGATATGAGATTAAAAACATTATCAGGATTGCAACGTGAGAAAATAGAGGAAGAATATAATGAATTAATGAAATTAATTGAACATTTAAGAGCAATATTAGGAAGTGAAAAATTAGTATTTGATATTATAAAAGAAGAATTAACAACAATAAAAGAAAAATATGGAGATGAAAGAAAAACAAAAATAGTTAGTGCTGAAGGAGAGTTAGATTTAGAAGATTTAATAAAAGAAGAACAAACTGTTGTGGCATTAACACACTTTGGATATGTAAAAAGAATGCCAATAGATACATATAAAAGTCAAAAAAGAGGTGGAAAAGGAATAACTGGAATTTCTACTAGAGAAGAAGATTTTGTTAAACAAATATTTACAGCATCTACACATGATACAATATTATTCTTTAGTAATAAAGGTAAGTTATATAAGTTAAAAGGATATGAAATTCCAGAAGGAGGAAGAACTGCTAAAGGAACAGCCATTGTTAATTTATTAAGATTAGATAATGGAGAAAAAATTTCCGCTGTAATACCAATTTCTAATTTTGCTGATGGTAAATATCTGTTAATGGGAACTAAGAGAGGTTTAATAAAAAAGACAGCTTTAACAGAGTATAATTCTGCAAAGAAGACAGGGTTATTAGCTATAACCTTAAAAGAAGATGATGAGCTTATAGATGTAAGACTTACAGATGGCGAAGACAATGTTGTACTAGTTACTAAAAAAGGATTATGTATTACTTTTGACGAGAAAGATGTAAGACCTGTAGGTAGATCTGCGCAAGGTGTTATAGGAATGCGTCTAGATGATGATGATGCAATAATAGGAATGGAATCTATAATATCTGGAAGTAAAGCAACACTACTTGCAATTACAGAAAATGGATTTGGAAAAAGAACAGAATTAGATGAGTATAGAATACAAAATAGAGGCGGTAGAGGTGTAATTACTTATAAAGTAACACCAAAGACTGGCAATATAGTAGGTATTAGAATTGCAAATGGTGAAGAAGATGTAATGTTAATAACTGACAAAGGCACTATTATAAGACTAAATGTTAGAGAAATTAGTGTGTTAGGAAGAGCAACACAAGGTGTAACACTTATGAGAACAAATGACGGAGGAAAAGTGGTTAGTATCGAGATTATTAGTCAAGAAAATGAGGATTAAAAAAATAATAGAACAATTTATAAAATTGTTCTATTATTTTTTTAATTTCTATTTCTTAATTTAAATCGTAAGTCCTCTCCGAAAAATCTACAAATATTATAATAACCAATGAATCTAGAAACAATTCGTTCATCATAGGAATTGAATAAATTCTGTATACTTAGATTAGTAGATATGATTGTTTTTGTAGGTTTATTGTTTTGATTTAATAATCTAGTATTAATTATATTAAATAATTCAGTAAATTTCATATTATTCATACATTCAGTACCTAAATCATCTATAATTAGTAAATCTACATCTAAAATATTATTATAAATATTATTAGAATTTTTACCAAATCTATAATCTATAATAGAATCTAACATAACAGGTGCCGTTTGATATAAGACTGTTTTTTGCTTTTTTATAAGTTCATTTGCTATACAACTTGATAGAAAAGTTTTTCCAAGTCCAGTATTCCCAGTAAAAAGTAAATTCTTTTCATCTAAATTATCGAAGTTATCTATAAAGTTAATAGCTATTTGTTTAATAATTTCTATATTTTCTCTGGGAGATTTATCGCATCCAAATTTTACGTTATCCACGTTATTTGAATAAACTGTGGAATCAAAGGTGGAAAAATTATGTTTTTCTAGATTTGTAAAATTAGATTTATTATATTCTAAATTAAAAAGTTTTTGTTTTAAACAATTACACATTTTTGTTTCATAATTATTTGTTATATATCCAGTATCCTTACAAAGATTACAATCATAATTAGGGGTTAAATAATTATAGTCTTTACCTATAGAGAAAAGTAATTCATTTTTTTCCTTTTTTAAATTATTGATACTATTATTTAGGTTATTTATAATATCTTTACTATTTTTTTGTATAAGCTGTTTTGCAGAAGAGATTGCTAAAGAACTAAGCTCTCTATCGATTTCTTGTAATCTAGGATAAGAATTATATAATTTATTTTTTCTGTATTCTAAATCGTTTTCTTCTTGTATACGTTTTCTTTCGTAGTCATTTAAAAGTTTTTTTAAATTTGCATTATTCATAAAGTTCACATCCTTTTTATATGTTATTAGCATATAGATTGTTTAAATTATCATAGTTTCTCTGCTCATAGTTTTTATATCCAGATTTTTTTTCTAGTTCTTTTACATTTTTATTTTTTTGTTTCATATCATTTAAAAATTTCTGTATGTCATCAGGAGTAGTAAAGTTTCTTTCGTGCCAGTCCGTAAGTAATTTGTCTAAGTAATCAAAACTAGGATTAGATTTAGATGTAGTTCTTTTTAGAGCTATTTCGATAATGTCCATAGAATAATTAAATTCAATAGTCCATTTCTCAATATATGCTTCTTCGTATTGTGATAATTGTCTTGTAATTCCTAGCTTTTTAGAAATTGTTTTAGATAATTTTTTTAGTTTTTCTTGTTTTTCGTAATAAATATCTAAATCATTAAATGTTTTAATATTGTTTTTTGACCATGCATCTGCTACTGCTTGAATATAGTTTCTGTGAAGAGCGGACCTATTGAAACAATATCTAAATAGAGCAATCATTACTTCTTCATCAAAATTGTATTTACTAAACCATAAATCAATATCACTATACCATGATGGAGACATTATTCCCTGAAAGAATTCGTTATTAATATTTTCAATTGCTTTTGCACGATATTGATTTTCAGCAGTTTTTTGTAATTGTTCTGGAGAAGAAGTGATTTTTGGGTTATATAACTTATGTAACTCTAATTCCTGTAAATTATTAATGATAAAACCAGTGTTTTTCTTTGTAATTAGAGATTCGTCTTCTAAAAATTTTATTGCGTCTTGAATTGTTTTTAAAGGTAATTCTAGCTTTTTGGATAAATCATTTATTTTTATATCTTTGCCATATTTTGATAAGAATATCATATATAGATATACCTTGATATAGTCTCCAGGTGTTTGAGATATGTATTCTGTAAAAAATACATCTGGTAGCTCTGTATATGAAAATAAAAGTGGTTTATCATTTTGTTCTAGTTTCATAGATATACTTCCTCTCTAAAATATTTTGTCAAATTATATCATTTTACAGTAACTTTTACAATATATTAAAGAGAAATTATGAATTTGAATACAAGTATTGTTATGATTCAGACTATATCAGATTTATTAAGGTACTTAATGTGTTGAAAGCTCTGAACTTTTATTAAACTGTCTTAAGAATTATTTTCATAATGGAGATATTTATAATCTAAATGATAATTAGCTATTAATTCCTATCTATTTGTAATAAGTGAAATAAGGAATTTGTAAAAAATATAGGAACTTGGGACAAAATAAATATTAAGTTATAATAATAACATTTAAATCTATAAAATATATAAGTTTTTATAATAATTTTATTTTTGGTTATAGAGAGAAGGTAATTAGTATTCAATAAAGGATAATAGTATGCATCAAAAAATAAACAAATTTACATTGTCACTATGACCATGTTTTCTTGTAAACATAAATTTTTTTCTTTATTAAGAAACTATAAATATATGCTAATACATAAATTATACTTTCATTAGTAAAGCTAATAATACTAATAAGGAAAAGAGGAAAACAAAATACTATAAAAATAAAAATTTTTAAACTTAAATTAATATTAAATATATTTAAGGCAAGATAGATTATAATATCCCAGATAATATTAAAAATAATTGTTTGATAATCTATAAATCCAAGTATTTTATTTTTATATTTGTAATTCTGTGGAATTATAAAATTTATAAAATCACCTCCAATTATTTTAATAAATTTTTTATGGTGAAAACACTATTAGAAAAAGTTGTACTTATACCACCTATTAATTCTTTTATGTAAACGTTGGCTTTGGTTAAAGTATAAAGAGAAGATAAATATAATAATTTTAATAGTATATTATTCGAGTTAATATTTATTGAAAATATTATTAGTAGAATTATACTTACAAAACTTTGAATTAGTAGTAAAGAGAAGAATCCCCTAAACCAAGATTTAAAAAACCAGTTACTAGTATTAGAAACTAAAGATAAAAAAGCAAAAGGAGAAATAAGAATAAATATTTTAACAAGTATATATCGGAGTGAATATGTAAAAAGTAAATTTATTAATTCGAAAGATAAAAAGCTTTTAATAATACCATCCATTGAGAATAAATTGAAATCATTATTACCAATGACTATCACAGTATTTATTTTTTTTATAATTTCTGTAAAATTAATATTAGTATTAAAAATATTTTCTCCTATTTCTCTGATTGCCAACGAAACCAATGAATTTATGTTAACAATCTGTTCGCAAATAAAAAGTGACGAATTCATTAATATTCCAAAAATTAATAATTTAAATAAAAATTGAAAAGGTTTTTCTATAGTAGTAAAAGTTAAATGTGAATATAGTAATTTTACACAATAAAAAATAATAAATGATATTAATAATGAATTACAAATTAATAATATTCCACTATATGAGTTAGTACCAAAAATCTTTTGAAAAAATGAATCATTAAAAATATCGGTATTTATAAATGTAATTTCATCTAAAATTAAATAAATATTATTATCAATTGATGAAAATAAATTACCAAATAAACTATTTATACTATTAGCAATAATTTCTGTTATATTTACTGATGAAGAGTTCAAAATATTTACCTCCTATCCAATTAAACTTTTTATTGCTGCAAGTATTAAATCTGTTGCTAAAATGAAACCATAAGAAAATAGTGAGCCACGAATTAACTTTTTTCCAATTCTTAATCTTTCTTCATCTCCAAAGCTGAATTTTTTCATAAATATACCAGTTCCAACAGCAACAGCTGCTGCAGGAGTTGCTAGCTTTAAAATCCAACCTTTAATTTTGGTAAAAGCAGAGTTTAGTTTTGTAACAATTTTAGGATCTGCTGAAAATGAAAGTTGACTAAAAGAAAATAATAAAATAATAATAAAAATAATTGAAAATAATATAAAGAATTTATTTTTTTTCATATATCTTCCCTTTCTTTAAAATATGGAATTAAATTTATTTTTTGAGGAGGAACAATATTAATTCCATCAGAAATAAAAGCTATACAAGTAAATGATTGCAAATTGCATGTAAAATAATTTGTATCATAAACAAATTCTGATTGAAAATATTGATTTATGCTTTCACTTATATTAGATTTGTTTGAATAAAATGAATTATTAAGATAATTATATGAAGTGTCATTTGAGTTTTCAGATATGGTTTTAGATATTTTTTCTTTTTCTTTTTTTCCTATTTGCTTTTGTATTTCTTCTATAGTGAAAATATCATCACTTCTAAACCATAATTTATTTACTAGACTTTGAAGAATTACTTTTAAATTGGTATTATCTTGCAATGTATTTAATAAAGAGCTATAGCTTTGTGTAGAAACAATGTTAATACATTTTGCTTCACGACTTTGAGAAAAAAAGTCAGAATCATTAAGTGTTACATATTCGTGATATTCATCACATATGAATGCTACAGTTCTAGTTATATTTTTTTTTGCTAATCTTGATAATACTTCAGTTTGAAAGTCTAATTTTAAATATGTTGCAATAATTTTAGATAGGTTTCTGTATTCTGCAATATTCATATTTAAAACCACAATTTTCCCTGTATTTATTAAATCAGTAAATCCGCGAAAGTTTTCTTCTTGAATTTTAGGATTAAAAGTTCTAGATACACTATAGTCAGAAATAAAACAATTAGTAATCCTTGTTATTTCAGATTTTAGTATAGATAATGTTCTTTCATCCATTTTCCAATATTCTTCTTCTAAAAATGTGATTGATGATAATAAATCATAATTTTTTTCACAACTAAAATCTTGTGTTAAGAAGTTAGTTCTAAGTATTTGGATTTTTTCCAAATAATAATTTTTGTTAGTTACTAATTTATGGATTTCCTCAAACGTTACATAATTATCGTTGTAAAGTCTACATAATTTTATACATTCTGTTAAAATTTTTTCTGCTTCATCTAGCCAATATGATTCTGTATTATTTTTGGAAAATAATAATAATATTGTTTTTAGTCTATTTGCTAGTACAGAAGCTTTTAGATTGGGCTTATTTAGGGGGTTATATTTATATTTTCCATTAAGTTCTATTACAATTATGTCATCTAATCTATTGTAAATTTTGGCATATTTATATACTTCATGATAATAGTTTCCCTTAACATCTAATATTAACATACCAATTTTTTCAGCAGTATTAAAATGGTTATGTTCAATTAATTGCCTTGTAAAAGGATACATAGCACTACTTGTTTTACCAGTTCCAATAGTGCCTGTGATTAATATATTCTGATATAGTGATTTTTCTGGAATATATATGTTGTTTTTTTTCTCATCATATCCTATATATAAATTGAAATTAGAAACAGATAAATCTAATTTTATATGATTATTCATTATTGATAATTTTTTGTTTTTTTTATAAATCTTAATATATATCAAATTAGAAATAATAATAGAAGAAAAAATATATACAATAATAAATAGAAATTTTATATTATTCCAAAGGACAGGATAAGTTTTACAAATATTAAATGGGTGAATGGCATATGGGAAAATTAAATTATTAGATAAATATATAGGAAAAAAAATAATTATACCTAATATAAATAAAATAGATGAAAAAATGAAAACAAAAGTATGTTGTTTCATAATGGTTTACTTTAAGTCTTCTTTTTTTATTAATAGTTTAGAACCTTGTTTTTTATGGAAAATTTTTGTTTCTAAGAATGTATAAATTGTATAAAATGTAATAAAGATATTAAATGATAAGGTTAAAAGAAATAAATTAAATAGTTTTTGAATTAATATCACTCCTCTCAAATTGATTGGATAATATAATATTTTTTTTATTTTGTCTATACTTTTTTGAAAAAAAGTGGTAAAATTTTCATATTATATAAATAAGAGGTGATGATATGTTAAGAGTTTGGAATACACTAACGAGAAAAAAAGAAGATTTTGTACCAATTAACATAAAAGAAAATGTAGTTAATATGTATTCATGTGGGCCAACTGTATATAATAGAGCACATATTGGGAATATGAGAGCTTATGTATTTATGGATACTTTAAGGAAAGTACTTAAGTATAATGGATATAAATTAAATCATGTAATGAATATTACGGATGTAGGGCATTTAACATCTGATGAAGATACAGGAGAAGATAAAATGGAGAAATCTGCAAAAGAGAAAAATATGTCCGTTTATGAAATTGCTAAAATTTATACAGATAGCTTTTTAAATGATATTAATAAGTTAAATATAGAGTCTCCAGAACATATTGCGAAAGCAACAGAACATATAAAACAAATGGAAGATTATGTAATACAGATTATGAATAATGGATATGCTTATGAAACTTCTAAGGGAGTATACTTCGATACAAGTAAATTAAAATCGTATGGAGAATTATCTAGAATTGATTTAAAAAATCAAAAAGCAGGTGCAAGAATTGAAGTGGATCCAGAAAAAAAGAATCCATTAGACTTTGCTCTATGGATAAAAGCACCTAAAGAACATATTATGAAATGGGATAGTAAATTTGGAAAATGTTATCCAGGATGGCATATTGAATGTAGTGCAATGTCTAAAGAATATTTAGGTGATGTATTTGATATTCATACAGGTGGAGTTGATCATATACCTGTTCACCATGAAAATGAGATAGCTCAGTCAAAAGGAGCGACTGGAAAAAATCCAGCACACTATTGGATGCATGTAGAATTTTTACTAATAGATAATGGTAAAATGTCTAAAAGCTTAGGAAATGTATATTTGATTGATGATTTAGAAGCAAAAGGAATAGAGCCATTAGCATATAGATATTTATGTTTTACATCACATTACAGAAATAAACTAAACTTTACATGGGAAGCAATTGACTCTGCACAAAAATCGCTACATAGATTAAGAAAATTAACTAAATTACAAAAAGATGGAAATGAAAATATTGATGAAAAAGTGTTAAAAAAATATGAACTAGAGTTTCTAGATGCAATTAATGATGATTTAAATATTCCACTTGCTGTTTCAATTGCATGGGAAGTTGCAAAACAAGAAAAAAAATCAAATAAATATTATGAATTATTAATGAAGTTTGATAAAGTATTATCACTTAATCTTAATGATGTGACGGAAGATGATATTATTGTTCCAGAAGAAATAGTTAAGTTATTAGATGATAGAAAAAAAGCAAGAGAAAATAAAAATTATGAATTATCTGATGAATTAAGGGATAAAATAAAGGAAAAAGGATATGCAGTAAAAGATACTAAAAATGGTCAAGAAATAGAAAAAATATAATAATTGCATATTTATAAAAAATTTGGTATAATTGATAAAATCAAATTGTAGGAGGAATAGAAATGATAATAAACAAGGAAACAAAAATTGGCGAGATTATAGAGAATGCACCAGAAAAGGCAGAAATATTATTAGAAGCAGGAATGCATTGTTTAGGATGCCCAGCTTCACAAGGAGAAAGCTTAGAAGAAGCATGTCAAGTACATGGTATTGATGTAGAAGAATTAGTAAAAAAATTAAATGCATAATTAAAAGAGAAAATAGTTACAAATTATATGTAACTATTTTTTTTACTTGAAAACTATTAATTAACATGATATATTTGATACAAATTAAGTTAAGGAGGTAATTATTTTGAAAACTTTATTAAAGAATGGAAGAGTAGTAGATTATGCATCAAAAATAAATAAAAAAATGGACATACTAATAGAAGATGATAAGATTGTTAAATTACAAAAGGAAATCTTAGAAGAAGCAGATATTTTAATTAATTGTGATAACTTAGTTATTATACCTGGTATGATTGATATGCATTGTCATTTAAGAGAGCCAGGGTTTGAGTATAAAGAAACCATAGAAACTGGGTCTAAAAGTGCTGTTAAGGGAGGATTTACGACTATTTGTCCAATGCCAAATACAAATCCTACCCCTGATAGTGCTTTTGTTTTAGAGAAAATAATAAAGGAAGCCAAAAGAGTAAACTTATGTAATGTCTTACCATATGGAAGTGTTTCTAAAGGTGAAAAAGGAGAGGAGTTAACTGATTTTGATGAATTAAAAAGTGTAGGAGCTATAGCATTTTCAGATGATGGAATGCCAGTAGTAAATTCAAAGTTAATGAGAGAAGCTATTATAAAAGCTGATAAAATAGGTACTTTTGTAGCATCACATTGTGAAGAAAAATCAGTAGCAGAAGGAGCAATAAATAGTGGGGAAATTCAAGAAAAATTGAATGTAAAAGGAGTTTTGCCAGAAGCTGAGGAAATAATGGCTGCAAGGGAAATTGTTATATCAGAGACTAATAATGTTAGAGCACATATATGTCATATAAGTACTAAGACATCAGTAAATATGATTAGAGATGCTAAAAAAAGAGGAGTAAAAATTAGTTCAGAGACATGTCCTCATTATTTTAGCTTTACAGTAGAGGAGGTATTAAAGTCTGGTTCAAATGCTAAAATGAATCCACCTCTGAGAGAGGAAAAAGATAGACAAGCAATTATAGAAGGATTAAAAGATGGAACGATTGATGCTATTATTACAGATCATGCACCACATAGTGAGGAAGAAAAAAGTAAAGAATTATCAAAGGCTCCTAATGGAATTATAGGATTCGAAACAGCTCTTCCAGCAATTATTACAAATTTGATTGATAAGGGATTACTAACTGAGATGGATATGGTTAGATTAACTTCATATAATCCAGCAAAATTATTAAAAATAGATAGAGGAGAAATAGCAGAAGGTAAAATTGCAGATTTAACAATATATAATCCTAATGAAGAATATATTTATACAAAAGATATGATAGTATCAAAATCAAAAAATACACCTTTTATAGGAAAAAAATTAAAAGGTAAAGTAGAATATACAATTGTATCAGGAAATGTTGTATATAAATCAAAATAGAAATATTTATTAGAAAGTAAGAGGATAAAAAAATGACAAATGCAATGGATAGATTAATTGATAAAATTAAGCAGACAAACAATAGAGCAGTAATTGGATTAGACCCTGGATATGAAAAATTACCAAATTTTATAAAGGAAAAGTATAGTAAAGATATAGAAGGAACTTGTAAAGCTATTCTTGAATTTAATAAAAATCTAATTGATGCAGTTTATGATATTATTCCTGCTGTAAAAATTAATATTGCTTTTTATGAAATGTATGGATTAAAGGGAATGCAAGTATTTGAAGATACATGTAATTATGCAAAACAAAAGGAAATGATTGTAATCACAGATATAAAAAGAGGAGATATAGGAACAACAGCTAAATGTTATTCAGATGCTTTTTTGGGTAGAACTAAAATTGGAAATATTGAAAACAGCATATATGATGTGGATTTTGTTACTGTAAATGCTTATATGGGAATTGATAGTGTTAAACCTTTTATTGAAGACTGTATAAAATATAATAAAGGAATATTTGTTTTAGTAAAAACTTCAAATCCTTCTTCAGGAGATTTACAGGATCTAAAATTAGAGACTGGGGAAGAAGTATATAATAAAGTTGCGAGCTTAGTAGAAGAGTGGGGAGAAAATTTAAGAGGAAAATATGGATATAGTAGTATATCAGCAGTAGTGGGTGCTACATATCCAAAACAATTAAAAGATTTAAGAAAAAATGCTCCTCATACATATTTTTTAATTCCTGGATATGGAGCACAGGGAGGAAAACCAGAAGATATTGCACTAGGATTCGATAAAAATGGACTAGGAGGAATTGTAAATGCGTCAAGGAGTCTTATGTGTGCATATAAATCAGATAAATGGAATACTAAATTTAAGGAAGAAGAGTATGCTTTAGCAACAAGAGCAGAAGCAATTAGAATGCGTGATGAATTAAATAATGCAATAAGCAATAATTAAATATAAATAATAATAAAAATGCCACTAAATATATAAATAGAACCCTACTATATAAATGGAATATGAATTTTAATGTTACTAGATAATGTGAGGTTTAAACTATTTTGTAATGTTAAAGTATTATTCAGTAACTTTTTGCTAGTAGATTAGAAAATAATTAATAGTAGATGATTTTAAAGTTTTATATATTTTTTCAATGATTCAGATATCTTTTCGATAAAAAAAGTGGCATTTTTATTAAAAAGATTAGTGACTATATATGTTGAAATTACTGCGATACAGAGTACATTTAATTAAAAAGTGTTATCTAACAATAAAAAAATTTGAAAAATGTATTGACAAATTAAAAAAAATCATTTAAAATATAAAACATGTTGACTGACATGACATTGTTAATCAATATTACTTGGGTCATTAGCTCAGGTGGTAGAGCACTTGACTTTTAATCAAGTTGTCCGCGGTTCGAGTCCGCGATGGCTCACCAAGTAACTAGGATTTAAGTTCTGTCTTAAATCCTAGGTATTTAAATTTAAGGCCCGTTGGTCAAGCGGTTAAGACATCGCCCTTTCACGGCGGAGACATGGGTTCGATTCCCGTACGGGTCACCAACATATGCCACTTTAGCTCAGCTGGTAGAGCAACTGACTTGTAATCAGTAGGTCGTCCGTTCAAATCGGACAAGTGGCTCCATAGAAGGTCAATAATTTTGAGATAGCTCTTAATTATTGACTTTTATTTTTTAAGGAGTTTTATATGAATCAAGATATTATAAAAAGAAAAGTAGTTATTGTAACTGGTGGCTCAAATGGTATAGGAGAGACGATAGTGAAATTTCTTGCAGAAGATAACTATGATGTAATATTAAATTATAATAATTCAAAACAAAAAGCAGAACAAATACAAAAAGAAATATATGAGAGATATAATAGGAATATTTACATATTTAAAGCAGATGTGTCTAAAAGAGAGGAAGTAAAACAACTAATAAAATATTGTATTGATAAATTTGAAAGAATTGATGTATTAATTAATAATGCAGGTATAAGTCAAGTTAAATTATTTACTGAAATAACAGATTTTGATTGGAATAATATGTTGCAAGTGAATCTTACATCGGCTTTTTATGTGACTCAAGAAAGTTTGAAATATATGATTTCAGAAAAGAGAGGTTGTATAATAAACATATCCTCTATATGGGGGACTACAGGTGCTTCATGTGAGGTACACTACTCAGTAGCAAAAGCAGGTTTAGATGGAATGACTAAAGCTTTGGCTAAAGAGTTAGGTCCATCCAATATAAGGGTAAATAGTATAGCACCAGGTTTAATAGATACAAGAATGAACAATGAGTTATCAGACGAAGAAATAAAAAAAGTTATAGAAGAAATACCACTAGAAAGAATAGGAAAGACACTAGATATAGCAAGATGTATTAAATGGATTATAGAAGATGAATATACTACAGGACAAATAATAGGGATAAATGGTGGATGGAATATATAAAATAAAAACATATCATTATGATATGTTTTTTATTTTATTCACAAATTTTCTTTTTATAATTTCCTGATATAATTTTTGGAAAATATTTTATTATTTTATATACAGCCAATTTTATTTTCTTACTCCATATATAAGATTTTCTTAATCTTTTATGTGTTACAATTTGCATGTTAGTATCTTGAGGAACTAAAGCTAATTCTACTTTTTCAATAGGAAATGAGTAATTACAATTTTGGTTATTATCCCATTCATTGTTAGAATTTCTAAAACAAAAATTTAATATTTGATATTCAGGTAGATATAATTCTGCTTGAAAACCTAAATCTGTTTTTTCCATTTTTATTTCATTAACATCTTTCCAATCTTCATTAAATCCATAATGAAGATATATTTCTTCCGAATTATTTTGAAAAAGAGAACCAGTATAAGATACTTTTATATTTGTATTTTCTAACAATCTATCTGTATTAAAAAATATATTTTTAACTAACTCCATAATAATCTCTCCTCATTTTATCTTTTGTTATAAAGTATTATATTATTAAATTATATCTATTTCAAGAGGTATTTGTAATATTTTTATAATTTTTGTAAAAAATATTGTTAATTTGTACCAATAACTTTGCCAATTATTTTGAACTCGTCATTTTCTGATAATATAATATCAGGTAAGTTTTTATTATCTGCTCTTAGAACTAAAGATTTTTTTCTAATAAAAAATCTTCTTATTAATAGTTCATCGTCATATAAAAATAAACCTATATCTTTATGCTCAAGAGGTGCACTTAATTCTATAAAAGCATAACTATTGATTTTTAATGTAGGTTCCATAGCATTATTATTAATTTTAATAGCTATAGATGCTTCATGGATATCTTTAGGACAATCAATAAGAGAATATGAAGAATCTATAGAGATTATTTTATTATAATTTATATGATCAAATACTTTATAATTTATTTGGTCATCAGTTATTTTCTTATCATAGATACTCATTAATAAAGTATATGGAACTTTTAAAAATTTACATATATTTTTAAGTGCTTTATAACTTGGGTTTCTTTCACCATTTTCTATATGAGTTATATGCCCTAAATTTATTTTAGTATTCTTAGATAATTCAGATTGAGTAACATTCTTATCTTTTCTTATTTTTTTTAGCATACTACCAATCATAAAAATACTCCTTTACTTTTTTTATAGCATTATATACAAAAATAGCACGAAAGTCTACTTTTTTTTGTCTCATAAAATAATAAATAAAACATATATATTAATATAATAAAGTAATTGTAAAAAAAAAAATCATATGTTATTATATATAATATAATGTCAGATAAAGGGGAATTTAGGTGTATGAGTAAAAATCAGATTTTAGAAAGACAAGAAAATGATGATATGGAAATAGAAGAGTCTTCAGGTCATAAAGAAAGTGATAATAAAATAAAGAATAAACAAGGCAAAAACAAAGTTTTTATAATAGCGATAGTTATGAGTATTATAATAATAACTTTGTTAGTATCATCTTGTATTTTTGTAATAATAAATAAAAATAGTGATACAATAATAAATGGAATAAAAATAAATGGAATAGAAGTATCAGGAATGACTAAAGATAATGCCAAGAAGAAGATAAATGAAGAAATTACAAAATTATTAGAAGAACCAATAATACTAAAATATCAAGATTATGAAATCGATATAGATACAAAACAAATAAATGCAGAGTTTAATGTTGATGAAATAGTTGATAAAGCATATCAAGTAGCAAGAAATAATAACATATTTATTAATAATTATGATATATTGAAACATAAATATAAAGAAGAAAATATGAAACTTGATTTGAAGATAAATGAAGAATCATGGAACAAGCTAGTAGAAGATATAAACGGAAATTTACCAGGTGGAGTAGAACAATCTAGTTATTATATAGATAATAATAATTTAATTATTACAAAAGGTAAAGAGGGTGTAGTATCTAATAGTGAGGAATTAAAAGCATTAGTTTTGAGTAAAATAGAATCATTTGAAAAAGATAGCCAATATATAGAGATTCCTGTAGAGACAAAATCCCCAGATGCTATTAATATAGATATGATTTATAACGAAGTGCATAAAGATCCTACAGATGCATATATAAGTAAGGATCCGTTTGAAATACATCCTCATGTGAATGGTATTGATTTTGGGGTAAGTATAGATGAAGCAAAAAAGAAATTAGAAGAAACCGAAAATGAATGTGTAATTCCTTTAAAAGTAACAAAACCATCTAGAACTACAGAGATGTTAGGAGAAGAAGCTTTTCCAGATAGATTAGCTACATATTCAACAACATATGATGGTAGTAATTATAATAGATCAACAAATCTAAGATTATCAGCAGCAAAAATAAATGGTGTAGTTTTAATGCCAGGAGAAGAATTTTCATATAATAAAACATTAGGTCAGAGAACAGCTGCAGCTGGATATAAACCAGCAGCTGCATATGTAAGTGGTAAAGTTGTGAATGAATATGGTGGGGGGATTTGCCAAACGTCATCTACACTATATAATACAGTATTACTTGCTAATTTAGAAGTTACAAGTAGAAGTAATCACTGTTATGTTTCTTCATATGTTCCAATAAGTAGAGATGCAACAGTATCATGGGGGACTCTTGATTTTAAATTTAAAAATAATAGGAAATATCCTATAAAAATTAGAGCTTATGCTAGTAATGGTGTGGTAAAAGTTGATATTTTAGGTGTGAAGCAAGATGATGATTATGAAGTTGTAATAGAATCTAAAGCAATCTCTTCGATTAAATATTCTACACAATATGAAGAAGATGGTAGTTTAGAAGAAGGAAAGGAAAAAGTTACTCAAAATGGTGTAAATGGAAGTATTGGCGAAGCATATAAAGTTTTAAAGAAAAATGGAAAGGTAGTTTCAAGAACTTTAATTTCAAGAGATAGATATAGTGCTAAACCACAAATAATAGTAAAAGGTACTAAAAAAGTAGATAATGGTAATAGTAGCAATAATAACAATAATAATAACACATCAGTAACAATAGAAAATGTTGATATTAATGCAGTTCAAAATCAGATGAGTAATATTGGAATGTATAATAAAAATAATATAGTTGATAAAACTAATACTCTAGATAATAATGTAATATAAAAAAATAGATTTTAAATAGAATATAGAGAAACTTATAGTCAAATAAGTTTTTCTATATTTTTCAGTTGTAATAATAATTTAATTATAAATGGTAAAATTAAGTGACGCACTTTGAAATAAAAATAGACACATAAAAT
>OJMO01000323.1_pt1 | contig 35677 bp, 31 predicted proteins | sample 1597241 | NCBI WGS metagenome assembly OJMO01 (sample SAMEA2452129, study PRJEB22498) | human gut metagenome | biome: human feces; feature: human gut; material: feces | place: Australia | collected 2012 | reverse complement strand
ATTTCACCAATGGGCTGCCGTGCGTTCCTGTCTCCATGGTATGAAAGAGGGGGTATGCATCCGGCTGATGAAAAAGATTCCGGGAAAAATTGGCACCCTGACGGGCAAAGCGTTTGGTGACAGTGTGTACGATATGCAGATGAGTGAATATAAGGAAGAATATCGTGTGTGTGACTGGAAAGAGTCGGTAAGAAGGACGGAAGGATAAGAGCTGGAATGGGAAAATCTTGCATAAATAAAAGAATTAAAGTATGATACTAATGAAAAGATGATAAATAGCTTAATGGTATGCATTCGAAGGTTTAGGAGATAGAAAAGCGTGAGAATAGACAAACTGCAAGTGCACAATTTCAGAGGTTTTTCAGATACAGAAATAGTATTAAACGGAAAAGATGCCATTTTTTATGGAGTAAACGGAATGGGAAAATCGTCAATACTGGATGTCTGCAATCTTCTCTTTTCCAGAATTATGCAGGAAGCCGCACAGGATGAACAGATAACAGCCTCTCTTTTAGGAGAAAAAGATGTAAAAGTTGGAGAAGAAGAAGCAAAAATAACGTTGTTTCTTGAAGACCAGGGAAATAATTTTCACTATTACCGAAAAAGAATTCAGGGGAAAAATCTGCATAATTCCAAAGAACTGAAGAGAGTTTCGGAATATATTCGAAAACAGTATCTGGGAGATTATTTGGAAACAGAAGAAGAGTATGAAAACGATGACACGGAAACACCACAGAAAGAGTTTACTTTAAATAATGAAAATATTCCTGTTTATGTGTTTTATGGAGTTGACCGCTATAATGAAAAAACACGTAAATTGAGAAGGCGTTATACAGGAGCAGCAGGGAAGCTGGATGCGTGGAGAGATTCTGCATTTGGAGGAGTGATCAATTTCCGGTTATTTTTTGAATGGTTCCGGGGAAGACAGGAATATGAAAACAGTATACGAGTGGAAACACCGAATGCAGAAGATCCACAGTTACATGCAGTAAAAAAAGCCATATTAAACGCATTGGGAGATGGATTTTCGGAAATTCGTGTGAAAGTAACAGAAGAAGATGCGGAACTTATTGTCATCAAAAAAGAATTGGAATTGGCATTTTATCAATTGTCAGAAGGAGAAAAAAGTGTAATCGCACTGGTAGGCGATCTGAGCCGGAGGCTGGCAATTGCAAATCCGAAGAGGGAGAATCCGTTGGAAGGGGATGGCATTGTGCTGATTGATGAAATTGATCTGCATCTGCATCCGAAGTGGCAGGAGAAGATTTTTCCGGCTTTACAGAATACTTTTCCAAATATTCAGTTTATTGTTTCCACACATGCTCCGAAAGTGCTGGAGTCTGTGGATGAAAATATACAGGTAATACGTTTGCATGAAGATGCAGAAACGCACCTGGTTTTGGCAGAACCGATGGAGCCGATGAACGGCTGGGATGTCAATACAATTCTGGAAGATTACATGGATACCGAAGTATATAACAGGAAGACAACGGAACTCTTAGAGCAAATAAATGTGTATCTGAATGAAAAAGCATATGATGAGGCAGAAAAACTTGTAAATAAGCTTGCATGGATGACATCGGAAGAGAATACAAAAGTTGTACGTGCAAGAATCTTGATTGCAAAAGGGCGATAAAGTTTTTATGGTTTATATTCAAAAGACAGGTGAACCAGAGGAAGTAAGCCGGTGGAAGAAAAAATTTAAGAATAAGCATAAAAGAGAAGCAGGGTATGAGGATATCCGGCATGAAAAGGAACTGCAAATATTAAAGAATGCATTGCTGGCAGAACAGAGGCATCTTTGCTGCTATTGTTGTTCTTATATTAAAAATACAGAGACTGAAGTACAAAAGAATAGTTTTCATGTGGAACATTTTCGACCTCAGGCACAAAATCAGGATTTATCTCTGGCCTATAATAATCTTCATGCTTCCTGTAATGGAGACAATCGCAGGCACTGTGGGCATAAAAAAGAAAATAATTTTGATGCAAAGCGGATGATTTCTCCGCTGGAGAAGGATTGTGAAAGTCATTTTCGATATCAGCAGGATGGAACAATACAGCCGGCGGAAAAGACAGATGCGGCAGCTGAGTATACAATTACGAAGTTGAACCTGAATGATAAACGTTTATGTCGTGCCAGAGAAGACGCTTTATGGACGTTTAATGTGTTCCAGTTGAATGGAGAAGAAAAACAGCGGGAATTGAAAAAATTTGAATGTTCGGAAGAACTGCCACCTTATTGGGACGCAATTAAATATTTTTTGACACAGGGAGACTGATATACGTGAAATATGATAGAAATCTGGTCGCTACAATCATAGAAAACGAATTTTGGGATGACTTGTATAATGAAATTGACGATTCTGTTATGAACATGGAAGGTCAGGAATTGGATGAAGCGTTTGAGACATATGTTGACTATGCAGAATTGGATCAAATAGAAAATGTCAAAGTTGTCCGGGTAGAACAGGAAGAGGATGATACATGTACGATTGTGAGAGGCATATTGGAAGCTGATGTTTCTCTTGATGGTTATGTATATTTTGAAGGGGAAAATAATATGGTGAACAGTTCGGAAGTTACATTGGAATTCGAATTTCAATTTGAGCATCAGAACGGAAAAAATCGCCAATTTGTGTCCTGGGTAATTGCATAACTTATAATTGATAGAAGATATCATGAAGAATAAAAAATGGTAGAATCTGTAGAAACTGTGATAGGACAGATTAATAGAAAGAGTGGAGGTTTAGGGATGCCGTACGTGTCACCTGTTGTTGAAAATGATTTTAAAGACCGGTTGAACAAGTGCGTAGATATTATTAAAAATTCGAGTATCAAATATCAGAGTTTGGGGATTTTTGGAAGCTACGCGAGAAATGATTATAAGGCCAGCAGTGATATCGACTTTTGCATCATAGTTCCGGAAAAACCGGAAAGATGGATGATGGGAGCCTTGCGGGAAGAACTCGAGATGTTGCATGCGGATGTGGTTTTTGTAACACCGCAGTATTTCGAACATGATAATTCAAAGTTTACACAACAGTTAAGAAGAGATTATAAGGAGTTGAAAATATGATAAAGGCAAATTCTTATTATTCTATTGCGTGCAATGAATTCTGGTATTTAAGGGATGCAGTGTCACCTGTATACTGCAATCCGGCTGCAGCTTCGGCACAGCAAATCGCAGAAAAAATGTTGAAATCTGTGGCAGAACTGGTTTGTACTGGAATTGAAAAACTAATGACATCCCATAATTTGCGTGCCTTATACGATGAGATTAAAAGGGTGGATACTTCCTTGCAATTAGAGAGGAAGGATCTGGCATTACTCAAAGACTATTATTATGATGCAAGATATCCGGGGGATAATTTTGTTATTGTGACAGTGGATGAGCTGCGTGAGGCATTGGAGATCATGCTTGACGTTGTAGAAGCTGTAAATTGCTGGAGAACGTCTCATGAATTGGAGATATTAATTGCTGATCCGAGAGGGGAGTTTCAATCAGCGATGAGCAGATTGAAACAGAAATTTTGAAATTATGTGAAAACTTATATACGCAGAATATTAATGCATTATTAAAAAATATGGAGCCATAGTTTCGGTAGAAGTGATAAAACCGGTTGGATGATAAGTCTGACCGGTTTTTTACATTGAGTAAGATAAAGGTTCGTGATATAATAAAAATAATATTTATTGGATTTGGGGTTACGGAAGACAGAGGACAAGGGAATGCATATAGTTAAGGAACTTATCGATAATATATCATCAACAAGCCTGAATAGATTTCTTACCGAACAGAAAATTGCAAATGAGCAGAGGCTGTCTTTTTCGGATCATCGGGTTTTGCTAGAACAGCTCTGTCAAAATGGATTGATTTCTGTTGAGGATCTGAATGATTTTTTCTTTCAAGAATTATTATATGGTCATCATCGATTGATGCGCGTGTATTCATTAACTGCTTCGACCTGTCTGCGATTAAAGAGCAGGGATTCGTGGGGCAGACTTATGCGCAAATATCAGATTCCCGATTGGGCGTACAATCAGATCATAGCGACGATTTCACAGAAGGAAGACTCCACGAAGCTTGCAGCGATACAGGAAGAAAGAAGGAATGGAAATTTAATCAGGGTGCATCTGATTTTTGTATTCTGCATGTTAAAAGATTCTGCCGGTCCGATCGAGGAGGAGTGTTCTTATCTTCCGGTAACCATTGATCTGGAACAGCGCTGCATGATTGTTAAAGTATGGAATCAGCATGGGATTATACAGGAGAGCCGTCCGCAGATTCAGCTTGATAAAATCTATAGTATAGTAGAAGAAACCTTAGAACTGGAATTGGACAACAATAGAGCGGCTGATCCGCAGAATGTATTGTATGATATGAGCAAAGAATTGTTCAACCAGTTTTTTGAACGGCTTCCAAATATAAAAGAGATTGATGATAAGCGAGATAGCCTTAGCAGCATTATCGATGCAATGTTACAAAATATTCCGTTGCATCATGTAGAACAAAAAGACGGAAAATTATATATGCCGGATGGAATCATTAATTTAGAGGAAGAACTATATCGCCTGATTCAACAGACCGCATTATATGATTACCGGGAAGATCATGCATTGGAGTCGCTTCTTCCGCGCGAAGAAAAATATGTATCAAGAATTCGATTCAGTGACAGAGATAATCTGTCGGCAAACTTAACAGGAGAAAATGGCGTAGATTGTATTTATGATGCCAAGACGTTTATGTGTATCAGGGATTCTTTGGATATCGTGAAAAGAATTATTTCCCTGACGGTCAATTTTCCAAGAGCGCGAGGGGTATTACAAGTGAAATATGAGGCTGATAATTATCAGTTTCTGACGCTGCACATTTTGGAAGGAAAATATTATTCGGAAGAAGAATTCCAGCAGATATGGGGGCTTTATAAAGAGTATGAACGAAAGAGAAGCGGTTCGGCAATGTATGAAAATCCTGCCGCAGTTGACACAAAGGCAATGTAAGCAGTTTACGACGCAGGACCTGAGTGAACGGCTGGATCTGGAAATTACATATACCAAAAGTATGCTGCAGGTTCTGTGTGCAAAAAATCTGGTTCGAAAAGAATTGCACTATAGCTGTCCAAAATGCCATAGTCAGAATGTCTTCGTATGTGATGGATTTGCTGCTTCGTATCAATGCTATCATTGTCAGGCAATCCTGGAACCGGCACGGGTAGAAAACGAGGGGAGACCGTTTTACAGTGTTTCCAAGGATGACTTTATGCAGTATACAAAAGAAACGTATCCGGATATCTTTCATATGACATGCGAGCCGGAAAAAGAAATTATTCCATTTCGTCCGGTGGTTGTCGAGCAATCGGAAGAAAATGTTGCTCCGGTGACCGGGGATGACAAGGTAGAGATGGTAGAGGATAAAGATGAGAAAACGGATAATGACCTTGAGAAGCGTGTGGTTAGCTTGGAAAATGATAAAAAGGGGAAGAGTTTGTTTTGGGCGATGGTAAAGATAATTGTATGGGTTACATTTATGATTCTTGCCTCTTGGTTTGTCTTGTATGAAATGCTTGATATTTTTTTCTTTAAGGATCAACATGCCTTTCTGTATGAGATGTTTATGTTTGCAATGAAGGGAAGTGTGATTGAGACAAATGATTGGGGCGGTATATTTATAACTATCATTGGTGGAATATTGACTTTGGTGGTTGGTGGAATTGATGTATTGGGATGGAAGAAGATACATCAATATTATCATACTATAAAAGAAGAATTAATTAGTTGAGTATTTGGTGAAAGGAAAAGATGAAACGAGTTCTAATGCTGGCGTCCGTCGCCTCCATGATTGACCAATTTAATATGCCGAATATTGTCTTGTTGCAGAAACTGGGGTACGAGGTAGATGTGGCCTGTAATTTTATTGAAGGAAATACCTGCTCGGATGAGCGTGTCGCAGAATTGAAGCAAAAACTGCAGGACATGCATGTGCGCTGCTACCAGATTGATTTCGCACGGAATATCAAACACATGGGACAGAACATGAGGACACTGAGGCAGGTAGAAGGTTTGATGAAGCAAAATGGATACGCATTTTGCCACTGTCACAGCCCGATCGGTGGTGTGGTCGCAAGGATTGCCGGACACCGGACCAGGACAAAAGTGATCTATACGGCACATGGGTTTCATTTCTATCAGGGGGCACCGGTTATGAACTGGCTGGTGTACTATCCGGTGGAGAAGATGCTGAGCCGATGGACGGATGTGTTGATAACGATCAATCATGAGGACTATGCCAGAGCAAAAAAGAAATTTCATGCCGGAAAAACCTATTATCTGCCCGGAATCGGAATCGATCTGGAGCGATTCCATGCGGGAGATGCACAAACAATCCAGCAGAAACGGCAGGAACTTGGGCTGCAGCCGGAAGATGTGTTCTTATTATCTGTGGGAGAACTCAGTGATCGTAAAAACCATGTTGTTGTCATTGAGGCAATGAAACAACTGGTCCAGAGACATTCACAGCTGAGATATTTTATTTGCGGACAGGGAGAAAAAAAGCAGGAACTGCAGCAGTTGATTCGGAAATATCATTTGGAAGATCATGTGAAGCTGCTGGGATTTCGGACAGACGTGGCAGAACTCTGTCAGGCAGCAGACGTGTTTGTGTTTCCGTCCAAGCAGGAGGGACTTCCGGTTGCGCTGATGGAAGCGATGGCTTGCGGGGTTCCGGTAGTGTGCAGCAGAATTCGGGGAAATACTGATCTGGTAAAAAATGGAGAGAACGGTTATCTGGTAAGCGCAGATCAACCGGAGGAATATATTCAGGCAATCGAAAAACTCCTGCAGATATGGAAGAATACGGAAGAAGTCCGGCAGATGAGAAAAAATAACCGTGCACGGATAAAACAATATAGTTTACAGAAGATTGACAAGATCATGGAGAATATATATCGCTAAATATTGCAAATTATGGGGATTATGGTAGAATAGTAGGGGTATTTTGCGAATTTGAGATAAAATCTGTATAGGAAAATAATTGATTATGAAACAAAAATCTTACTATTTAAAAATATTTCTGATTATAGAATGTGTATTATTGATTTTTCTGGGGATTTTTTATTTCTCGGCAGGAAGATCGTTATATGAAAGAGATTCCGATGGCAATGTTGCGGAATTCAATGCGACAAATGATGTAGGAGAACTTACGCAGGGAGCAACGGTAGAACAGATTTATACGTCCCAAATGGATTTACTGGATTCCATAGGTGTAATGGTTTCAGATTATGGAAAAAGCATCAATCACGGAGTTGAGATTCAGTGTGAAAATTTGTCTAAGGGACAGATACTTGCAAAAAAAACATTCTCAGCGGATGAATTTGAAGTAAATCAGTATGTTTATTTAAACATTGCAGATGGTGTGAAAGTTGATCGTGGAGATCAGATTAAGATTTCCTGTACATCCGATGGGGAAGCAGGGGATGCTCCAACCATATTATATAATGTAGAAAACAAACTGGAAAACCCGGATGTTGCGAGAGATGCACAGTTTACTGTGAATGGAAATGTTGTTCCGGGAACAATGTGTATTGCGGTCAATGGGCGGAATTATGTCTGGACAGGTCCAAATTACTGGAAACTGGTATTACTTGCAGTTGTATTAGTGGCTGTCTTGTATGGAATTGAGTGCAGCCGCGACAAAAGGGGGAAGACAACAGTACTGTTTAACATGTTGTTTGTCCTCAAAAAATATAAATTCTTAATTAAGCAGCTTGTGAAGAGAGATTTTAAAGTGCGTTATAAACGTTCGGTACTTGGCGTGTTTTGGAGCTTTCTGAATCCGCTTCTTATGATGATCGTACAGTATGTGGTATTTTCACAGCTGTTTAAATCAGATATTGAAAATTATCCGGTATATCTGTTGAGTGGTACGGTTATTTTTAACTTTTTTAATGAAGGTGTAGGACAGTCTTTGACATCTATTGTGGGGAATGCGCCGTTGATCACAAAGGTATATTTGCCGAAATATATATATCCGGTAACAAGAGTTTTTTCTTCGGGAATCAACTTACTGATGTCATTGATTCCGCTGATCATTGCAGCGCTTATTACAGGTGAAAAGATCACATGGGCTTTTTTAATGCTTCCATATATTTTGATTTGCGTCATGATTTTTACCATGGGATTCGGTATGATTCTGGCAGCTGCCATGACGTTTTTCCGGGATATGCAATTTTTATGGGGAGTGCTTAGCATGCTCTGGATGTATCTGACACCACTGTTTTATCCGATTTCGATTGTTCCGAAGCAGGTACAGGGACTGGTACTCAATAATCCGATGTACTATTTTGTCAATGCTTTTCGAACCATCATTCTGGAAGGGATTACACCTCGACCGGTTGTGTTCTGTCAGTGTACAGTGGTCGCACTCGTTATGCTGGGAATCGGAAGCTTGATCTTTAAGAAAACACAGGATAAATTTATCTTTTATATTTAGGAGGAATTGCAGAAAATGCCGATCGTTTCTGTGAAAAATATATCACTGAAATTTAAAATGGAACAGAACCGTGCAAATTCATTAAAAGAATTTTGTGTACGCTGGCTGAAACGGGATTTGAAGTCAGAGGATTTCTGGGCATTAACAGATGTTTCTTTTGATGTCGAAAAGGGTGATGTCATTGGAATTGTCGGACATAACGGAGCCGGAAAAAGTACATTATTAAAAGTGATTTCCGGAATTATGAAACCGACAAAAGGAACGATCGAAGCGTATGGAAACATTGTGCCAATGCTGGAACTGGGATCGGGATTTGATATGGAATTGTCCGGTAGAGAAAATATATATCTGAATGGTGCAATTCTCGGGTATTCAGAGGAATTCCTGAATGAAAAATATGATGAAATCGTTGCATTTTCCGAACTTGGAAATTTTATTGAGGCACCACTCCGGACGTATTCCTCTGGAATGCTTGCAAGACTGGCATTTTCCGTTGCGTGTATTGTGGAACCGGAAATTTTGATCGTTGATGAGATTCTGTCTGTCGGGGATGCTGATTTCCAGGAGAAGAGCCGTGCGAGAATGATGGAACTTATGACAGGTGGAACAACGGTATTTTTTGTATCGCATAGTTCAAAACAAATCCGGGAAATGTGCAATAAGGTTGTCTGGCTGGAGCATGGGAAAATACAGGCGATCGGAAAAACTGAGGAGATATGTAATATGTATGAAGGGGCAAAGCATGAGTGATATAAAAATCCTTGTTGCAACGCATAAAGAATTTTACCGGCCGGAAAATCCACTGATTTTTCAGGTGCAGGTAGGAAGTGCATTGGCAGATCATCATATAGAAGGAATTCTTCATGATGATGAGGGCGAGAACATTTCAAAGAAAAACAGATCCTACTGTGAACTTACGGCACAGTATTGGGCGTGGAAAAATCTGCAGGCAGACTATTATGGCTTTTTTCATTATCGCAGATATATGAGTTTCAAACAATATTTCCCCGTGACAGATGGCAAAATACAACTGAAGCGATGGACACCGTATTTGGAAGGAGATTCTCTGGAGAAAGATCTATCTCCTTATGATTTAGATGAGATGCACATGCGGCATGTGATTGAACAATATGATGTGATCACAGTGCTGAGTGAGCATATGGATGTGACGGCATATGAACAGTTTGGACAGTTTCACCGTATCAGAGATCTGGACCGTGCAATTGCAATATTAAAAGAAATGCATCCGGAACAGGCGGCGGCATGTGACGCATATATGCAATCGAAATATATTTATTTCTGCAATATGTATATTATGAAAAGGGAATACTTTTATGCATATATGAACTGGCTGTTTCCTGTTTTGGAGAAGTTTGAGAGTCAGACAGATTTTTCCGGATATAGTGATAAAGAAAAGCGTGTGACGGGGTATATTGCGGAGCGTTTGTTTGGGGTGTACTATACCTGGTTAAAACAGCAGGGATCGGCAAAGTGTGCGGAGGCTCCATATGTGATTTTTCACCAGAATGTCCGTGAGTTTCAATTTGGCAAAAAAGGACCAAGAATTAAGGTGGATATGAGGAAGGTCAATCAGCTGATACCGGCAGGGACTATGAGAAGACGTATGGTACGCAGACTTCTGAGAAAGGAATTATAGAAATGGAAATTCAATTACAAACAATTCTACAGCCTGATCCGGGAATTTGTGTTGAAGAAGCCCTGTATTTTCATAGAAAGGGAGAAGAGATATGTTTTGATGGATATTTCAATCTTTTTTATATCGAGAAATGGAAGCGGTATACAAGATTGGAAAAATTGCAGTTGTCTATCAAAACTGTGGGATATCAAATGCTTCGACTTTATCATAATCGAGAATGTGTTGATGAAATCAAGCTGGAAGAATCAAAATATGCGTATACCATAGAATTTCCATGGGAGAAATACACAGATGGTGTTTTCTGGTTTTCTCTTGTGCCGGATGAGAAGTGTAAGATGCAGCGGATATCAGGATATTATATGGGTGTGTGTGAGGAGGTTGCACATGTGGCAATCGGGATTGATATCTGTACATATCGCAGAGAAGAATATGTCCTGCGCAACTTAAAGATACTCTGTGAGCGGGTATTGCAAAATGAAGAACTGCAGGTTTCGAAAGCCTTGTGGGGATACATCATTGATAATGGAAAAACATTGGATGCATATGAACCATTGCAGCAGTATTTAAAGGCGTGGCAGGAGAGAATTTCTGTTATACCGAATAAAAATGCCGGTGGAGCAGGTGGATTTACCAGAGGTATGCTGGAAGTTTTGGAAGATAAAGAAGAAAGACAGTTAACGCACGTCGTGCTTATGGATGATGATGCGGTGTTAGAGCCGGATTTGTTTGTACGCATGTATGGTTTTCTGTGTGTGGTGAAGCCGGAATGGAAAGATATCATTCTGGGTGGAACAATGCTTCGGGAGGATAAACCGTATCTGTTATTTGCGTCAGGAGAAACCTGGAGTAAAGGATTGATCAAGAATGCAAATAAAAATCTGGATGTGCGCGAATACGAGAATGCAACACGGGAAAATCTTATTACAACAAAATTGGAAAAAACGCTGTATTCGGGCTGGTGGTGTTGTTGCTATTCGTTGAATATTGTTCGGGAGGACAATTTACCGATTCCGTTATTTCTGCATCATGACGATATTGAATTTGGATTACGAAACAGAGAGCATGGAATTGTATTTTTGAATGGAATTAGTGTATGGCATAGATATTTTGAAGATTTACCACCAGGAAGTAATTTATATTATGATATCCGGAATGATTTGATTGAGATTACACAGCAATATGATCGAAAAACAGCAAAGAAATATTTGTGGAGTTTTTATTGGAAACGTCTGACGGTAAGAGTTGCAAGAAATAAAAAGGATGAAGTTTATTGGGCAATTCAGGGGGCAAATGATTTTCTGAAGGGATCGGAATGGTTATGGAAACAAGATCCGGAGCAGCTTCATAAGAAAATTAGAAATGTGGGGTATGATTGTATCATTCAGCGATGGTGTGAAAGTGTAAAAATTTGTTGTAGATTGTTAATCACCAGAAAAAAAGTGATTACGGATTACCAAACAAATATGAGTAAATATACAACAAGAAAAGCATGGATAAAATATTTGGGATTGTAATGCAGGAGGAATTAGATTTATGGAAAAGAAATTGCAGACTTTGATCTTTCCGGATAATGAAAAAGTTCAAAGACAGTGGGGAATTTATTATCGTGGAAATCGGTGCGTGCAGGGAAAAGATGATGTGAAGTTGTATATTCCCGCATTTGAAGTGATTGATTTTTCTACATTTTTTAACGGGTTTTCTTATAGAAAATGGAAAACATATACGAATTTAGGTGCTTTACATCTTTATATAGAAATGAAAGGAAATTTTGATGTAGAATTGGTTGGATATGATTATCATGGAATTCAGCCGGAACGTCATAGTTATGCAACCTATCACTATGAATTGGATAAAAAAGAAACCGTATGTATTGCATTTCCGGATGAATGTAAAGAACAGATGGTAGCATTTGAAATTCATCCATATGCAGATTGTGAGTTGTATGGTGGTTATTATACAGGAGAATATTTGGAAAGTGATGTCAGAGAAGTGGAACTGGCACTGGCAACAACCACCTGTTTCAAAGAAGAATATATTATACATAACATGGAATTACTGAAACATGAAATTCTGGAATCGGATGATGAAATTAGCAGACATTTCTATATTCATGTAGTGGATAATGGAAGAACATTGGAACCGAAAAAATATAATTGTGATAGATTAACGGTTCATCCAAATAAAAATGTAGGAGGTTCCGGTGGATTTGCCAGGGGAATGATAGAATCCTTGCATCAAGAGCCGAAAGCAACGCATGTGTTGTTGATGGATGATGATGTGATTATTTTACCGGAAAGTTTAAAACGAACGTATACTCTGTTAACACTTTTAAAACCGGAACATCAGGGAAAGTTCATTGCAGGAGCAATGCTTGCAATGGAAGATATGTGTGTGATGCATGAGGATCTGGGAACCGTCCGTGCGGATGGAGAAGTGTGTCCGGTTCATAGAGATCTGAATGTTACGGAGTTGGTAAACTGCTTGAAATTAGAAGAAAAACGCCCGAAAGTCCGAAATGAGTTTGGAGCATGGTGGTATTGCTGTATGCCAAGGGAAGCGATTGAAAAGAATGGCCTCCCACTTCCAATTTTTATTCGCAGTGATGATCTGGAGTACGGTTTACGGTGTCATCCTGGATTTATAACGATGAATGGAATCTGCCTGTGGCATATGGGATTTACCAATAAATTTAATCCGGCTATTGATTTGTATCAGGTATATCGAAATATGCTTGTTATACAGGCAACATCTGGTGTGTGTCAGGGAATTGATTTTATGGCATGGATCAAGCGACTGTATAAACAGATGATGCTGGAGTTCAATTACGGATCTGTGGAATTATTGCTTCGTGCTTTGGAAGATTATATGAGGGGACCGGAGTTCCTTATGGAAGATCATGGAGAGGCAATATTAAAAGAAAACCGAAAATTAGTTGAGACTTTGGTTCCGATTGAAAAATTTGAGGATGAGCGTTTCAAAGACATTGATATTCATATGGATAGAGTATATGATCCGGGAATCAGGAGTCGAATTACACATTGGATTTATAGAATTACTTATAATGGACATCGTTTTTGGCCAGAAAGAAAACTGAAGGATAAGCCAGAAGTGATAGGATACGATTGGTCTTATCAGCCTGGAAAACAAGCGCTTAGAAAGTATTTGTTAATAGTTAATCCGTTGCAGCAGACAATTGGATTAAGAACGATTGATCGGAATAAATTTAGAAAATTGCAAAAACGTTTTAAGCATGATTTAAGAGAATATTATCAGAAAAAAGATCAATTGAGTAAGACATATGCTGATGCATATACAATTTTTACATCGGAGGAGTTTTGGAAAAGATATTTGGAAATATAAAAAATGTTAATTCTTGTATTTCCTATTATGCGATGATATAATAAATTATTATGCATTTGAAATAGAAAAAAGAAATTGGAGAATTAGGGTTATGTCGATTACATCATTGCAGTTCATAATTTTTTTTGTGGTTTCATTGGTCATATATTACCTTGTACCTAAAAAAAGTCAATGGATTTGTTTATTAATATCTAGTGGGTTGTTTTTTTTGCTGTCTAGTAATTGGATTACTGGTATATATATGATTGTTTGTATATGTACAACATATTTTTGCGCAAAAAAAATGAGTCAATATAATGAAAAAAAAATATTGGCGAAAAGATATTTACTTTTAGGTATAGGTATTAATGCAGGAATGCTGATAGCATTAAAATATAGTAATTTTGTTATTGAAAATATTTTAAATATGCTTTCGCTGTTTGGTTTAAAAGTACCTCAATATAGAGTAAATTTATCTGCCCCTATTGGAATAAGCTATTACACATTACAGGTGATAGCATATTTAGTTGATTTATATGGAGAAATAACTGAATGTGAAAAAAATATTTTTAAGACAGCTTTATTTATAGGCTATTACCCACAACTTACTTCGGGACCAATAGCGAAACATTCGGATATGAAAAATCAACTGTATGAAGGTCATGTTTTTAATATAGATAGAATAGTTTTCGGTATACAGAGAATACTTTGGGGAATGTTTAAAAAACTGGTTATATCGTCTAGGCTAGGTGTAATTGTTGATACAATATATTCAGATATAGATATGTATAATGGATTATATATTTGGATTGCGGCATTTGCTTTTTTGATTCAGCTATATACTGATTTTTCTGGATGTATGGATATTATTATTGGTGTGTCAGAATGTTATGGAATAATTTTACCGGAAAACTTTGATTCTCCATTTTTTTCAAGATCTGTTCAAGAGTTTTGGCAGCGTTGGCATATCACTTTAGGGGGATGGTTAAGAGATTATATTATGTATCCTCTTATGCGAACGGAAACATGGCGGAGAATGACAAAAAAAATAAAGGGTAAATGGGGGAAAAAAGCAGCAAAACAGATTCCCTCTTATCTTGCAATGTTAGTTGTTTGGTTAATGTTTGGGTTATGGCATGGAGGTGACTGGAAATTTATTTTAGGAGAAGGAATGTTTTGCTATCTATGTATTTTGCTTGCAAAATTGTTTGAACCATTATTTAAAAAAATAATTGATGTATTTAATATTAATACAGAATGTTTTAGTTGGCATTTATGGCAATCTTTCCGAGTGTTTGTATTAATGTCAGTTGCTAATATGTTTTTTAAATTAGAAACATTTGGAAAAACAATAAAAGCTTTAAAAATGGCGGTTATAAATTGGAATCCATGGATTTTATTTGATAGATCGCTGTTTTCTTTAGGATTGTCAGAAAAGAATGTAAAATTAGTGGGAATATGTTTATTATTACTTATTGCAGTTGAGTGCTTGAAACAAAAAGAGAGTATTAGAAAACAGATTAGTAACCAAAATATTGTGTTTAGATGGTCGATTTGGATTATATTATTTTTTTCAGTTGTAATATTTGGTGAATATGGTACTGGATACGATGCAAGTTCATTTATTTATGGTAATTTCTAGAAGGTGTTAGTTATGCGAAACAAGAAAAAAAAAATAGGATTATGTATTATATTTATTGTTATAATTATTGGAATATATTGCATTATAACCCCAATATTTAAAGAAAAATCAGTTGAAGGATTGTCAGAGGAATACAAGACGTTTGGAAAAGACAAATTTGAAACCATTTTTGTTGGATCATCTGTTATGCTTAATGCAGTGTATCCATTAGAATTGTACAAACAATATGGAATGGCATCTTTTAATTTAGGCTGTGGTGCGCAAAGAATGTCTTCATCATATTATATTGTTAAACAAGCAATAAGAGAGCAACATCCAAAGTTGATTGTGCTTGATGTATATTTGGCTGGAATAGGAAAAGATTATCCACAAGAACCAGCAGGGTTTACCCATTATGTTACTGATGCGTTACACTATCCAGAAAAATTGGAAATGATAAATGATGTATTGCCAGTAAATAGAAGGCTTGATTATATATATGAAATGGGAGCCTATCATGAAAGGTGGGAAAATATAACAAAAGATGATTTTGAAAAAATTCCGTCAGGAAGAAAAGGTACATATGGTGCCAAAGTGCATTATTATAGTAGTCCTTTTGAGAGTTTTGGAGATGTAACAAGTGAAAAAAAAGAGTTGCCTAAAGAAACAGAAAAATATTTGAGAAAGATAATTGAATTGTGTCAAGAAAATCATACAGAAATATTGTTAACCCTAATGCCATTAGATTATTCGGCACAAGTAACAGATATTAATAGAAGTGAATGGCAAGGGTATTGGAATAAAGTACAAGATATAGCAAATGAATATGGAATAAGGTATCTTAATTTCATGTACCATTATGATGAACTTGATTTGGATAAGGAAAAAGATACTGATGGAGGAACTCATTTAAATGGTTGGGGAGCAGATAAACTTACATCATATCTTGGAAATTATATAAAACAAAATTATAAATTGAAAGATGTCAGAAGTGATCCTAAATATGATTTTATGAAAAAGGATGTCGTCAAATTTGAAAAATATAAAAAGGAATTAGAGTTAGCTTCACTTAGTGATTTTTCAGAATACTTGGATGCATTAGTAAAGTTAAAAAATGAATATGCAGATGAATATGATGTTTGTTTTTCTGTTCGTGATATTCAAGGATATTTTTTGGATGATAATATAATAAAGAAAATGAAAAAAATAGGATTTATCAATTCAGAAATTTTACTTGAAAAAGAATATCATAGTTTTATTGGAATTACAGGGGGAACAGAAAATATAGAAAAATATGGAGGCGATGAGGCCATTTCGTGTGATTTTTATACTAAAAATAAAAAGAAAATAGCAATATCAAGTCAAACATTAAATTCTGGAAATAATTCTATAGTACAAATAGGTGGAGAAAATTATTCAAAAAACATGAGGGGATTTAATATAGTGGTTTTTGATGCTAAATCTGAAAAAGTAATAGATTCTGTAAACTTTGATACACACGTGCCAGAGTTTACATGTACAAGATAGAAAGGAGAGAATATGTATACATTTAGAGAATTGCAAAAAGCTGCAAAAAAAAAGGTGGATGGGAAGGAAGTGAGGATTGCAGTTTTAGGAAATTGTGCTACTCAATTTTTTTCAAATGCAGTTCAAGGATATTCTAAAAAGGTTGGAATGAATGTAAATTTGTATGATGCAGATTACAATCAGATAGATGCTCAATTATTAGATCGTAATTCTGAGGTGTTAAAATTTGAGCCTGATAATATTATTTTGTGGCTAGGAACAGAGAAAATTTATGAGGAATTTTTAGATATTAATTTAGAAGAAAGAAATGGCTTTGCAGATATGTATATTCAAAAAATTCTTCATTATTGGGAACTAATAGAAAAAAATAGTCATGCTAGAATAATTCAACTTAATTTCTGCGAAATTGATGACAAAGTAATGGGAAATTATTCTTGTAAGGTTGAATCTACATTTATCTATCAAATACGAAAGCTTAATTTTTTGCTTCAGGAAAAAATGAAAGATAGAAAAAGTGTTTATCCGGTAGATATATTAAGCATACAAATAAAAATTGGTGAAAGGGATTTTTATGATGCGCCATTATATTATAATGCTAAAATGAATGTGTCTATCAATGCATTACCGTATTTAGCAAAAGCAGTTGTGGACGTTTTAGTTGCAATTAATGGTAATATAAAAAAGTGTGTAATTTGTGATTTAGATAATACTCTGTGGGGAGGTATTATTGGAGATGATGGTATGGGAGGAATACAAATTGGAGAACTTGGTGCAGGACATGCTTTTACAAATTTACAAAGATGGATTAAACAATTAAAGGAATATGGAATTATTTTAGCAATATGTAGCAAAAATAATGAAGATACAGCTAAAGAACCATTTGAGTGTCATGAGGAAATGGTCTTAAGAATGAATGATATAGCGTTATTCGTTGCTAATTGGAATGATAAGGCAACAAATATTAAGATGATACAAAAAGGACTTAATATTGGAATGGATTCTATAATATTTCTAGATGATAATTCATTTGAAAGGAATCTTGTACGAAATTTAATTCCTGAAATAGAAGTTCCTGAATTACCAGAAGATCCGGCATTATATTTAGAGTATATTCAGGAACAGAATTATTTTGAAACGGCATCATATACGGGAGAAAATATGGATCGTACAAAACAGTATCAAGCTGAATTTCAAAGAAAAAAGCTAGAATTATCGTTTACATCCATTGATGATTATTTGAAAAGTTTGAATATGATAGGTACAGTTAATCGTTTTGAACCAATGCGTTACGCGCGAATAGCACAGTTAACACAAAGGTCAAATCAGTTTAATCTTCGAACGATTCGTTATACAGAAGATGAAATTGAAAAAATAGCTGAGGATGAAAGTTATATTCCTCTTTATTACACATTGCAGGACAAATTTGGAGAGCATGGATTGGTATCGGTATTGATATTACAAGTCAAATCAGATAAAGAGGTTTTTATCGATACTTGGTTAATGAGTTGTAGAGTATTGAAAAGAGGAATGGAAGAATTTATAATTAATGAAATGGTGGAGATTGTTGGAAAGAATGGATATGAAAAAATATCTGCCGAATATATTCCGACATCTAAAAATAAAATGGTAGAGAAAATATATGAAAAAATGGGTTTCTCTTTTATTGGAGAAAATCATTATGAATTATATATTAAAAATTATAAAAAACAGAATGTTTTTATTTTAAAGGAGGACTAAAGATGGAAAGAAATGAAGTGTTTGAGAAAGTAACTGAAATTTTTAGAGATGTTTTTGAGGATGATGAGATTATTATATCGGATAATACAACATCAGCTGATGTTGAAGAATGGGATAGCTTAACTCATTTAACGTTAATTAATGAAATTGAGATGGAATTTGGAATTAGATTTAAGTTATCGGAAGTTCAGGATTCTAAAAATGTTGGAGAATTGGTGACAGCATTGATAAAACATCTTGATGAAAAGTAGGAGATGATCAAAATGGAAAATTGGTTATATTCAAAAAAGCATATTTGGATTGAAAAAATAGGTAATGAGGCAAAAATAGGAATTTCCGATTATGCGCAAGAACAATTAGGAAGTATTATGTTTATTAATTTACCAGATGTAAATGATAAACTTGAAGTAGGGGCTGTATTTGGTGATGTTGAAAGTATAAAGACAGTGCATGATCTGATATCGCCTTTAAAAGGAGAAGTTCTTGAGATAAATGAGAGTGTCATAGATGATCCTAGTTTAATTAACGAATCGCCTTATAAGGGGTGGTTGATTAGAGTTGCTGTGGATGAAGTGGATAGCACTGTTATGACATATGAAAAATATATAGAATATAAGGAGTCATTATGATATTTGATCTAGCTGTAATAGGTGGTGGACCAGCAGGATATACGGCGGCACTTGAAGCAGTAAAAGAAGGATTGAAAGTGATTCTTTTTGAAAAAAATTATTTAGGTGGTACATGTCTTAATTGTGGATGTGTGCCTACAAAATATTTATTACATAGTTCTGAAGTATATTCGGCACTTGATGATTTATCATTTTATGGAATTTCTATTGAAAAAAGAAAAATTAATTACGAAAAAACAATACAGAACAAAAATGAGGTTGTTAGGCAGTTACGTGAAAATTTGGAACATTTATTGAAACAAAACAAAATAGAAATTATTTATGGAAATGCCGAATTAATATCTAATAATTTGATTAAATGTAATGATATAATATTTAAAACGAAGTATGTATTAATTGCGACAGGATCGGTACCAACAAAATCAATTGTTGATGGATCGTTAAATAGTTCGGATATTCTTAGTTTGTCGAAAATACCAAAATCAATGAATATTATTGGTGGTGGGGTTATTGCTGTTGAATTTGCACAAATTTTTAATGATCTGGGAACAAAAGTAGAAATTCAGATAAGAGGAAAAAGAGTTTTGAAAAAATGGCCGAAAGATATTGCGATAGGACTTTCTCAAGAGTTGAAGAAACGTGGGATTAATGTGAAAACAGATTGTTCTTGGGAAAATTACAATGTAGATAGTGCAGAAGTTACAATGTGCGCGATCGGAAGAAGCCCTTATTTAGTTGGATTAAATACTAAGTTATTTGATATAGCAAATGATGGCGGAATTGTTGTTGATATGTATGGAAAAACTAAAAGCGATAATATATATGCGGCTGGAGATGTGATTGAAGATAGTAGTATGTTGGCACATGTGGCTATGGAACAGGCAAGACGTATCGTACGGCATATTACAGGAAAAAAGATTGCGAGCAGATCACAAGTGGTTAATTGTATTTATACAAATCCGGAAATAGCTATAGTCGGAATGACAGAAAAAGAGGCTAAAGATTGTAATATGAATATAATTACTGCAAAACAAACAATGTATTCAAATGCTAGAACAATGATTGCTTCAGCAAGAAGAGGATTCATAAAATTAATTGCTGATGTTGATACAAAGAAACTTATCGGAGCACAGCTTATGTGTGAAAGAGCAACAGATATTGTTAATGAACTTTCACTTGCTATTAATAATGGATTAACAATTAATAATCTGATTCAGTCTGTGAGACCACATCCAAGTTTTGCAGAAGCTGTAACAGAGGCGTTATTTCTGTTGGAGGAAAAACTAAAGTGATAAAATTTAAATATGTTATAGGCAAAAGTACGAACCCATATGAAAATTTGGCACTTGAAAGTTATTTGATGGAGGTGGTGACAGAGGGGAGTGCTATTATATATTTGTGGCAAAACGCTGATACAATTGTAGTTGGTAGAAATCAGAACGTATATAGTGAGTGTTTATATGAAAAATTCATAAAAACAGGAGGAAGAGTTGCAAGAAGAAAATCGGGTGGGGGTGCTGTATATCATGATTTGGGAAATTTAAATTTTTCAATAATTTCTTTAAAAAATGATGTTCAGGAGTGTAAATATCAGAATATTATTACAAAAGCATTAGAACACTTGGGGATTAATTCAGAGTATAATAAAAGAAATGATATATTAGTTAACGGAAAGAAATTTAGTGGAAACGCAGAATATATTAGGCAAAATGTGATTTGTCAGCATGGTACCTTATTGATTCACACGGATATTGCTAGAATGACATCATATTTAACACCTCAAAAAAGTAAATTAGAAAGAAATCATGTAAAAAGTGTAGAAACAAGAGTTATCAATTTAGAAGAAGTCTCTCCAAAATTATCAATAGATAAAATGAAAAATAATATTTTAGAAGTATTGAATGCGTCGCCTTTAAAAGATTATGAAAATGAAGAAAAGATACTATATTATAAAAAAATGTATTCTAGAAAGGAATGGATTATAGGAGGGAACATATGAAAATATTAGCAATGTCGGATTTGGTTCCAGAACAGATTTGTGATATTGTTCGCTTTACAAAATATTCAGGAGATCTTAGAATTTCGCATTATTGTGGTTATGCTGCTGATTTTATATCAATGGTGCTGAATGAAAAAGATATTGATGGTGCTGTTTATCCAAAAAGTTGTGATAGCAGTAGAATTATTGGAAGCTATCTAGAAGATTCAAAAAAATTTAATTATCAAATCTGCATACCGGTATGCCGGAAAAATATTGCTATAACGTATTTTGCAGAGGTTTTAAAAGATTATAAAAAAAATGTAGAAGAACATTATGCAATAAAAATAAATAATATATTGGACAGAACAGAGAAAATTAATTTGCGTAATGAAAAGTTAAAAGATATTTATAGTCAAATTGAAGAAATTAGTTATAGTAATTATTTAAAGAGTATTCATCAATTATTGGAGCAACCATTAGATAGGCAGGTAATTCCAAATTCATTTGGAAATTCGATACAAAGTAAGAAAAGAGTATATTTAGTAGGATCATTTTTGTCAAATCTTTCAATTGTGGATATGATTGAAAATTGTGGAATGAAAATTGTGGGAGATAATTTGCCTGAATCAGGGCGTTTGATTTCAACTCCGGATGTAAACTTAAGTGGGGATATTATTTTGAACGTTGCTAGGAGTTCATTGGGAAAAAGGTTATCTCCAACACAAAATAATTTCAAAAATATTATAGAAAAAGATATTAAAGAAATTGAAAGTAAGAATGTGAGTGGTGTTATCTTTATAATTCAAAAGTACTGTGAACCTTATGATTATTTATTTTCTGTATATATAAAAGTTTTACATGAAATGAATATTCCAGTACTTAAATTAATACTTGCAGATTCGGAAGATAACAGAAAAGTGCAGCTTCAATTAGAAGCATTTGCTGATGCAATTTAGTATAGGAGGATATAATGGCTCAATCAATAGTTAGAATTCAATCAAAATTGATGAGGGAATATTATAAAAATTTTTCAAAATATGCAAAAGGCAAAAAATCAGAGAATAAAATTGCTTGGGTTACATCTTTTACGCCGGTGGAAATATTAGAAGCACTTGGAGTATTGTATTATTATCCAGAAAGTTATGCGGCAGTAATTGCTGCAAGTGGAAAAGAGCAGGAATTACTTGAAAAAAGCGAGAAAGTTTCTTTGAGTTGTGATTGTTGTTCTTACTCATGTTGTATACAAGGATGCTTGGAATTAGAAGAAGGACCACGAGGAGTACCTCCTAAACCAGATATTTTAATTGCTACGAATAATCAGTGCAATACACTTCCTAATTGGTGGAATATTCTTGCAGATAGATATAACATACCGTTGATAGTACTCGATTATCCAGGGGAATCTATGGGACGGCGACAAGCTTTTGAATATGTTACACAACAGCATAAAGAATTAATTGAAGATCTTGAGAAACTTACAGGTAATTATTTAAATATTGACATTTTGGATAAACTTATTTTTAATAGTCAGATGAGTGTCATGGAGTGGAATCATGTTATTTCACATATGGAAGATCGTAATGTGTGCCCGACAAGTTTGTTTGATGGAATAAATTTTTTGATTACGGCTAGATGCAAAGAAGATACATCTGAATTATATAGAATGATGAACGAAGAAATGGAACAGGAACCAATAGCAGATAAAAATCTTATACCTATATTTTGGCTGGGATATCCATTATGGTATCATAATGATAGGTATTTGTCTTCGTTGTTAAAAGAATGTAGGATTGTAGGATCTAATTACATAACATGGTGGAGTTTGGATTATTTAGGGAAAGATGTTTATGAAAAATTATTCAATGCATATAATTATACTTTCCTTAATTTAAGTCAAAAAACGAGAAATAAAAAATTGAAAAGTATAATACAAAAATCAGGTGCAAAAGGGGCTGTCACATTACATAATAAAAGTTGTAAATGTGATTTTGTATCTGCAAAAGATATTTCTATTCCTCAAGCCGAATTAGAAGTTGATATGATAGACAGACATTTTGCTGATGAAAAAAGGATTAGAGAGCAAATTTTGCTTCTTAAGGAGACTATATGTACAAGATAGGAATAGACGTTGGATCTACTTTTACAAAGTATTGTATATTGAATGAAAAAAAAGAAATAGAAAAATGTTATAAGGAAAGAACTCCTGTCCTTCAAAAAAAATATTTTAAAAATATTTTGCGACAATTACAGTTAAAGTATCCGGATTGCGATATAATAACTTGTGGTTATGGAAGGGAAAATGTATATGCTTTAAAATCCATAAATGAACTAACAGCGTTAGCTTTTGGGGTGAATCATCAGTATGTCGATTATGACGTGATATTGGATATAGGTGGGCAAGATATAAAAATTATTAGACAGGAAAATGGACATTTGAGAGAATTTTTTGTAAATGATCGATGTGCAGCTGGAAGTGGGATGTTTCTTTTAAATACATTAACTCTTTTAAATAAAGATTTTGATAAGATATGTTTAGATGAAAATAAAAAAACAGATATTAAGCTATCATCTGTTTGTGCAGTGTTTGCTCAAAGTGAGATTGTTGAATTGATTGCCGCCAATGTAGAACCAGATGAAATTATACAAGCTGTTATTAAGCAGATATTTATTCAAGCCAAAAAGCTTTTGGGAAAAATCAGAACTCAAAAGATTCTGTTGACTGGAGGCATGACATCAATAGAGGGGATAGAGGCATTTGCGAGAATAAATTTGGGGATAGAATGCAAGTGTGCTGGAAAGGATGGAAATTATTTGTCTGCAATTGGTTGTGCTTTGCAGAATCAATAGATTTTTATTAATAGAAAATGATAGATAAAAATATAAAAAGGATTATTTTCCTAGATTATATTCGTTCATTCGCTATTTTGTGTGTTTTACTTACGCATACTACAGAAAGAGTATATACATTGAATGCAATGGCGTTAGCACAAGAATCTATGCAGAAATAAAAGGCAATGCCATTAAGCCAGTTGTTCGAAGTTTTGTTCGATAGCTCAGTTGTTGTCAAATATCCGATATTTTAAACTCAAAAAGCCAAAAACAGGTATGCCAAAAAGACAGATGCTGTCCATCTGTCAAAAAGAAGGATATTCAGTTGCAGAACTTACCGATATCCAAAATGAATTGCGCTGATTCCACGGAGAGGCCGTTGAAACTGCCGGAACCTGTCTTTCACTGCGTGGACATATTTCATCATCAGCCGGATAATATCGATGTGCCTGCTGGAATCCCTGCGCATGAAGAACTTTCTGGCTGTTTTTAATGCTGAAGAAAAGTCAAGTTCATAGAGATACTCGAGCGAGTGGTGCCTGACACAATAAAAATTTATAAAATAATAAATACGTATATACGAATACAATATTGTTTTTAGGTAAGCGCAAAATAATTCAACGGATTGCATAGCTGATCTGTATACCTCATAATACATAACAGGAAATGCTAGTGTTTTACTACATTTTGTTTTGCTAAATGCTAGCATTTTACTCTAACTATTATGAGAAAACAAAATCATGAGATCACCAAGAGTTCCTGCTGAAGAACAATACCGCCTGATTATGGAGTGTCGCAAGAGTGGAATGTCTGATTATCAGTGATGCCTCAACAATGACATTAACCCGGGGGACTTTTTACAACTGGATAAAACGTTTGCGTCAAAATAGCTGCTACGAGATTCCGGAAAGAAATCAAGTTGCAATAAACAATCAGGTTTCCAGTCAGGAAGTTGTAAAAATTGAGGTGGATACAGCCTGTTGTGATATTGGACAGCGACAAAAAGAGGCTGATTCATTCATGTCACTTGCTATTGGAAATGTAAAGCTTTCAATTCCAAACGGCACCGATCCAAATCTGCTGTCGCAAACAATAAAAATCTTAACGGAGTATGTATGCTAGGGGATATCACAGCCGCCGATGAACTTTATATTGTGACCGGGTATACCCCTTTCTGTAATAGCTCTATACTACCACAAAAGTAATTATCTTTCATTGACAACTATCCTAACACACAGGGGAAAACGGTGTGGAAACCGGTTTCTTTTATATAGATGAACTTTAATAAGTTAATTTGATGATGTGCGCGAATTGTCATTTTAATGAAAATATACTTGATAAATGATATAGAAAATAGTATTGTATAAATATAGAAAAGAAAATATTAAATATTGGTGATTTTAGGTGAATATTCTGTAAGTACGTAATCATCTGTACATTGGAGAGGGACTTTAAAAACTACTATATAATACGAGGCAGAATGAAGTAAGGATCTTTGGAGACAGAGATGGTCATGGTGGGCATAGGAGGTTAGCTACCTATAGAGGGATGGGTATGCCCACAAGATCATGTAGAGTAGACATTGAAGGCGTTCTATTTTGTACAACAAGAATAATCTAATTTCAGTACATGACACATCGAAAGGTCAATGACTGTGGCTTATTCATTGAAATATGAAAGGGTGAAAACCATTGAATTTTTAATGAAATACTTGATTATATAAGGAAGTGTGAAGATGAAACAGGTAATTTTAGATACAAATGCAGTTCGCTATTTTTATCAAATTGAATGTTGTAATGGTGAAGGAGTAAGGCATAAAGTGATGCGAAAATATTATTTTGATAAACAGAAATATATCCAATTTATGCGGACGGTTTCATCTATTAGCATTCCAGCAACAACGAAATTTGAACTTTTTTTTCAAGCATATAGGAAGGGAGAACCTGATTTATTAATAAAGTATAATGATTTGACGCAACATTATAAAGAGGCGTATGGCATAGATATTTATATTATTAATCCAGGAGTTCCAGAATTAAAATATCATCAAGAGCAGTTGGTTGAAGATTTAAAAAAAGGGCTGATTCAAACGGAAAAGTATATTTCACCGCGAATAGAACATGAAGTAAAACTAATGCAGAGTCTTTTTTTGACATTGATTGGAACAATAAGCGATGTGGTGTATAAAGATTTAGAAATAGAAGAAAGTGTTGCTGAATGTGGATTTGGGGTAATTGTAAGCCAGATGTATAGTAAATTATACAATTTATATAAACAATATTATCTTAATAAAGAACTACATATGGGTCTTGATGATGTCGACAAGAGAATAGATGAAATATTATTAGAGAGTATCCGCGAGGCTTTTATATTTATGAATGAATACATGAATAAGGAACATCCCCAAAATGCAATTGAAGAAGCAAAAGTTTTATATAATGCAAGTTGCACAAGTGAATATTTAAGAGTGCTATTGCAAATAGGAACAAAGTATACGCAAGACGATTATAGGATCTCTTTGGATAAAACACTAAATAAATTACGTTTAGAAAAAGATTTTGCTGAAACGGAAATGGAGTATTTTAGATATCTGCTCTATGATATTTTTAATGGAACTAAAATGATTATACATAAAAATGATATAGCAGATTATACAATTATTACTTTGCTTAACGAAAAGGTAACACTTAGAGTTCTTGAAGGAAATGGGAAAAAGGAAGAATTGAAATTAGTTACATTTGATAAAAAAATGTATGAATTTTCTAAGAAAAACAATGTAATGTATGATGAAGAAATATATAATCAATTTCTGATGGAAATCAAATAAATCTTCAGGAAAGCAAGAGTCAATGTCATTATATAGGGCGAAAGGTGTCTGGCAAAAAATTTATAAAGATGCAAGTAAAAAGACATTGGGAATATGAAAAGTAGATATAGATGGAGGAAAATTAAAATGAAGACGATACGCAATAAGATATATGAATTTTAAAAGAAAAAGGAATGAGCTAGAAAAAATTCGCTTTGTAATAGAATCATTGATGCCGAAAAATAAAATTTTCAAAAAAGATTGGTTTTGACTTGGCCTTAATTGTAATCTTCAAGAGAAAATTTTGAATGGATTTTGACATGTTACAAATGACTAATAGTGGGTGGGAGATAACTGGACATATGACAATTAAAGAATTAGAAAAAATAGCTTATGATATTGAAATTGAATTTGAATTATTAAATAATGTACAAATCAATTTTGATGAGAATAAAGAGGATAAAGAAAGTTGCGCTATTTTAAAGGGGGATATTTATTATATCAGAATTGGTATAAAAGACTATAATGATCTTGAAAAGATAACAAATGAGCAATGCAATCATATTTGCAATTCAATTTTGCATGAACTAATACATGCAAGAAACTTTTTTTCATTACAAAATGAAGAAAGAGAAAAAATAATAAATAATAAAATGACATTGGCTCATTATGGCTGGAAAGTTCTTGATGAATATTCTGCTTATAAGGAAGCTAATCAAGTCTATCCAGAAACAGCAGATGAATTAAATGGAAATGTTGATGATGTTTTTAAAGCTTTTGAACATATGGGAAAGGGAATTTTAATTAAAGAAAGTGATTGGAATTTATATGACGCATTTTACAATTATTGTTCTGCGCTAATTGTAAGATATATATTAGATAAACAAAATCTTTTGAAAGAAAATACAGAAAATTATAAACGTGGGGTAAAAAAATATATGGAGGATTTAGAATATTCATATAATAAAATGCCGTTAACTTATAAACAGTATGAAAGTTTGGGAAGAAGACTGGTAAGTGATTTGTTGATCTTAGTTCCAGAGAAAAGTAAAAAAGTATTTAAATATAATACACATATTAGAGATTTAAATTGATAGTAATAGAATATTAAGGAGATTATTTTTTAGGCATTGCTTATTGTGTAAAATGAAGAATGAAGGGGCAATGCCATTAAGCCAGTTGTTTGAAGTTTTGTTCGATAGCTCAGTTGTTGTCAAATATCCGATATTTTGAACTCAAAAAGCCAAAAACAGGTATGCCAAAAAGACAGATGCTGTCCATCTGCCAAAAAGAAGGATATTCAGTTGCAGAACTTACCGATATCCAAAATGAATTGCGCTGATTCCACGGAGAGGCCGTTGAAACTGCCGGAACCTGTCTTTCACTGCGTGGACATATTTCATCATCAGCCGGATAATATCGATGTGCCTGCTGGAATCCCTGCGCATGAAGAACTTTCTGGCTGTTTTTAATGCTGAAGAAAAGTCAAGTTCATAGAGATACTTGTTGCTACCATCCCGTTTCTTTTTCCGGTTTTCTTCTGCCGCTTCGTTTGCGATAAAAATGCCGAAATTGTACAGAATCAGGCGGGAATAGATTTCCTGTTTTAGAAATTCCGGCTGTTTTGAATGAAAGTACAGAAGCCCGGCCGCATGTTTGAGATAGCGGAAAGAAATTTCAATGCCCCATCGCCAGTGATAGCATTCCCGGATATCGTCCAGAGTAAATGAGAAGGGAAGGTTGGTAATGAGATACTCATATGTATTCTCAGAGGTTTTGATCTTAACAACGCGAAACTGCAGGAAATAAAGATGACTGTGTTTTTTCCTGAGAAGCTCATAAAAATGAGGGGTATTTTTACTGGGATTGATGTAGCGGTAAACATCTGACTGGCTTTTCATAATATTTGTGGCTTTATCCGTAAAAAAGCGCTTTATCGTAACGTCGAATTCTTCAAGATCATCCGGAAGCTCAGATGCATAATAAGAAAGAATGCTTTTTGGGGAAGATGGTGATTTTACACGGAAAACGTAACCCAGGTTTTTGAGCTCACAGTGGAACAGGAGATCATAGGATTCGTAACCGCGGTCTGCAGTTATAATATATTTTTGCGGATCGTCGGGTGTGAAATGATCCAGCATGGAGTGGAGCGCTTCACGCTCATCCGGCTGCTGTCCGGGCTGTATGACGACATCAAGGAAGGCTTTGCTGATAACATCAACAAAACCATTTAAGTGCATGTGGTTGTAACCTTTATAGTCGATAAGCCGGGGCTTATTATAGTCCTCGATAATATCAGAATTGGTAGCATAGACAACGTGGCACCCATCGCAGGCGAGAATACAATGGTCTTTGAATTTGTCCGTAGTGGATGGAAAAGAAGAAGAGAATTCCGAAAAAAGGTATTCAAAAGCAGAGAGGGAAATCTGTCTGCGGCGCTGGCAGAAAGCAGACTGTGAAGGGATAAGGTCAGGGTCCAGGTCAAAGTAATCCATGATCTCATCATTCGTGCTGCCTTTCCCCATGCTTATGATCAGACGCATGGTATCATAGAAAGATAGTTTCCCAAGATGCTGGCGTGTAAAATCGTGGCCAGGATTTTGGGAAAAGAGCCAGTGATGTTCAGCCATGGATAAGATGATAGAATTCAATTTTTCTTTTACATTTGACGGATAATGGTTCATAATAAAAATGTGCCTCCTTAGTTTTGCAGGGTTTTGGGATAGAATGATTCGTGGTGGAATCAATTCCCTTTATAAACTAAGGGGTCACCTTGTTGTCCCAATGGACAACAAGGTGACCGCACATTTTTTATTGCATGTCAATAGAAAAATGCAAAAAGAAACATAAAATATGTTACATAAATGTTAAATAAGTGCCAGCCCCAAAATAGAACAAAATACGAAAAGCTGTGTGTTGTCAGTGTTATAATAATTTTAAAAAAAGTGCTGTTAAGCTAGAGAAGCTAAATGGCATTGAAATAAAAGGGGTCTGACCCCATTAAAAAAATATAAACTTTTTTAATGGGGTATTGAACAAAAATATCATTTATGATAATATCTATAGAAATATAGTGAGACGAAGAGGAATTATTTTGATGATAGAAAATAATAGAAGCGATTATGAAAAGGAAAAAGAAGCCAGGGAAAGACGATTAAGGGCATATGCAGAGGAAATCCAAAAACAGATTTTAGACAGTTCAGGTGAAATTGTGCATCAGTTGGTGGAAGAGAGACATAATCAGGGTTTGACACAGTCGGATATGGCGGAATTAACCGGGATGATGGCATCCAATATAGCCCGTTTTGAAAATGGTGGAAGAGTACCTACATTATTGGTATTACAGAAATATGCAGGTGCATTAGGAAAGCACATAGAATTGAAAGTATGTGACAACATGGAATAGAAATTTATCAGTATGACAACTTCCGTTTTTCGAACTGATAAATAAATATTTTATTGACACTCTATATTATAGGACAGTTCCATTGTTTCCTGAAAGCTGGAAAGAGATAGAATGAAATAAGGAATTGTGGTATACTCTGACTATATGGTATGCATTGAAAGATGGATGATTTGATGAATAAGCAAAAAACTTTTATCAAGGAGTCCGCTGGAAAAATTCCTATAGATGAAGATGCTGTCAGTGAATTGCGCATGGGAGTATGACTAATGATATTAGTTGATACGAATATTTATTGATATTTGGAAGAGTTGCACATATTATAATAAAAAAATAACTATAATATATCTCCGAATCCTATTATTAGAAAATTCTCGGAGATTTTTATGCAGAATGTAGATTAAAAATATTTGGAAAGGAATTAAAAAATATAAAATGATTAGTGTTGTTAATGGAGGACAAAAAAATATAATAGCTTCAAATTCATTGAAAGATAAAATTTCTCAAATGAAAGATAAGTATACAGGAACTGCATATTTTGGTTTTGCACTTTCAGAGCTAGATAATGAGAGGGTAATAGTGGATGCATTAATTGTGACAAAAGAAAAAGGTATTTTAGCAATTAATTTCAGTTCAGGTGATGAACAAATAGATTTGGATCAAATAGACAGAGTGTATATTCTACTTCGAGGTCTATTAGAGAAAAATGCTGGATTGAGAAAAAGAAGAGAACTTGCTATAAATATTTCTAACGTCACTTATTGTATTGATAATAGGATACAAGGAGAAGAATTTGTCAATGAAGATTCATTTATAAAGTATTATGATGAATTGGATGAGTTTGATGAAAAATTTTATGAGCCGTTGAATGAAGCGTTAGATAAAATAGTATCGGCAAAACCCAAAAAATTAAGAAATAGAATACAGAAAGAAGATTCTTTAGGCGCAAAAATTAAGATAATAGAGAAACAGATTGCTAATATGGATGAGTGGCAGAAGACAGCGGCATATGAGGTGCCGAATAGACCGCAGAGAATCAGAGGATTAGCGGGGTCTGGAAAAACAGTAGTATTAGCGTTGAAGGCAGCATATTTACATTTCCTTGATCCAAATGAAGATATTGCAGTTACTTTTTATTCAAGGTCATTGTATGAGCAATATAAAAAATTAATCTCAGAATTTTATTTGCAATATAGTGGTGGGGCTCAGGTAGATTTCGATAAAGTACATTTATTACACGCGTGGGGAACATCCAGTGAATCAGGAATATATTCAGAAGTTGCAAAGAAAATGGGAGAACCCATTTACACGTATAATGAGGCTGTAATGAAATATGGACGAGACAAGGCTTTCGAAGGAATTTGTAAGGATTTATTTTCAAAAATGGAACTCAATTCAGTTTATAATTTGAAAATGTATGATCATATTTTGATAGATGAAGCGCAAGACTTGCCATCATGGTTCTTTAAAATATCCTATAGGCTTTTTAAGAATACAGATAAAAAAAGGTTAGTATTTGCATATGATGAATTACAAAATTTGGGTCAAAGTTCAATGCCGTCTTTGAAAGAAATGTTTGGGGTAGATGAAAATGGAAATGATTTAGTGGAGGTTGGTAATGAGAAAGAAGGTGAACCTAAAACAGATATTTTGTTGCCAATATGTTATAGAAATACAAAATGGGCATTAAGTATAGCACATGCATTGGGATTTGGAATATACAGAAAAGCAGATAGACCATTGGTGCAATTTTTCGAGGATTTAAATATATGGGAAAAAATAGGTTATGAAGTAGTGTCAGGTAAATTAGAATATAATTCGCATGTGAAGATGGTGCGAAGTCCTAAATCAAGTCCAAAATATTTTGAAGAACTGATAGATCCTGAAGAAGCGGTTATTGTTCATCCTAAATTTAATGATCCTGAAGAAGAATATTGTTGGATAGCCAAACAAGTTAAAAAAAATATTGAAGAAGATGAATTAGATCCAGATGATATTTTAGTAATATTTCCAAATGCGTTAAATGCTAAGAAACATTATAGCCAGTTTAGAGAAATTTTAGGGAAAATGGGAATTGATAGTATAATGCCAGGAGTTAATGTTGATAGAGATACATTTTCACAAAAAGGGTGTATTACTTGTACACACATATATAGAGCAAAAGGTAATGAAAAACCGATGGTTTACTTAGCTGATGCAGAATATGGATGCTTACAATCTGAAATAGTTCACGCAAGAAATATGCTTTTTACAGCTATTACGCGTTCGCGAGCATGGATTAGAATTACGGGCGTAGGAAATGCTATGGAATTAATCGAAAAGGAAATAATTGAGTGTAAAAATAGAAATTATGCATTAGAGTTTGATATTATGTCAGAGGAGGAAATAAGAGAGTTAAATTTACTTAATAAGGGAAATCTTGAAAAGAAAAATAAGCAAATAAAAAATGGTGAAAGAGCTACAGATGAGTTGATTAAATTATTGAAAGAAGGAGGAGTAAGAACAGAAGATATTCCACAGTTAAATGATTTAGTAGAACTTTTAAATCTAAAACAAGGGGAATAGAAATCTATGCAAGAAACACCAGTAGAAAAGATAAATAAACAGTTAGATATTTTGTCGAAAGCAGTAAATCATATTTTGATTAAAGAATATATTCCATCAAAGGTGGAAGCAAGGGTGTTAAAATGTAGGAATGATGTGGTACAGAACTTAGAAATAAGAAGTTTAAAAGCACAAAAGTATTTTAATTATTGCCAACAATATTTTGCCTTTTTTAAGAGTAGGTCATACCAGTTTCTTTTTAACGATTATTCATTAGGAAGATTTTTATATGAGTTTGATGAAAATAACCATCTGATGTCTTATAATCTTTACTGGAATCCATGCCCGTTTAGTCCAGAATTTATTAGTGAACTAAATAAAAATGAAATAGATGTTATTGAATATTTTGATAGTGTTGAATTTAATGATAAAATAGAGTTAAATTATATTACATTAAGAACACCTATTCGTATTGACTATGATAGGAAATACAATGGTGTAAATAAAGAACATCATCCACTACTCCATATACATTATCAGAATAATAATACACGGGCGTATTCAAAAAAAATTTTTTCAGTATATGGCTATTTACTATTTGTTTTGGAAAACTGTTATCCTGATATTTATCAGAATAAATGTTACAAAGAAAAAGTAGAGGCATTACGAAAATTAGATGAAGAGACAAAACCATGGCTTAAATGTCAGAAAAATGATGAAATGTCCATATTTGGTCAAAGAATATACACGGAAATTCAGTTTAAGTAGTGGGAATAAAAGGGGGCTGACCCCAATGTGGTCAACCTAGCGTCAACTTAAGAAAATCAATCCATAAATCGGAAAAGCATGTTCGAAAAATCTTGAGCGGCACCAGGCTGGGACCGTAGCTGTGGCATTGGAACAAGGGGTGTCTGACACAATAAAATTTCTTGACACTTGCGTTTAATGATGACGTAGACGTTGTTTGATGTTAGTTGTGCAGTAGTGAATCGTGTGATTTGGGAAGCAGGATAGAATGGAAGTCGGTACTGGTAAAATCTGACACCACGTGATATAATATTCTTCAGTCAGATTAGAGCAGTAGGGATAGTCTTGCGGTTGTCCTTTCTGGAAACAGAAAGGAGGTCGGTATGAATACTTTAGAAGTGCTTACACTTTTACTGGTTGTATTTGCAGCCTTGACATACATAGACAATAAACATAACCGCAAATAAACGGAAAGGCTATCCTCTACGCCAATAGGGGATAGCCTTTAATCCGTTTGATTTTTAAACTGATTATTTGTTTCCGATTGTGCAACCGTTGGACACACCAAAATCCTTCGATTTCTAATCTGATTATAAACCAGCCTTGCGGATTTTGCAAGAGGTTTAGGAAAATAGGGGTGTTTCGGCACCTCTATTTTTTTACCCATTTACAGGTTTGGAGTATCTTTTTTCGTTTGTTGTTCCTGTGCCGGATCGGGCTGTGTCCGTCCGAGATACTGATTGAGATTTTCCAACTTTCGATTTAGCTCACGCACTTCCTTTTCACAATCTTTATAGGTGGAAGTCAGCTCGTTTTTCTGCTTCATCAGTTCCTGATACTCTGCTTTTAGCTTATCGACATTCAAGCCCTTTAAGTTTATGCCCGCCTGTTCAAGCATACGTCTGGCGCCGCCATAAAGAATGATCTGGCTTTCGTATCTGCGGAAATATGCGTCCGGGTTCTTGGCTTTTTTGTAGCCGATATGATAGGAGCGGTTGTCTTTGTACTGCTGTGCATATTTGATGATTTCCGCAAGGTCTTTGATGCGGTGTTCCAGTTCCACCACGCTCTGCTTTGCAGACTTTCCGGCTTCGGTTTTCACCGCAATTTTGTGTTCCAGTTCTGCAAGGGAGCCGACTTCATTATAGCTCTGTGCGGCAATCTTTAAATTCTCGATGGCAGCCCACCTTTGCAGTCCCGGACTGTTCTGAAATTTCTCGTCCGAGGTGTCAATGAGCCTGCGGGCAGAGTAGTCCCTTTTGGGGATCACTGCCTTTCGCTCCCGTTTCCTTTCGATGCGTTCCCTGATACGTTCCTTTGTGTATTCTTTACCCAAAGACTTTGCACTGCCACGCACAAAACGCTCTTTATCCAGAGGGCGGAATGAGATGTATTTGGCAGCTCCTTCTTCAAAAGTTTCCCCCTTGATTTCATACCCTTTGGCTCTCATCAGAAGCAGAAATTCTTCGTAAGTGGAAGCCGACTTGATGCAGAAATTGATGTCCTTTCTGATCTGCGTTTTCCATGCAGAACCGTTCTTGTTAGACTGCCATTCTTTGTATTTTTTGCCACGCTGCGCACCCGGAATGATGACGGAAAGATTGTGTTCCTTGCACAGTTCATCACTCAGTTTACGGATGTGGTAATAGGACTGTTTGCAGTCGTGATATTTGTTGTGTTCGATGTTGTCAGCGGCACAAAAAATGATGTGATTATGAACGTGTTCTTTGTCAATATGGGTGGTAACAACATACGAATATTTTCCCTCTAAAAGTTTATCTGCAAGCTCCTTTCCAATGTGGTGCGCTTCTTCAAAACCGACCTCTCCTGGAGCAAAAGCCTGTATCAGATGATAGGCTTTGTTGGGACTGTTTTCCCGGCAGTGGTCGAGGGTATATTTGAAGTCATAAGCTGCGGTTTCCGGAGAACAGGCATAAGAGGAAACGAACATTTTTTCATCGGTCTTTTCGGGGTTGCAGATGTAGTCTATCGCTTTATCAACGGTTGCTTTGATAGCATGGATTTTTGTGTACGCCATACCTCATTCATCAACTCCTTTACTTCGTTTATATCCTCTTGATAAATGTTTCCGGTGCTGTTTACCCTCTTTGCGATCTGGTTTAAATTGGAGCTGATACGTCCCAACTCCGTATTATAATTTCGCAGGTAACTGTAATCAACATCATACACATATCCATATAAGATCAGCTTGCGCAGGAACGCAGACATACTCTTCATGCCGGATGCTTTGAATTTGGTGTTGAGGATGTACTGCTCATCATCACTGAGATAAAATTGCACCGGATTAGTGCGGTTTCGGTTTGCCATTGTGCCACGTCCTTTCTAAATTTGGGTACAAAAAAACT
>OJMO01000320.1_pt1 | contig 35941 bp, 45 predicted proteins | sample 1597241 | NCBI WGS metagenome assembly OJMO01 (sample SAMEA2452129, study PRJEB22498) | human gut metagenome | biome: human feces; feature: human gut; material: feces | place: Australia | collected 2012 | reverse complement strand
AATGTTGCATCCCTTATTTGATTACATAACATATATCGTCCAACATTTTAAATACTTTAGTATAAATATTAATTTAATTTATTATTTTATATTTAACATTTTAATTTAAAATTAATAAAAAATCAATTTCAAATGCATATTTTTGTATTTGTTGGAAATTATATCTTTAGAATAATTTTCGGAGGTTGATTTTATGAACGTAGAAAAACATTTAAAAGTTACAGGAAGCTCAAAAGTTTCATGGAAGGATGCAATTGTAAAAACAGTAGCAGAAGCAGCTGAAACTTTAGACTATATTTCTGAAATTACAATTTTAGAACAAAAAGCTAAAATTGATGATGACAAAATTTCTGAATATTTTGTTAGTTTAGATTTAGCATTTCTAATAGATAGAAATAGAGATAATTAAGGAGGAAATAGTTATGAGTAACAATCCTACAGAAACAGTTAAAGATTATCAAAACTATGTTGACCAAAAATCTCCTAATTCACCCATTTTAAAAAATTGTTTCAATGCTTTTTGGGTTGGTGGATTAATTTGTTCAATAGGTCAAATTATAATGGAAGTTTGCAAATCTAGAGGTTTAAGTACCGAAATTTCTGGTACTGTTGTTTCTATTTTATTAATTGCAGTTAGTGCTTTTTTAACTGGTTTGAATCTTTTTAATAAAATAGGGAAATTTGCTGGTGCTGGTTCTTTAGTTCCTATTACAGGGTTTGCAAACTCTATTGTTGCCCCTGCTATGGAATACAAAAGTGAAGGATATGTAATGGGTGTAGGAGGAAAAATGTTTACTGTTGCCGGTCCTGTTCTTGTTTTCGGAATTTCAACATCCATTATTGTTGGAATAGTTTATTTAATTTTTAACACAACAGGAATGACCCTGGTTTAAACAGCAAATGTTATTTTACATGGTTTAACAATTTGAAAGTTTCAATTTATTTTTTTACAAGTATTGTGGGGACCTTTTTAGAAACTGTTTGAACGGTAGTGAATTACAGTTTCTTAAATGGGGAGCGCAGTAAAAAAATAAATAAACTTGAAAATTGTTATTAGATGTTACAAATATCATTGAAATTTATATTATTAAGGGAGATGATTTTTTGCAAAAAATAGGTTCACAAACAATAAAATTTGATAATCCTCCTACAATTTTAGATACAGCTTGTATTGTAGGTCCAAAAGAAGCCGATGGTCCTTTAGCAAAATATTTTGACCAATGCTTAGATGATGAATTTTGGGGAGAAAAATCTTGGGAAAAAGCTGAAAGCAAAATAATTAAAGAAACAGTAAACACTGCACTTACAAAATCTAAACTTGCATCAGATGCAATAGATTTTTGTTTTGCCGGAGACCTTTTAAATCAATGCATATCTTCAAGTTTTGGTTTACGTTATAGTAATATACCCTATTTCGGAATTTTTGGAGCATGTTCAACTTACGTTGAAGGAATGGGAATGGCTGCAAGTTTTATAGATGGTGGAGCTGCTACAAATGCTTTATGTGCTGCATCAAGTCACTTTTGTAGTGCTGAAAAGCAATTTAGATTTCCTTTAGAACTTGGAAATCAAAGACCACCTACAGCACAATGGACCGTAACAGGTGCTGGTTGTGCAATTCTTTCTAAAAACGGAAACGGTCCTTTTGTTACTCATTTTACACCAGGAAAAATTGTTGATATGGGAATAAAAAATGCAAATAACATGGGCGCTGCAATGGCGCCTGCCGCACTAGATACTTTACTAACACATTTTAAAGATACAGGCAGAAAACCAAGTTATTATGATTTAATTTTGACAGGAGATTTAGGTCATATTGGGAAAGAAATAATGAAAGATTTATCTCAAAAAAATGGTTATAACATTAATGCTAATTATAACGACTGTGGAGTTTTAATTTTTGATAAAGAAACCCAAGATACACATTCTGGTGGTAGCGGTTGTGCATGTTGTGGTAGTGTTTTCTCTGGATATGTGTTTAACAAATTAAGAAACAAAGAAATAAATAAGATTTTGTTAATTGCAACTGGTGCTTTAACAAACTCTACAACAAATCAACAGGGTGAATCAATTCCAGGAATTGCACATGCCGTTTCAATTGAAAATACTTTATAAATTAACAATTTTATATTTGAATAAATACATTTATTTTTTATGGAGGTCTGCAATGGATTTTTTACAAAGTTTAGATTGGATGCAAATTTTAAGAGCCTTTATTGTTGGAGGATTAATTTGTGTTGTAGGTCAAATTTTAATAGATAAAACCAAACTTACACCTGCAAGAATTTTAGTTATTTTTGTAACTACTGGCGCAATTTTAGGTGGACTTGGTATTTATAAATATTTGGTAGATTTCGCAGGCGCTGGTGCAACTGTTCCTTTAACTGGATTTGGTTATAATTTATCTAAAGGTGCTATAGAAGCCGTTAAAGAAAATGGTATAATTGGTGCTTTTACAGGTGGAGTTAAAGCAAGTGCTGGTGGAATTGCAGCTGCAGTATTTTTCGGTTATATTGCATCTTTAATTTCAAAACCTAAAATGAAAAAGCAATAAAAAAAAGATTGCGGTTGCAATCTTTTTTTATGCTTTTTTAGCTACTTCAGCTATCTCTGTAAATGCTTTAGGATCTGTTACAGCTAATTCTGCTAACATTTTTCTGTTTATTGTTACGTTAGCTTTTTTTAATCCAGCTATTAATTTGCTATATGTTGTTCCATTCATTCTTGCTGCTGCATTTATTCTAGCTATCCATAATTTTCTAAAATCACTCTTTTTATCTTTTCTTCCTACATATGCATACATTCCAGATTTCATAACTGCTTGTTTAGCCATTCTGAATCTGTAATTTTTTGCTCCAAAATAACCTTTTGCTTGTTTTAATACTTTTTTATGTTTTTTACGAGTAATTCTTGCTGTTTTAACTCTTGCCATTTATATTCCCTCCTTAAATTTCTATATTTCTTAACTATTAGTTACCATATGGTAATAATTTTTTAATTCCACCTTCGCATGTTTTATCTGCATAAGTGTTTACTTTTCTAGACATTTTTTGTCTAGCTGTTTTTGTAGCTAATCTATGTCTACCATTAGCTGTTGTTCTTTTTACTTTTCCTTTTGCTGTATATTTGTATCTTTTTGCTGCAGCCTTGTTTGTTTTCATTTTTGGCATAATAGTTTGCTCCCTTCTATATATAGTTTATTTTGGTATTTTATACCTTATAATTTATTATAAATTCTAAAAAAGTTTATGCTTTTTTAGATAAAATTATAAACATATTTCTACCTTCTAATAAAGGTTTCTTTTCAACTTGGGCTACATCTTCTAATTCTTCTATGAATTTATTAAGAACTGATTCTCCAAGTTTTGAGTTATTTATCTCTCTACCTCTAAATCTAACTGTTATTTTAACTTTGCTTCCATCTTCTATGAATTTTCTTGCATTTTTAGATTTAAATCCAAAGTCGTGTTCTTCGATATTTGGTGTAACTCTTATTTCTTTTAATTCAAATGTTTTTTGTTTTTTTCTTGCTTCTTTTTCTTTTTTTGCTTGTTCAAATTTGTATTTCCCATAGTTCATTATTTTACAAACTGGTGGTTTTCCATTTGGTGCAACAAGCACTAAGTCTAATTTTTTTTCGTCTGCAATTTCTTGAGCTTTTCTTAATTCCATTGTTCCAAGTTTTTGTCCTTGTTCATCAATTAAATTAACTTCTCTTGCTCTAATGTTTTGATTAATTGGTAAATCTTGTTTTATAAAAAACACCTCCAAAATTTAAATAAATTATTTTTAATTTATTTATTAAAATATCAATTTTAGCAAAAAAATTGATTAGCCAATATAAGCTAATCCACCAAAACACAAGACATAAAGTCTTAAATATGTTTTACCTTTCTACTAAAATAGATAAGGTGGAAGTGGATAACTTCTTCTTAAGCTTTTAGTATTTTACAACATAAAATTTTATTTGTCAATATTTTTTTAAGTTTTCCTTGACTTTTTTTATGTAATGTATTAAAATTGTTATGCTTATATTGAAATGTAACTTTATTTTTAAATCTTCTCCCCGGTAGGTTTAAGAAAAAAGTTTCATATATAAATAATAAAAACAAATTTTGAATGGAGGATTAATATACCATGAATAATACAACATATTCTTTAAAGAAAAATGAAATCGAAAGAAAATGGTACATTATTGATGCAGCTAACAAACCACTTGGTAGAGTTGCTACAGAAGCTGCTAAATTATTAAGAGGAAAACACAAACCAACTTATACACCAAATATGGATAATGGTGACCACGTAATAATATTAAACTGTAAAGATGTTATTTTAACAGGAAAAAAATTAGATCAAAAAATTTATAGACATCACTCTGGATACATTGGTGGTATGAAAGAAACTACTGCAAGAGAAATGTTAAATAAAGATTCTGGAAAAGCAATGACACTTGCTATAAAAGGAATGCTTCCTAAAAACAGTCTAGGAAGACAAATGATTAAAAAATTAAGAGTTTATGCTGGTAGCGAGCATGAAAATATTGCACAAAAACCAGAAATCTGGAATTTCTAAATTAAAATTTAAGGGAGGAAATATAAAATGCCTAAAGCAAAATCAGAAAAAATAATGTTCTATGGTACAGGAAGAAGAAAAAAATCAATTGCTAGAGTTAGATTAGTTGAAGGTACAGGTGTTATAACAATTAATGGAAGAAGTATAGATGAATATTTTGGAGCAGAAACACTAAAAGTTATCGTTAGACAACCATTAACAGTAACAAACACATTAGACAAATATGATGTTATTTGTAAAGTAATTGGTGGTGGATTTACAGGTCAAGCAGGAGCTATCCGTCATGGTATTTCAAGAGCTTTATTAGAAGCTAATGAAGAATATAGACCAACATTAAAATCAAACGGATTCTTAACAAGAGATTCAAGAATGAAAGAAAGAAAAAAATACGGTCTTAAAAAAGCTAGAAAAGCTCCACAATTCTCTAAGAGATAAAATGCTTTTTATACAAATTATCAAACCTCAGAAGCTTAAGTGCTTCCGAGGTTTTTTTATTAAAATTGATATGCCTATTTTTTGCAAGTATTATTAAGTGCTTCACATATATCCTTTAGAGCTTCTTCAATATCACAGATTCCTTCACGAATATCCTTTTCACCTTCACAAATTCTACCTCTAATAATATCTCTTAAACCTTCGCAAATATCCTTTATTCCCTCTTCTATATCACAAATAGCATCTTGTATTTTTCTTCTTCTTTCACAACTTATATTACATTCGATACATCTAAAGCCTCTGATGATATCACGTAAACCCTCTCTTATATCGCAGATACCTTCATTGATATCTCTTATTCCTTCGCAAAATCTATTTTTGCAAATATCTTCTAGTCCTTCTTTAATGTCTTTTATTCCTTCTCGGATATCTCTTATACCTTCTTCGATACAACAAATTCCTTGACAAGAATTATTATTTCTTCTTTTACAACAATTTCTATTACACATACAAATCAACTCTTTCTTATAATTTACCTAATTAAAGGTATATTATAATATATGAAAAAATTGTCTGAGATGTTAAAATAATTAGTTATATTAATTCACAATAACTAATTATTTAATAACATTTAATTATTAATCATCATCTTTTATTAATTCTAGTATTGCATTAACATATAATTCTACTTGCAATAATAATTCGTCAATAACTACAAATTCATTTGCATTATGAATTCTATTATCTGTGCCTGGAAACTTACATCCAAATGCTACGCAATTCTTCATTGTCTTTGCATATGTTCCTCCACCCATAGTAATAGGTTTTGATTCATTATCACCTGTTGCTTCTATGTATGCTTTCATTAATGATTTTACTATTTTAGAATCTAATGGATAATATAATGATTTGCTACATCTTTTTACATTAATTCTTGCACCATCATAACTTTTTTTAATTAATTTATTTACTATTTCGTTACTATCAATCATAACTGGTACTCTAATATCAATTGTTCCTGTAATCTCATTACCATTAGTTTGTATTTTTCCATTTACTAATGTTAGTTTACCAAACTCATCTTCACATTTTATTCCCATACTAGTTCCATCAGTTTCTAATTTTATATATTGGCAATAAAAATCTGTTAAATAATCTTCATATTCTGCTTCTTTTAGTCCCATAATAGCATAGCTTATCGCATTTTTTCCAAGTTCTGGGGTACTTGCATGTGCAGATTCTCCTTTAACTTGTATAAGATCGAATTCGTCATCTATGTTCGTTATCTCACATTCAATATTATTGTTTTTTAAATATTTGCTAAATATTTCCTCTCTATATAAACTTTTTCTTATTTTAATTTTGCAATAATCACTAACTGCATTTTCTACGACTCCACCATTTATTTCTAAACCATTAATATTTCGTGATGTAAATTGGACTCTAACCTGACCTTTTTCTCCATGTACTAATGGAAAATCACCATCTGGAGTAAATCCTATAGTAATATTTCCTTCCTTTTCTACATAGTGTTTCATGCATTCAGAACCAGTTTCTTCTTTACACCCCATTATTAATCTAACTCTTTTATTTAATGGAATGTTTAAATCTTTAATTATTTTTAATGCTACCATACTAGCTATAGCTGCCCCTTTATCATCGCTTGTTCCTCTACCATATATTTTGTTATCTTTTATTGTGGCCTTAAATGGTTCTGTATCCCAATCATTTCCTTCTGGAACAACATCTAAATGAGTTAATATTCCTACAATTTCTTCACCTTCACCAATCTCAGCATAACCACATTTATTATCCAAATTTTTAGTTTTAAAACCATAACTTTCTGCTATTTTCAATGCTTCTTGTAAACATTTTGCACATTCTATCCCATATGGTGCATTTTCTGATTCTTCACCCAATACACTTCTATATGATACTAACTTGCTTAAATTAGTAATCATTTCTTTCTTATATCTTTTTATACGTTCTTTTAACTCCATACACTTAGCCTCCTATTTATGTTTTATATTAAGTAATTTATCAGATTATATAAATAATACAATTGTATGTCAATTATTAAATCTCTACGTTTTAATATTTCATATAAAATATTAAATGAAACATATAAAATTATAAAAATAATAAGTTCCGTTCATAATAAAAGCTGATATTTATAAAAAAGAATGATTACAAAAAATACGTAATCATCCTTTATTTTGACTAAAGTTAAAACTTTCTCTTTCCTATTCTATAATATCTAACACATTATCCTTATTAATCCCCTCTAAATTATAATAAGTGCTTGGAATATCTCCCACAATTACTGCTTCTGCAAGTAATACCTGATTTGTTATTTCTTCTTCTATACTACTAAATGGAGTTAATACTATAACCTTACATTTAACCTGCAAATATATTCTATGTAAAGTTTGATTTATTCCAGCGGAACTAAATTCTGATTTTAAATCTGTTTCTACATTTCCAATTGTTGCAATCTTAAAATTTACCTTTGGTCCTCTTCCAGATAAAAATTTACTACCAGTTAAAGTCCCTAATCTAATAAATACCTCTCCATCTTGCGTTTTATTTAGTTCATTTTGTATTCTTACTGCTACATCAGATATAATTTCATTTACTGGTATTATATTAGATTTAATCATTTTTATGTTTCCATTTTCATCTTTTTCTATGTTACACAAATCTTGATATTTATAATTTGCCATAACAATTGTTGCTTGTTCATTAGATATTTTTGTTGCAATACTTTTAGCAACTACTAAAGACTGCTTATTTACCACAGGCTCTATTGCTTTTAAAATTAAGATTGCTACCAAAAGAGCAATTAAAATTATAGCTATAATTTTAATTCTTTTAGCATTTTTAGAATTAAGTTCTTTAAAATTTTTATTATTGAAATTAAACTCTGGTAATCTTATTCTTTTTCTAGAATAAATTTTATCCATTTATTCTTCTCCATATTCTAAAATAAATTTTATCTATTATTTTGTTGCTTTAAGCAGATACACTATTTCTATTTGCTACATATTTAGGAATAAATAATTGCTGACCTGGATAAATTTTATTTTCATCTTCTATCTCATTAATCCTTGCTATATTTTCTACTGTACTTCTAAATTTCTTAGCTATTTTCCATAAAGTATCTCCTGGTTTTACAAAATATATAATTATACTATATACTTCATTATCTTTATTTTCTTCTACTTTCATATCATTTATTATATTTATTTCTACACTTTTAAATATATCTATTAATAAGTTCAAATCAATTTTAAGTTCAATACTCTCATCTGGCATAATAATTATATCTTTAGTTCCTATCTCTATTTTTACATCCAATTTAGAATTTTGATTTATTCCTTCACAATTCATATTATGGTTAAATGGTATAACTATATTTTTAGTTTCAATTCCACTTATTTGGCTATTTGAATATATAAAATTTACATTAAGCTCTCCTTCAAATATAATCCTATCATTTAAAATATTTTGTTTTATAATTCTTGGTTTTATATCTACATCATATATTTTTTCATTTCTTATTTCTTGTATTACTTGTTTTTCTCTTATGTTACATACATCTTTCATTAATCTTTTTTCTTGCATTGTATTTATTTTTCCGCATATTTGTATTTAAAGCTATACTTGGACTATATAAATCTTGTATCAGACTAATAGGTCTATTCTGATAAACTAATATCCCCATTTCAACTTCTGCTTCTACATATATAGAATGTTCTTCTACATTATTAGGTTTTATGGCTAAATTTTTAAGTTCTGTTTTAATGTCACATATATTATCATCTGTTACATTTAAAATATCAACAAATCCCATCATAGGAATTTTACTTTCTACTGTATTTACCCTATTATCCTCTGTTAAATACATAATTTTTATTGCAGCATCTGCTTTTGCTAAAACTTTATTATAACTAACTTTGCTTTCTACATTTACAATATCAATATTTACTTTCATTATTTCTGCCAAATTATCTATACCATCTATTACAATAGTGTCTTTTGCAACTACATTTGTTGTTCCACTTCCAATTAAAGAATTAATATTAAAATCTTTATTTAATATTTGCATATCATCAATATTTTGAATCTCTTCGATAAATTCTATATCTTCATTAGAACATAATTTTAAATTTATATCTAATAAACTTTTAAGATTTACCTTTCTACCATTTAAAATCTTACATTCTATTTCATTTAGTAACATCTTACATTCTAATAACATTCCTACTTTTGCTTCTTGCATTTCTATTATTTTGGTAAAATCTATAGTTGTTGTTAATGATCTTACACTTGACTCTTCATTATCTGCTAAATATATTATATTAACATTAATACATCCATCTATTCTTACTTTTCCATCTAAAACCTCTTTTTTATAGATACAAATATTCCCACTTGTGTTTATTGATTTTAAAATATCTGGTTTTATATCTGGAATTATTGCATCACCTTCTACTTCTATGCTTTCTATTTTCTGTCCAATTATCTGATTAATGCATAATTTATCTTTTTTACTTTCTATATTCATATCCAAACTCCTTCCTTATTTTGTTATTTAATTATATTAACTAAGCAAAAAAAAATTCCTATTAAATAGGAATTTTTGTTTTATATTATAAATTTTTTACTTTTTTTAATTCTTCAATTTGTGGTGGTATTAATGGAGTAGCTAAGTTTCCATCAATAACATCTATTTCTACAGTTCTAGTTAATACATCAGTATAACTATAAGTTACATTACGATTATTTTCCTCATACTTTACAACAAAAATATTTGGATATGCTTTTTCTATTGTAGCTTCTTTTTCAAACGATTTACTCCTTCCTAGAGAACCTCTAACAACGATTTTTTGTCCTATCATTTCTCCAATATCTGTCTTTAAATCTGTAATATCTTTTTTGCAAATCATTTAATCACCTACTTCTTCAAGATAACTAAATTATATCATTTGCTATATTTTTTGTCAAAAAGTATAATTTATTGTCGTTTCTTGTAACGCCTAATTTAAAAGGTTTACACGTTTTTCTTCAGTTTTATTACATTTACATTACATTTTTGTTACAATAACTTTTTTCTTTCCCATTGCCCCAATTCCATTTACCCCTTTTATTCCATCTCTTAACTCATTTTCTATATCACTAATTGTTATATATTTACTTTCATCAGTAAGAGCTACTTTTTCTGCAACTATTAAAGGATCCATAAAATCTATTAATATTCTTCCTGGAGATGATGCAAAATTTGCACCAGCATCCATAATTGCTTCATAATAGCTTTGACATGCTCCTGCAAAAATAACTAAGTCTCTTCCCATACTATTCCATCTTCTTGCTTCTATAACAGAATTTATAAAATATATAGAGTTTCTGTAATTATATATATCATTATATTTAGTTCCCTTTTTTATCATTCCATCATGACCAGTTATAACAAGTATATCTGGCTTATACTTTTCTAATAACATTCTTACAAACTTTGGTTGCCTACTTTCTGGAATGTTTTTTACTACTGCATCTAATCCTAAACTTTTATAATATCTTAAAGACTTTTCACTATACTTTCTATCTCCATCTAAATGTAAAATTCTACCACTATTAAAAGTTCTTTTGCTTCTTTTATCAGTATCTATACAATATAAGCATTTTCTTAGTCTATCTTCTATTTTGTTTTCAAATAACTTTATATTTTCTTGTACAATTCTTTTTTCTACTATTTCTAAATCATCAATTGGGCTATCTGCCTTTATTCTTACAGTTAACCCTTTTAAGATTGCAAATTCATTTTTATCAGTTGTTTTTATAATTCTATCTACAACAAACAAAATATCTTTTCCATATGAAATTCTTCCAACAATATCTCCTTTTTTTATTCTTTTCAAGTTAATCTCACCTCATTTTATTAGGTTACTATATAATATGTCGAATTTTGTAAGATAGTTAATAAATTTTATGAAAAAATATGTTGTATATTTTTTTGTTTTATGATATAGTAGATTTGGCTTAAATAAAAAGCTTAAATGAATTTAATAATTTTTTAGACTATTTCCTTCTTTATTATTTAGGATCAATGTGTCAAAAATATTAAATCTCAAAACTAAGAAGGAGGTATTCTATAATGGCAGATAAAACTTTAGTATGTAAAGACTGTGGTGCTGAATTTATTTTTACAGAAGGTGAACAAGCATTTTACCAAGAAAAAGGATTCACAAACGAACCACAAAGATGTCCAGCTTGTAGAAAAGCTAGAAAAGAACAAAGAAGAAATAACAATTACAATAACTAATTGTAAAAAAATAGTTGATTGTTTTACACAATCAACTATTTTTTATTTCTTTATTTTTATAATCCCTTTCTTATATGCCTGCAATAATCTTTTTAAATTATCTATTTGTTCTTGTAATTCTAATCCAATATCTGTATCTTTTATTTTCTTTCTCTCTACCTTTTCCACAATCACTTTTGAAGAATGTAAATCTGTTTCTTTTACAATTGCATCATTTGTAGAAGTAAATGGTTCATGTTCTGCAAGCATCAAACCATAGGAATTGTAAATCAATGTATATCCTGCAATTCCAGTTGTTTTTTGATATGATTTCGATAATCCCCCATCAATAATAAGTAATTTTCCATTAGCTTTTATTGGACTTTCCCCCGATTTAAATTTAACGGGAATATGACCACAAATTATATGACCTTTCTCTGGATCTATTCCAAATTCTTTAAAAATCTGATCACATACTTCTTCCTTTTGTGCAAATATATAAAAAGGATTTTTATTTTCTTTTTGAAGCTCTTTATCATCAATAAAATATCTTTCAAATGTTTTCATAGCATCTTTGCAAAAAATAGGTGAATTCTCTCCACACCATAAATACCATAAAAAGTCTTTTCCATAATTTCTTTCTTCTGATTCTATATCACCAAAATATGCTTGTCTTGCTAATTTATCAATATAATCTAGTAATTCTTTTCCTTTTAATTTTTCTTTACCATTATAATAACTTTTTAACTTTCCTTTTTCATCCATTGGTATACAGCCATGTATTAATAAATTATTATTATAAATTTTATATAGACTTCCTTTATTATATAAAAATTTTACATGTCTTTGTAATTTTTCACTATTAATAAATCCTTTTTTTAATTTGTTAACTACCTCTTGCTCTTTTTCAGTAAGTTTATATGGATCTTTTGGATCAATTGTTGGAAAATAAGAATCTAATAATTTATATACTTTTTCATTTATAACAATTTCACCTGTTTCATAATTTATCTTATCTAATAGCATTCTGTTTTCCATCTGAAACTCTGGATGATTCTTTATTATCTGCCCCTCTAATTTAAATTGAATAATACTAGAGGCTTTTTGTATTTTTGCTAATAAGTTTAGTGTATGTAAATATTCTATTTGGTCTGAATTTTGTGGTATAAAAACGTTTGAATTATCTTCTTTATATTGTTCCATAGCAAACTCTGTAATTGCTCTTATATTAATTCCATAACCATCCTCTAAAATATCTAAATTATTATATCTTGAACAAATTCTAAGTACATTAAATATACATGCTTCTGAACCACTTGCTGCTCCCATCCAAATAATATCATGGTTTCCCCATTGAATGTCAATTGAATGATGTTTCATCAGTTCATCCATAATAATATGTGGACCAGGTCCTCTATCATATATATCTCCTATAATGTGTAAATGGTCTACAGCCAATTGTTGTATTAATTTTGACATAGCAATAATAAAAGCTTCCCCACGCTCTAAATTAATAATAGTATTTATTATTTGATGATAATAAGATTCTTTGTCACAGGTATCTTGATTTGCATGTAATAATTCATCAATAATATATTCATACTCCTTCGGCATAGCTTTTCTTACTTTTGATCTACTATATTTAGAAGCAATAATTTTACAAATTTCAATTAATCGATATAATGTTATTTTGTAAAATTCCTGCATATCTATATTTTCTTCTTTTTTTATTAATTCTAATTTTTCCTCTGGATAATATATTAATGTAGCTAATTTTTTTCTTTCTTCTTTTGTCATACTGTTTTCAAAACTTTCATCTATTTTTGCTTTTATTACCCCTGATGCGTTTTTTAATATATGTAAAAAGGATTCATATTCTCCATGTAAATCACTTAAAAAATGTTCTGTTCCTTTTGGTAAATTTAATATTGCTTTCAAATTAATAATTTCTGTACATACATCCTGTATGCTTGGAAATTTTTCTGCTAATAATTCTAAATATCTTCTTTCATCATCAGAATTTTCTTTCATATCCAAACTCCTCTTCATAAGATTTATCATTTTATGAACCAATTATACTATAATATATTTCTATTTCATAGTATTTTTATTTAAATAAAAAACAGATTCAATTGTTATTTTCATTCTGAATCTGTTTTTCCTTTATTTATTGGTTCTATGCTCATTACTATATTTTAATTTTGTTGCCATACCTCCTCTTATATGCCTTTCAGCTTTATTTTCATCTAAAATTTCTCTTACCTCTTGTGCTAATGCAGGGTTTATATTGCAAAGTCTTTCGCTTACATCTTTATGTACTGTACTTTTACTTATTCCAAATTTAGCAGCTGTACCTCTTACTGTATCTTTTGAATCTATAATATAATGTGCTAAGCTAATTGCACGCTCTTCTATTGATTGCTTACCTGTTAACTTTCTATTTGTTACTGGTAAGTTATGTGAAATAATTCCTCTCATAAAGCAAACCCCCATATGAATACTTTTGTTTAATTGTATTCGTATAGGGGTTGTATTAGAACGAAAGATTTTTATAGATATCTATATTTATATTATAATCAAGATAGATATAATTTAAATTAAATGACATTTCTCTTTAATTTTACAACAATGTTAAATTGTGCTATAATAGTATAAATCATAAGATTTGAAATTTTATCAAGAAAGAGGTATTTACATGGAAACAACGCCACATTCAGAGACTCTTAGCATTATTCCTTATTTATATACTGGAACTAATGCACGTAACATCTTAGAGTCTTATTCCGTAGCTTTGCGCGAAGTTGGAGGACGGCCCAATCAGCTTCATGCAAATATGTTAGAACATTACGTTCAAATTTCTGAAGATAAAGAATTTATTTTTTCACTTCAGAACTCGATGTACTGTTTCTATTGCTCTTGCATTCACGCATTTCACAAAGCAAAAGTCTTTGGCCGAAAGAAAAGTTTAATCAGTCTGGAAGATAAATGCAACTTAGTGTTGTCAAAAAATAAATCTCCAGAAATAAAGGACTCCATCGGCTTCAGAATTATCCTTTTTGGAAAAAGTAACGAAGAACTTGTCCGTGACTGCTATCAGCTTATGGACAAATGTATCGACTTCTTTATTTCAAAGGGATTTAATCCAACTGAAGCAGAGAAAAGGTCTTCGACATCAAAATTCAACAAAAAAAAGCACCCGAAAGTCTTCGTTCCAAAAGAGTCTTATCTCAAAAGCGAAAACCAAATATTTGTCAAGGATTATGTTGCCAATCCCAAAGATAAGGGCTATCAATCCTTACATGTTGTATTTATTGACTCACAGGGTCGTGAATTTGAAGTGCAAATACGTAGTTATCAGATGGATGAACATGCAGAGCTCGGCCCTGCTGCACATACCAAATATAAAGCTGATAAATATCAAAATGATGAAACGCAAAGAGAAGACGAAGCCACATCATTCACTAAAGTCGACATATCGCAGATAGATATAAACAAAATATCATCTGAAGACTTTATAGTAGATGAAGACGAATACTACGATTCGGTTGGAATTTTCATTCCTAGAACATTCCTCGTTCTATCGAATATTTAAGTATTGATAAAAACCTACCTCCCAGAGTTCTTCTAGGGAGGCAGGTCTTTTTTATATTATTAATTTCTAAATAATTACATAAATTTTTAACTTTCATATAATTCATAATATTTCCCTTTTTTTCTTAACAACTCCTCATGCTTTCCCTCTTCTACAATATTTCCATTTTCAATTACAATAATTCTATCTGCAGATTTTATAGTAGATAAATGATGTGCAATAATAAATGTAGTTGCACCTTTCATAAGTTCTAAAAAAGCCCCTTGAATTTTATTTTCTGTTACAATATCAACATTACTTGTTGCTTCGTCTAAAATTAAAATTGGTGGTTTTATCAAAAACATTCTAGCTATTGTTATTAATTGAATTTCACCTGCAGACAAAAAAGTTTTTTCTGTAATAACTGTATCATATCCATTTGGAAGCCTTCTAATAAACGTGTCACTACCTGAAAGCTTCGCAGCATTCACTATTTCTTCATCTGTAGCATCTTTTTTCCCATATGCTATATTTTCCTTTATTGTTCCTGTAAATAGTTTAGTATCTTGAAGAACAATACCAATATTTTTTCTTAAAATATCTTTTGGAATATCATTAATATTTATTCCATCTATTAAAATCTGACCCTTATTTATGTCATAAAACTTCATAATTAAATTAACAATACTTGTTTTTCCTGCTCCTGTTTTTCCTACAATAGCTATACTCTCTCCTTGTTTTACACTTAAATTCATATTCTCTATAAATCTCATATCTTTATTATAAGAAAAATATACATTTATAAAATCAATATTTCCTTTTATATCTTTTATGTTTCCTCTATCAGTTTTTTCTTCTTCTTTACTTGATAAAAATTCCCTTATTTTATTTACTGATGAAAATGCTGTTTGAAGTTCTGACATTACTCCTGTTATTTCATTAAATGGTCTTGCAAATATATTAACATACATCAAAAAACTTGTTATAATTCCTAAATCCGCTTCTCCATTTTTAGCAAGTATTATTCCAACAATACCTATTAAAATATATGTTAAATTATTCACAAATCTTGTACATGGGTTTGTTAATGATGAATAAAATTGCGCTTTTTTACCATCTTCAAAAAGCTTTTCATTCATCTTATTAAATTTATCTTCTGCTATTTTAGTATAATTAAAATCCTTAACTGTTTTATTACTATTTATAATCTCACCAGTATAACCATTTATTTTTGATATAATTTCTCCTCTGGATCTAAACATTTCTTTAGAACGGTTTACAATAAATCTAGAAATAAAATACATAAGTGGTGCAGAAGAAACAGTTATAATTGCCAAAATATAATTTAACTTTACCATTATAATAATTGCTCCAATTACAGTAACTATTCCTATTATAATTTTAGATGCCCCTTGAATTATAGCTAAGCAAATATTTTCTACATCAAAGGAAAATTTATTTACTATTTCTCCATGACTGCTTTTATCTATATATGAAATTGATACTTTATGGAGCTTACTAAATAATTGCTCTCTAATTTCACTTCCGATTTTACTTGATAATTTTGATAAATTAATTATAGAAACGTAATCTAAAATAAAAACACCTATATACATACAAGCAATTAGTAAAATTTGCTTTGCAATACTTTGCATATCCCAAATAACAATTTTTTCTATTACATCCCCTACTAAAACTGGAGCAAGCAATGTTAATATAGTAGAAATAACACAAGAAACTACAATTAGTATAATAACAAACTTATTTTTAAGAATATATTCTTTCAATCTACTACTATCTTTCATTATTCACCTCCATATTCTTTATCATCTATTTGAAAACTTTGTATTTCTTTATATGTTTTAGAAAACTTCTCTACTTCTTCTTTAGTACCTACCCTCTCTACTTTTCCATCTTTTAATACTAATATTCTATCTACATATTTAAATGCAGATAATTTTTGAGAAGAAATAATAGTTGTTATTTTATTTTCCTTTACATATTTATATATATTATAAAATACTTCTTTTTCAGTTTTTTTATCTAATGCACTTGTAATATCATCTAATAATAAAATTCTAGGATTTCCAACAAAAATCCTTGCAATTCCTATTCTCTGTTTCTGGCCTCCTGAAAAATTATTTGCATTATTTTCTAATTTTGTATTTATTCCATCTGGAAGCTTTGATACAAACTCCCATGCATTTGCATTTTTCAAAGCTCTTATAATATCATTATCTGTAATATTTTTTCTTCCTAGAACAATATTTTCTTTAATAGTTTCTCTAAAAAAATCTGTTTTTTGTGATATAAGTAAAATTTTTTCTTTTATAAAAGTTTTCTTATATTCTTTTATATCTTTGTTTCCTATTAAAATAGTACCATTCTGAATATCATAACTTCTATTTATTAAATTTAATATTGTGCTTTTTCCACTACCTGCCCCACCTATTATTCCTAAAATTTCTCCTTCATTTACTTTTAAACTAAAATTGTTTAATAAGGAAATAGCATCATAAGAAAATACTGCATTTTTTATATCAATATCACCATTATATATTTCTTCTAATTCTCCATAATTTTCATCTATTTTAACATCTAGTACACTTTTTACTCTTTTAGCAGATGTATATGCTCTTGTATACACTGTTATTAGATTAGAAAATACTATAATTGCAAGTAACATTTGAGAAATATAATTTATAACTGCAATTAATTCACCTTGGCTTAAATCCCCAAGTCTTATTTGAATTTGTCCACAATATAATATTGTAATTATTGTAATATTTAAAATTAATGTAGTTATAGGATTTAATAGTCCGAGATACTATATATGATTTTTTTGCATAGTTATATGTGTCTTTATTTACTTTTTCAAATTTTTTCAATTCATCTTTCTCTTTAACAAAAGCTCTTACAACTCTTACATTTTGCAAATTTTCTTTTACTCTTGAAGATAAAATATCTAATTTTTCTTTTGATATTTTATATAAAGGTGCCGCCTTTCTTACAATAAAAAATGTAAGCCCAGCTAATATTATCATAGATATAAATATAATAAATGCGTACCTGCTATTAATTATATAACACATTACTAAAGCTCCCATACAAATAAATGGCACTCTAATAACAAGTCTAATCCACATTGCAACTGCCACTTCTAGCTGTATTACATCATTTGTTATTATATTAGTAAGTTTCTCTGTACTTATTTTATCTATTTGTTTATTACTAAAATTATTTATATAATTAAATAATTTCTTTCTAATAATTGTTCCATATCCTTGAGACGCTTTTGCTGCAAAGTATTGACTACTAGCAGCTGAAATAAATCCTATTATCACCAGTATTAATAAACAAACTCCAAATTTTATTATTTCACTTGTTTGAATTTCAAACATTCTATCTATGAATTTACCCATAAAAAATGGGATTAGTACTTCTATTATCGCTTCTACTAATTTTAATATTGGTCCTATAATTATTTCCTTTTTGTAACTTTTTAGATATTTTAGTAAAACTTTCAAATATTGCCTCCTATTTTATATAAAATTTATAAATTACTCTTCTGAAAATATTAACTGAAATATTTTTTTATAAACTCTTAATAATGATTTTTTATATTATATTGTATCTATACATATTTTTCAATTTTTAAATCAAAATAATATATATTAACTTATTGATTAACATTGTAGTCTTAGTTTCTGTAAAACTTACCCTATAAATGCTATTTTTTGTTTGTGAGGTGATAAAAATGGCATTAGATTTTAATATTATTGGACAAAGATTAAAAAAAGCAAGACTGGATAAACATATGACTCAAGAGAAGTTAGCTGAAGAAATTGATGTTTCTGTTGCTTTTTTAAGTAGAATTGAACGTGGCAATTCTCATATTAATTTAAAAAGATTAAGTGAGATATGTAATATTTTAGGTGTTAGTGAAGGTTATATTTTAAATGGTACATCTAGTGCTTCAAAAATATATCTAGATTCAGAATTTAGTGATATTTTGAAAAAGTGCTCTTCCAAAAAGCAAAAGTTAATTTATAATATTGCTAAATTAATTGCAGAAGAAAAATAAGCTTATATATTATTAAATTTTAATTATTTATATCGCTTGAAAATATGTATTTACATATTTTTAAGTGATTTTATTTGTGTATAATTTTTATTTATTTTAACTATTTTGTTTTTTATATATTATTATTTAAATTCTACCTATTCTTTTCATATATTATTTTTATTATATTTTACATATATTCTCCAAATTTCGGTTTTATATAGTTTTTTGAACATTTATTACATTGTGAATGCAGATTAAAATTCTTTTTCTTGCATTTTATGTATACTTATGTTAAAATATGGTTAGCCTAAATTTTCAAAAGACCTAGGACTTAAGGCTATTCTAGGCAAGGAGGATTTTTCCTATGAAACTTTTAAATTTGGCACCACGGATGGAGTCTCATGAGCGCTACGAGGCTAATAAAGCTATTAACTCTTTGATTAGCAAAAGCTTCACAGCTTCAGTTGAACGTTTCATTCTCAATGAAACTACTGTCAAGCCATTGGAAAAACACATATTCACTATCAACACGCCCTTTTTTGTAAATCCTACTACCTCTATCCCTTCTGGGAATTTGGAGTATGCATCTACAACCTTGAAAGATGGCGGTTGTGCAGTCTTCTGTTTTCATCAAGGACTCACTACACAGCTTATTTATGCTGATTTGGAAGACCTTACTGAAGAAATCGCAAAGAAAGGATATTACAAACCGGGTAAAGGCACATGGCATTGCTTATTTGACCACTTTGGTTTAAGACGTGCAAGCCACTATGCAGAAATTATCGATGCTCTTCTGCGTGGTAGCATTTCTACTTGTCTGGTAAGTAATGCTCTCTATCACAATGATTCAAATCGTTGTGGCAATCTTTTCGTCAATGTTGTAGGAATTGACAAATCTACAGTATTCATTGATGATTCAAACTGCGGTCGTATCCCAATGGACTTCGAGGCTTTTCTTAAATCCGTACAGATTGCTTGGATTTGGTAATCCAAACTAATTGACCCCTTGCCTACAGTTTTGGGCCGCCAGATGTTTTATTCATCTGGCGTTATTTTTTATAAATTTCATAAAAATTTCTATATTTAACTTAACTTTTTTAACAATCCTCATCTCTATTAAATTTGCTAAAATTAAAATTTACTTATCTTGTCTTAATTCTGCTTTTTTATTGCCATTTTTTTCTTCTTATGGTATTATTATAAAAGGCATTTTTTTGTATGCAATATATATTTTTAAATAAACTGAGCAAAATATACATATATAAGGAGGTTTTTTTATGAATTTCGAACAATGGAATGGATTTAATAAAAAAGGAGAATGGACAAAAGAAATTGATGTTAGAGATTTTATTCAAAGCAATTACAAACCATATACTGGTGATGAAAAATTTTTAACACCTGCAACAGAAAAAACAAAAAAATTATGGAATGAAGTTTTAGCGCTTTACGAAAAAGAAAGAGCAAATGGTGGAGTTTTAGATGCAGATACTAAAACACCTTCAAGTGTTAACGCTTATGATGCTGGATATATTAATAAAGAATTAGAAGAAATTGTTGGACTTCAAACAGACGCTCCATTAAAAAGAGCTATTATGCCAAATGGTGGTATAAGAATTGTAGAAAAGTCTTGTGAAAGCTATGGATTAAAAGTAGATGAAGAAACTTCTAATATTTATCATAACTTTAGAAAAACACATAATGATGGTGTATTTGATGTATATACACCTGATATAAGAGCTGCAAGAAGTTCTCACCTTTTAACAGGTCTTCCAGATGGATATGGTCGTGGAAGAATTATAGGAGATTACAGAAGAGTTGCTCTTTATGGTATAGATAAATTAATAGAAAGTAAAAAAATAGATTTAGAAATTTTAGATACTGATGAATTTACTGCAGATATAATTAGAGAACGTGAAGAAATATCAGAACAAATTAAAGCTCTTCAAGATTTGAAGAAAATGGCTGAAAAATATGGATTTGACATATCAATTCCAGCTAAAAATGCTAAAGAAGCTATTCAATGGTTATATTTTGGATATTTAGGAGCTGTAAAAGATCAAAATGGTGCTGCTATGAGTATTGGTAGAACTTCTACTTTCCTAGATATATATATTGAAAGGGATATAGAAAATGGTTCTTTAACAGAAGAACAAGCACAAGAATTAATGGATCATTTTATAATGAAATTAAGACTTGTTCGTTTCTTAAGAACACCAGAATACAACGAATTATTTAGTGGTGATCCTGTCTGGGTAACAGAAAGTATTGGTGGTATGGGAATTGATGGAAGAACATTAGTTACTAAAAACTCTTTTAGAGTTTTGCATTCACTTGTAAATTTAGGGCCAGCTCCAGAACCTAACCTAACAGTACTTTGGTCAAAAAATCTTCCAGAAGGATTTAAAAACTATTGTGCAAAAATTTCAATAGATACTTCTGCTATTCAATATGAAAATGATGATTTAATGAGAATAACTTTAGGCGATGATTATGGAATTGCTTGTTGTGTTTCACCTATGAAAATTGGAAAACAAATGCAATTCTTTGGTGCAAGAGCAAACCTTGCTAAAACTTTACTATATGCTATTAATGGTGGTAAGGATGAAAATTCTGGAAAACAAATTGCTCCTAAATTTGAGCAAATCACTTCTGAATATTTAAACTATGATGAAGTAATGGAAAAGTTCGATTGTATGATGGACTATGTAACAAAAATTTATATAAAAGCATTAAATGCTATTCATTATATGCATGATAAATATTCTTATGAAGCTTTAGAATTCGCACTTCATGATAGAGAAATTTATCGTACAATGGCTTGTGGAATTGCTGGTTTATCAGTAGTAGCAGATTCCTTATCTGCAATAAAATATGCAAAAGTAAAAGTAATTAGAAATAATCAAGGCTTAGCTGTAGATTATGAAGTAGAAGGAGACTTCCCTAAATACGGCAATGATGATGATAGAGTTGATTCTATAGCAGTAGACATTGTTAAAACATTTATGCGTAAATTAGAAAGACATCAAATATATAGAGGAGCTACTCCTACCCTATCTGTTCTTACAATAACATCTAATGTTGTTTATGGAAAAGCAACAGGAAATACTCCAGATGGTAGAAGAGCTGGCGAACCTTTTGGTCCTGGTTCTAACCCACTTCATGGTAGAGATGCAAATGGATCTTTAGCAGTTATGAATACTATTGCAAAATTACCTTTTGAATATGCATCTGACGGTATATCTTTCACATTTGCAATCACTCCTGATACATTAGGAAAAGAAGAAAATACAAGAATTAATAATCTAGTAAGTATGTTAGATGGATACTTTATGCAAACAGGTCATCATATTAATGTAAATGTATTTAATAGAGCATTATTAGAAGATGCTATGGAACATCCAGAAAAATACCCACAACTTACAATTCGTGTTTCTGGATATGCAGTTCACTTTACAAAATTAACAAGAGAACAACAATTAGACGTTATTCATAGAACTATTCATGAAAGAATTTAATTGTTTCTAATCCAACCAACACTGGGCGAACACTAGGGACGGGGTTAAATGTTCACTTAAACCCCGTCCCCAGTGTTCGCAAATTTTAGGAGGTTTACTTATGTCAGATTTAATAGGAAAAGTCCACTCATTTGAAACATTTGGTGCTGTTGATGGACCTGGAATACGTTTTATAATTTTTATGCAGGGCTGCTCTTTACAATGTAAATATTGTCATAATAGAGATACTTGGGATATACATTCTGGGACATCTTATACATCTAAAGAATTATTAGAAAAAATATTAAGATATAAAAACTATTTTTTATCATCTGGCGGTGGTGTTACTGTCAGTGGTGGTGAACCTCTCATTCAATATAAATTTTTGACCCAATTATTTACTCTTTTAAAAAAGGAAAATATTCATACAGCTATAGATACTTCTGGAAATGTAGATTTAACAGATGATATAAAAAAATTAATTGATTTAACAGATTTATTTTTATTAGATATAAAATGTATTAATGATGAAATATGTAAAGAATTAACTGGTGTATCTAATAAAAAAGAATTAACATTTGCGAAATACTTAAGTGATATTAATAAGCCAATTTGGATTAGACAAGTTATTGTTCCAACTATTACAGATAGAACTGAAGATTTACAAAATTTAAAAGAATTTATTAGTACACTAAAATCTGTAGAAAAAATAGAACTTCTTCCATATCATGATATGGGAAAAACAAAATGGATTAATATGGGATGTAAATATGAATTGGAGAACATTCGTAATGCAAATTCTAATGATATAGAATATGCTAAAAGTATATTAGGAATATATTAAATATATATCTTCACTCAATTTGAATTTAATGGAAAGTGATGCTATTTTTAATTAAATAGCATCACTTTTTTATACATTCTTATATTGTTTTGTCATAATTATTGTGTCTCTCTGCTTTTTTTCTTGCTCTTTCTTTCAATCTGGCAGTAGTAGCATCATTTTCTCTTTGTCTTCTAGCCTCTCTTTTTTGTGCTTTTTCTTCTGGACCAACATATAATTCTTCTCTAATTCCCATAAAATCATCTCCTTTATTTATAGAATACTATATTAAAAAAGATGTAAACATAATTGGATAATTTAATTAGTTAATGATGATTTTATATATCAACCTTTCTTTAGCTTAATTAAAATTAATATCACTACATTAATACCCAAATCATTCAAATTTTATATCCCTAATAAAAGCATAGAACAAAATGCAATAATATTCCATAAAAAATGTATACTCATATTTGTAAAAATATTATCTGTTTTTGCATAAATCTTCGCAAATCCTGCTCCCATTATAGCATATGGAATTATATGTAAATACATTAACCAATTTTGCTCTATATATAAGCAATGTATAATTCCAAATATTAATGCACTAATAACAATAAACACTTTATCATTCTTAAAGATTTTTCTTAAGAACCCTCTAAACATGATTTCTTCACAAAATGGTGCAATGATTGTTGCTAAAACTAAAGTAAATCCAATTGGTAAATCTTTTATAAGTGTCTGATTTGTTGACTCACCTATTATTAACTTTAAAACTAATGCTGTTGGTATATAAAATAGTACAATCATTGAAAGTGTTTTTACTATTTCATTAAAATATTGTTTTTTATTAATCCAAAAAGCTTTTATATCTCTTTTTAAATTCTTCATAAAAGGTAAACTTAAACATAATATTTGTATTAAATATATACTTACTACTCTTATCCATATATTCCAATCTTTAATAAGATTAGCAATTATAGATGTATATGATACTATAAATATAAAAACAAATAAGCTGGCATAAATTACTTTATTTAAACCTTTAACTTTTATTTCTTCTAATACTGGAATTTCATGTTCTTCTTTTGCTTCTTTATTCTTTTTGTATATAGCTATAATGCTAATAAATCCTATTATTACATTTAATATTGTGCTACACATCATTGATATTGTTGTACACAAAACTATTTTACTTTTATTCTTTTCTATATTTTTACTAAATATAATACAAAGAATATTAAGTATAATACATACACAAACTAATATTATTTGTGATACTAAAGATATTTCAGTACCTTTTAGAATCTCATTAAACTCTTCTACATATGGAGCTAAAAGTGTAACTGCAATAATTGATAAAGTTGAAAACAAATTTCCTACAATTGCAAAAATATTTAAAAGTATAATTAAAACTTTCTTATTACTTTCTCTCACAATAAATCTCCCCTTTCTATTTCATATATTTTTATCTTATAAAAATGTATATAAATTTTTCTAGCACCTTTTTACATTATATGACTACATTTTGCAATTTTCAACTAGCCTTATATAACTGGTTGTTATTTATTAATAATAGGTTATTAATTACAAAATATTTTATTTATTTTTATCTAAATTTAAAAAGGCGCCAGTATAAATCTGACGCCCCATTTCTTCTCTAATACCTTTAAGTGCCCTCTCATTCATTCACTCAAAGTAATCTTACTTTTCAAGGATTACCTTTTTAATATCAACCCTATTGGGCCAATAAACAAAATAAGATTTAAAATTAGAGTCTATCAAAAATTTGATGTTTTCTTTTATTAAAATATCATCTTTCTTCTAATTTGTCAACATAAATATATTTATTCTCTTTATTTTATCATTTATATTATTCCTTTATTTTTGTTTTTAAAGCAAATGTAATAAAATATATTATTCCAGATATAATTACAATTATCGGTCCTGTTGGTATATTGTAATAATATGATAAAATAAGACCTGTAATTCCAGAAAATAATGAGAATAATATTGCATATAAATGATATGATCTCATATTTTTTGCAATATTTCTACTTGAAGCAGCAGGTAATATGAGTAAAGAGTTTATTAAAAGAATACCTATCCATCTGATAGAAATCATTACAATAACTGCAATTAATATAACAAAAATATTATCAATTAATTTTACATTTATTCCTTTACTCTTTGCTAAACTAGTATTTATACTAATACAATTTAGTTTATTAAAAAAGAACTTCCAAAATACTATTACTAATATAAAGCTAATTACTAAATAAACAATTTCATTTGTATTAATACTTAAAATATCACCAACTAAATAACTAGAATATTTATTAAAATTACCACTTTGTGCAAGTAAAGCTAAGCCCAGTGCAATGGCAATAGATGAAAATACGCTTATTATTGTGTCAGCTCCATATGCTGTTTTATGTTTTACATAGTTTAACAATATTGCAAAACAAATCGCAAATATTATCATCGAAATATTAACATTTACGGCTCCAAACATCATTCCTATTGCAATTCCTGTTAGTGCAGAATGCCCGAAGTGCATCTGAGAAGAAAGCCATTTTATTATTTACAATCATTGTTCCTAAAATCGCAAATATTGGTGATATTAAAACTACTGCAATTAGTGCATTCTTCATAAATGCATATGACATAAAATCAAATGGTAATATTGTTTCTAATATATTATATATTATTTCCATAATTATTTATATAAAGTTAGTATCCAAAAACCAACTTTGCCTCCTTAACAAATATGTTATTTTATAATTGTTTAATTATATTATGTTGATTTAGTAATGTCAATCACTATTGTTAAAAATAACATAAAATTAGTATTATTTGTTATAATTCGCGGCCATTTTATTTAGTAGAAAATAGTTACCGCCCAGCTAAGTGTTTTATATATTTTTTTAACCCAATCTTGAAGCGTGTCAGCAACTGCTAAGGATAAGTTTTATACCACGCATAAAATTTGAGAAATGTTAGCTAAATGCGTACCATCTGCGATTGGTTTAAAAAAATATATAAAACACTTAGCTGGGCTAGTATGTACTTTTAAATAAGCCATGAATTGTAACATTATTTTAATTTACTTCTTTTGTGATATTTGGTATGTAAAAGCTCATGTGCAATATTACTTCCGGGCTTTTCTAAAAATTCTGCATATAATTTTTTCATCACTGGACTCTCGTGAGATTTACGGATTTTACTTTTTTCATCTATTGTATAAAGTGCATCTCCTCTTAATTTGGCCACATCAACTGTAGCCCTTATTTTAGAACTTTTAATAGGTTGACCTCCGCCCATTATACATCCATTTGGGCATGCCATAATTTCCACAAAGTCATAATCAGCTTTTCCTTCCTTTATTTCATCCATAATCTTTCTTGCATTCGCAAGACCACTTGCTACAACTACTTTTACATCTCTATCTTTTATTTTCACAGTTGCCTTTTTTATACCTTTATTTCCTCTTACTTCTTTAAACTCAATTTTGTCTAAATTCTCTTTAGTAATTGTTTCATATGCTGTTCTTAGTGCTGCTTCCATTACACCGCCTGTAACTCCAAATATGGCACCTGCTCCTGTTGCTTCTCCCATTGGCTCATCAAATTTTTCATCTTCTAAGTTTAAAAATTCAATATTTCCTTGTTTTATCATCCTTGCAAGTTCTCTTGTTGTTAAAACTGCATCTACATCATACATCCCATTATTTTGTAGTTCGTTTCTCTGTCTTTCAAACTTTTTAGCGATACATGGCATAACAGAAACCACATATATTTTACTTGGATCTATATTTTCTTTTTCTGCATAATATGTTTTTAAAATTGCGCCAAACATCTCATGTGGTGATTTACAACTTGATAAATGTTTTAATTCTTCTGGATAATTCATTTCTGCAAATTTTACCCAGCCAGGACTACAAGAAGTAATCATTGGTAAATTTTCATTTTTAGTAAATCTTTCTACAAATTCATTTGCTTCTTCCATAATAGTTAAATCTGCTCCTGTATTTGTATCAAATACTCTGTCAAATCCTAGTTTTCTTAATGCTGATACCATTTTTCCTGTTACATTTGTTCCTATTTCCATTCCAAATTCTTCACCTAGAGCTACTCGTACAGCAGGTGCTGTTTGTACAATAACAAATGTATCTTTATCTTTTAATTTTGCCCATACATCATTAATATTCTCTTTTTCATGTAATGCTCCTGTTGGACAGTTTTGAATACATTGACCACAGAATGTACATTCTACATCATTTAAACTCTTATCATTGGTTGTAGAAATACATGAAGAAAAACCTCTATTAATACAATCAATAGCTCCTATTTTCTGTACATTTTTACAAGCAGCAACACATCTTCTACATAAAATACACTTATTAAAATCTCTTACAATTGATGGAGATAAATCATCAATTGCATGTATAGATTTTTCACCTTCAAATTCGATATTTTGAATATTAAACTTTACTGCTAAATCTTGTAGCTCACAATTTCCGTGAGCGTGTACATGTTAAGCAATCTTTACTATGATTTGAAATAATTAAATCTAAGATAACATGTCTTGCTTCCATTATTTCTGGTGTATTTGTTTTTACAACCATTCCTTCTTCAACTTTTTGTATACATGATGTAGCAAATCCTCTTCTTCCTTCTACTTCTACAATACACATTCTACAATCGCCTATTTCATTTATATCTTTAAGAAAGCACAATGTTGGAATATCTACCCCGAGCCTCTCTTGCTGCATTTAGTATAGTAGTTCCTTCTGGAACGGTTACTTTATTACCATCTATTATTAAATTAATTTGTTTTGACATATTATTCCTCCTTATCCAATTGCTTTAAAAGGACATTTACCTTTACAAGTACCACACTTTATACATATTGATTGGTCAATTTCTCTTTTTTCTCTTCCTTCACCTTTTATTGCAGAAACTGGACATGATTTTTGGCATAATCCACATCCTTTGCACTTTTCCTCATCTATTTTAATTACAGTTAGAGCCTTACATTCTAAAGCTTTACATTTCTTTGATAAAGCATGTTCTCTATATTCATTTCTAAAATATTTTAATGTACTTAATACTGGATTTGGTGCAGTCTGACCAAGACCACAAATAGATGATTTTTGTATATTTAGTGCTAATTTTTCTAATCTATATATATCTAACTCTTCTGCTTTTCCACTACATAGTTTTTCTAGAATTTCTAACATTCTTTTTGTTCCAATTCTGCAAGGTGTACACTTCCCACAGCTTTCACTTACTGTAAAATCTAAATAAAACTTTGCTAAATTAACCATACATTTAGTATCATCCATTACAATTAATCCGCCCAGAACCCATCATTGAACCAATTTCCTTTAATGACTCATAATCAATTTTAGTATCTAAATGTTCTTTTGGAATACAACCACCTGATGGTCCACCTGTTTGTGCTGCTTTAAATTCTCTTCCATTTGGTATTCCTCCACCAATATCAAAAACAATCTCTCTTAAAGTTGTTCCCATTGGAACTTCTACTAGACCTATATTATTTACATTTCCACCTAAAGCAAATACTTTTGTTCCTTTAGAATCTTTTGTTCCAATACTAGAATACCAAGTAGCTCCATTTAAAATAATTTGTGGAATATTTGCAAATGTCTCAACATTATTAATTAATGTTGGCATTCCCCATAATCCGCTACTTGCTGGATATGGTGGTTTTACTCTTGGCTGACCACGTCTTCCTTCTATAGATTCTAAAAGTGCTGTTTCTTCTCCACATACAAAAGCACCTGCTCCAAGTCTTATTTCTATATCAAAATCAAAACCTGTGTTCCATATATTTTTCCCTAATATTCCATATTCTTTTGCCTGATTAATTGCAATTTTTAAACGTTCTACTGCAATTGGATACTCTGCTCTAACATAAATATATCCCTTATTTGCTCCTATAGCATATCCTGCAATTAGCATTGCCTCTAATATACAGTTTGGATCTCCCTCTAGAATACTTCTATCCATGAATGCTCCTGGATCTCCTTCATCTGCATTACACACAACATATTTTTGTTTTGATTCTACTTCTTTAGTAAGTTTCCATTTCTTGCCAGTAGAGAAACCTGCTCCACCTCTTCCTCTTAAACCAGAATTAGAAATTTCTTCTATAACTTCATCACCAGTCATTTGTTTTAAAACTTTTTCTAATGCTTGATATCCTTCAAATGCAATATACTCATCTATATTTTCTGGATCTATTACTCCACAATTTTTTAATGCAATTCTCTTTTGCTTCTTATAAAAATTAAGTTCATCTAAACTATTTACTATTTTTTTATCGATATCCTTGCAAAGTAGTCTCTCTACAATTTCTCCTTTTAAAATATGTTTATTTATAATTTCTTCACAATCTTCTGGTTTTACCATTGCATAAAAGGTGTCTTCTGGTCTTATAATTACAATTGGACCTTTAGCACATAAACCAAAACAACCTGTTTTAATTACTCTTACATTATTAATATTTTTCTCTTCCAACAATTTTCTAAAAGTTTTCATTATCTCTGGTGATTTTGAAGATGTACATCCTGTTCCGTTGCATACTAATATATGCTTTTCTTTAGTTTTTACATTTTTATTTACACGCAGTTCTAATTCTTTTCTTTTTTCTTGTCTTATTTTTTCTATTTCTTGTAATGTCTTCATTTAATTCCTCCTTTGCAATACAATCCAAATCTATCAAAATCATACTATTTTGTTTCTATTCATCTTTAATATAAATCTTATTAACAGTATATTTATAACTATTTCTTTTTAAGTAAACTTTGCACAAAACCTGCGAAAATCTATATAGTAATAAATTTTTTATTACATTTTACATGCTCTAATCTAACATTATTCTATTCGTTTGTATTATTTATTAATTTTTCATTAATTCATCTATTACTTCATCAAATTTCTTAACTGTTGCTTTTCCATATACTTCTTTATTTACTGTAAATACCGGTGCTAATCCACATGCGCCAACACATCTAGTTGTATCTATAGAAAATTTGCCATCTTTTGTAGTTTCTCCTTCTCCGAATACCTAATTTTTCTTTTGCTCTTTCTAATATTTTTTCAGAACCTTTTACAAAACATGCTGTTCCCATACATACAGATATACTATATTTGCCTTTTGGTTTTAAAGCAAATCTTGAATAAAATGTAATTACTCCATAAATTTCAGCCATTGGAATATGTAAATATTCAGATATTTCAGCCTGTGCTTTTTCTGGAATATATCCAAATTTATCTTGAACTTCATTTAAAACTTGTATTAGATTATCTTTATCTTGTTTATACTGATTTAATATTGCCTTTGTTTCATTAACTATTTTTTTGTCCATACACTTACAATTTTTTTCTTCCATTAATCACGACTCCTTTTTATAAACTAAAAAAAACTTTAGATTGATTATATCAAACTAAAGTTTTTATTTGCAACTATTATTATAATTTTTTGAAGAAAAAATTGTTCTGTTCGCTTGTATTACAACTAATAATATTGTATAGTAATAATCATAGAAAATGAGAATAGCAAGTAGTGTGAGTGCTACCACTTTACATACACAGTTTTGACTGTGAGAATGGAGGTGGTGCTATATGATAGAACAAGCTATATTATTAATAATATACTTACTTTTCTACGGTTTAGTAGGAATAACTATTATAGCATTTGCCTTGATTATTGCACTAGTAGTAATTTTGAGCAAATAATAAAAGCACCACATATGCTCTGCCCAAGCTTTGTGGTGTTTTATCTAACTTTTAGGTAGCACACATTTGAAGTGGCTCTCATTTTCTATTTTTATTATACATTCATTGCTTTGTTTTGTCAATTCTAATCATCTGCAATTTTTCTGTGTATATTAATAGTTTATTATTCACTGCTTATCTTTTACTTGAAAGACCATATTACCTTATGTTACAATTATAGCCTACTTAAAAGTACATACATACTAGTATAACACTTTATAATTAACCATCAAAAGTTCATAGCCTACATAATCTTATGCACAAAAACTTAAAGATTAATCTACAGTTAAAACATTCTCAAATCTTTCTTTAAATTCAGCACTACTAAACACAACCTCTGGAGTTCCCTCTTTTAAAATTTCTTTATCAAGCAATATTACTTTATCTGCATATTTCTTTACTAATTCTAAATCATGAGAAACCAGTATTATAGACATATCATATTCTTTTTTTAAATTACTTACAATTTCATAAAAATTCTTAATCCCATTCATATCTATTCCAGATACTGGCTCATCTAAAATCAATAGATTTGGTAATGGTTTTGTACTAATTGCAAGCAATACTCTTTGTAACTCTCCACCAGACAAATTTCCAATTCCTTTATCTATTAGGTTTTCTGCACCAAATAAACTTAAGTGCTTTCTTATCTCATCATAGACTTTTTTATTTTTTCTAAAACATACAGGAGTACTACAAATATATGAAGCAAACATATCATATACTGTTGTTGGCATATGTCTTTCAACATTTATACTTTGTGGAACATATCCTATCTTTATTTTCTTTTTTTTATTTTCTTTCATATCTAAAAAAGTAATGTCACCTGTATGAGGTATTTCACCTAATATTGCCTTTAATAAAGTACTTTTACCAGCTCCATTTTTTCCAATTATAACTGTTAATTCTCCACAATGAATATGAATATTTATATTTTTTAAAATCTCTTGTTTTCCTATTGTTACATTAATATTATTTATTTTTGTACAATGAAGACCACATATATTTCCTTTTTCCATATTCGTTTTCTATGACATATTACATATATCATAGCTCCTTCCTTTTATTTTTCTATCATTTGTTTTAAAATACATAAATTTTCAGTCATTGCATTTAAATATGCATCTTTATCCATATTTCCACTTAAACAAGAATCTAATTTATATATTTTAGCTCCTGTTTCATTTGCTAAATTTTGTGCGTTTTTTTCATTATCATTTTTATCTATAATGATTATTTGTATATTTTCTCTCTTCATATCTTCTATAATGCGAGCTAACATTTCTGCAGATATTGTACTTTCTTCATGGTCTGTATGAACTTCTATTGAATCTAGTCCTAAGTCTCTTTCCAAATATGCAAAAGATTCATTTAATGATACAACTTTTTTTCCTTTTAAATCTACAAGTTCTGTTTCGTATTTTTGTTTTAAACTTTTTAATTTTTCTATGTACTCATTTGTATTTTTTTCATAAACTTCTGCATTTTCTGGATTTGCTTCTTTTAATTTGTTTTTTATATTTTCTACTTGTTTTATATTATTGTCTATGCTTGTCCATGTATGTCCATTTATTTCATCATCTTCTTTAATAATATCTTCTAAGCCTTCACTTGAGTTTATTACCTTTAATTTTGAAAATGAACTTACTATTTTATCCATAAAATTTTCTATTTCTAATCCATTTTGAATAAACATGTCTGCTTTTTCTACTTTTTTTAAATCTTCCGTCTTTAATGTATAATTATGAATGCATCCGTGTATTTACATCTGCCATATTAGTAAGTTCAATCATACTTGCTCCATCTGTAATATTATAAGTCATTATATATACAGGATAAAAAGATGTTACAATTTTATAATTTTCATTATTATCGTTTTCTTTTGTACAACCTGTTAATGTTAATAATAGAGCTATTATAAAGCTTATTATTAGCATTGATATAGTTATTTTTCTCACTTCTATTCCTCCAATTTTTATTTATATATTTTTTATATACTAACTCTTTAATGATTTTTTATATAATACCTTTTTACTATAACATTTTTTTTTCTTTTATTCAATATAAAACTTTAAGTTATGTTGATAACTATCTATTAAGTAAATAAAAAAGTGGTTGTTAATAATTCATGAGTTTGATATAATCTACTTAGAATATGGAGGAAAATAATGAAAAAAAATACAATAAAATATATTTTAGATTTATTAATAATAGTTTTATTAATTTTAATTATTATAGTTTTAAATTTTGTAGACAATATAAGAATATGTCTAATACCAATAATATTGTTGATATTATTGACAATTATCGAAAGAATATTTTGGAGATGTCCAAAATGTGGAGAATACCTACCAAATAGGAGATTGTTTAATAAAGTTATATGCTGTCCATATTGTAAAGCAAATATAGATGAAAAATAACATAATGTAAAATCACAATTTTATTTAAGAAAATATATTTCATTATATATACAAAAATTTAATCTTAATAACATACAAATACTATAAAATAAAGTTACTACACCGAAAACTATTTTCACTTTTCATTGTAGTAACTTTATCACTTATTCCCTACTTCTATTATACCTTGTCATTCCCATTCACATTTTTATTTTCTATAGCAATTAGCCTATCTCCTTCTTCTATCTCATATTCTTTTTCTGGAGAAATTTCCATTTTAGCACCAAGCTTTTTAACACCAATTACATTCATTCCATATTTATTCCTAAAATTTAGTTTTTCCAAAGTCTTTCCTATCCATTTACTTTTAACATTAATTTCAACTATATCATAGTCTTCAGAAGCATTAATAGAATCAATAATATTAATATCCATAATACCTTTTGCAAGTTTTATTCCCATTTCCTTATCTGGAGAAACAATAAATTTAACTCCCATTTTTTCTAATATCTTTTTATGAATATCACTTGTAGATTTTACAATAATTTTCGGAATACCTGCTTCTTCAAAAAGCATTGTAGCCATAATGCTAATTCCTAAATCATCAACAGTAACTACTGCTACATCAAAATTGTTAAGAGATAATTTTTTTAATTCTTGTGTATCTCTTATATCTACCTGAACAGCTTCTGTTGCATATTCTGCTACTTCTTCTACCCTATCCATATCTTTGTCTATTGCTAAAACTTCACAATTATATTCATATAATTGCTTTACAATACTTCTCCCAAAAGTTTTTAAACCTAATACTAATATATTTAATCTTTTCATCATTTATCCTTTCTATTATCTCACAATCAAATAACATATACCATCTTAAAAAAGTATATCATAATTCTTTAAATCTCTTTATTATCCTACAATCAAATCACACTCTGGATACTTTATCAAACTTTTTTTGTTTTTATTAAACTTAGAAAATAAAGCATATGATAAAGTTATTGATCCAAGTCTTCCTATAAACATTAATATCATAACAATTATTTTACTAGCTATACTAAGCTTTTTCGTAACTCCTAATGTAATTCCTACTGTTCCAAATGCAGAAAACACTTCATACACAATATCTAAAAAGTCAATATTTTCTGATATAATATTATAATTTTGTTCTAAATACAATTGTTCTGTAATTGTTAATGATATTATTGCCATACCAACAATACATATACTAATAGTCACAACTGCTATCGCTCTTTTTATTACTTTAAATGGTATCTGCCTTTTAAAAATAATAGTATTATCCTCACCTTTTATAAAGCTAACCACCATGATTATAATAATTGCAAAAGTAATATTTTTTATTCCTCCGGCTGTACTTGCAGAAGATCCTCCTATAAACATAAATATCATAGAAATAAATTTGGTAGCAGTAGTAAGACTACTTGCATCTGTTGTTGTTATCCCTGCTGTTCTAAGTGACGTAGAATAAAAACTTGATTTTAATATTTTCTGTCCTAAGGTATCATTTTTCATAATATGCAAATTATCTTTTTCAAAAACAAAGGTTAGTATTGTACCACTAATTAATAATATAACTGTAGTTATTAATACTAATTTTGTATGTATATTAAATTCTTTCCACATTCTATTTATTTTATATTTATTTTTAAATATATTTTTTAATCCCATAAATAAATCATTCCATACAGTAAATCCGAAGTCCTCCTATTATAATTAGTGCCATAATTGTTACATTAATTAAAACATCATATTGATATCCTATAAAACTATTATTTCCTAAAATATCAAAACCAGCATTACAAAATGCAGATATAGAATGAAATACAGAATAGAATATTCCTTTACCTACACCATATGTAGGAATAAATCTTATAGATAAAAAAATCGTTCCAATTGTTTGAAAAGTTATAGTATATATAAAAATTCTTTTTATTAATTTTATTAATCCACTCAAATTATTTTGATTTAAAGACTCTTTAATTACCATTCTATCTGATAAATTTATCTTTTTTCCCATGAGCATTAGTATTAATGCTATAAAGCTCATGAATCCTAATCCACCAATCTCAATTAACATCATAATTATTATTTGCCCAAAGCAAGAAAATTGCTCACTTGGTACAATTGTAGTTAAACCTGTTACACAAACACATGACGTTGATACAAATAGACTATCAATAAATTTTATACTTTTCCCATCTTGATTACTAATTGGTAACTTTAATAATATTGCTCCTATAAAAATAACTATTAACACACCTAATACTAAACTTTGTGTCGCAGTTATTTTACTTTTCTTCTTGTTTTCCATGATTGTCCCCTTAAAATTTAAAATATAGTTTATTCTAGCATACTTGAATATAAAGTACAATAAGAAAATAGTAGTTTTAATGTTGATATTGTAGGTTAGTCAAACATATGTCACACTTTTTTGAAATTTATATACTTTGAGTA
>OJMO01000315.1_pt1 | contig 36288 bp, 33 predicted proteins | sample 1597241 | NCBI WGS metagenome assembly OJMO01 (sample SAMEA2452129, study PRJEB22498) | human gut metagenome | biome: human feces; feature: human gut; material: feces | place: Australia | collected 2012 | reverse complement strand
GTACTAACTATTTTTCATTCCACCAAATCTTTTCGCAAAAAAGTTGAGATTTTAGTGCGTTTTTAACACTTATAAAGACTTTCTAGAGTTTTTCTTACCACTACACTTTATTTTATACATGCATACGCCTGCCTGCATGTGCGGGCGCACACCCGCAAGCGCATAAATAATATTGTACTCATATTCCAAGACCGAAAAGAAATCAGGATTCAACTAGAAAAGTATTATCCGGAGAATATATCTATCAAAGAAGAATATTATCGAAGAAAAGGGAGAAACTCAGAAAAACATTTTGCCAATTAAAAAAAATATAGTACCTTTGCACACGTTTTAACGGATAACAAGATTAATTACATATATTTTAAAACTTTCAAATGAAGGCATTAGCAATTAAGTCGAGTTTGTTTTCCTGTTTAAAGACATACAACAAGAAAACATTCATGTCTGACCTCATGGCAGGTATCATCGTTGGTATCGTAGCCCTGCCTCTGGCCATCGCATTCGGTATCGCTTCTGGCGTGACCCCTGAAAAGGGTATCATCACCGCCATTGTAGCAGGTCTCATCATCTCCATCTTCGGTGGAAGCAAAGTGCAGATTGGTGGTCCTACGGGAGCATTCATCGTTATCATCTATGGCATTATCCAGAAATATGGCATGGAAGGTTTGACGATAGCGACACTGATGGCTGGTCTGTTCCTGGTTCTCTTCGGACTTCTCCGTCTTGGAACCATCATCAAGTACATCCCTTACCCTATCGTTGTGGGATTTACCAGTGGTATCGCCGTAACCATCTTCACGACCCAGATCAAGGATCTCTTTGGATTGACGTTGACTTCAAATCCTTCTGATTTTCTGGAGAAATGGGGTGTCTACTTCCAAAGCTTTGACACCATAGATCCTTGGTGTGCCCTTATCGGAGTAGTAAGCGTAGTGGTTATCGCCATCACCCCTAAGTTCAGCAAGAAGATTCCGGGCTCTCTTATTGCCATCATCCTGATGACCGTTGTAGCCTTACTGCTCAAGCAGTTTGCCGGCGTTGAGAGTATCGAGACCATCGGTGACCGCTTTTCTATCAGCAACGAACTGCCTGCAGCTCAGGTACCAGCCATGAATTGGGAGACCATCAAGAGTCTTGTATCACCAGCTATTACCATCGCCATCCTGGGAGCCATTGAGAGTTTGCTTTCAGCAACTGTTGCCGATGGTGTAATCAGCGATCATCACGACAGTAACACCGAGTTGGTAGCTCAGGGTTTGGCCAATATCGCCTCTCCCCTCTTTGGCGGTATTCCTGCAACAGGTGCCATTGCCCGCACAATGACCAATATCAATAATGGCGGTAAGACTCCTATTGCAGGTATCATCCACGCCATAGTTCTGCTGCTCATCTTCCTCTTCCTGATGCCTCTTGCCCAGTACATTCCTATGGCATGTCTTGCCGGTGTATTGGTAGTTGTATCTTACGGAATGAGCGGATGGAGAAGTTTCCTGACATTGATGAAGAATCCGAAGAGCGATGTAACCGTACTTCTGATTACCTTCTTCCTCACCATCATCTTCGATTTGACAGTAGCCATTGAGGTGGGTCTGATTATCGCCTGTCTGCTCTTCATGAAGCGAATGAGCGAAACCACCGACGTGACAGCTATTACCGATGATGAGATTGACTTGAACAAGGAGTTTGACTTCCTCTCAACCAACCTGGAGCACTATACGATTCCGAAGGGCGTAGAGGTATACGAAATCAATGGTCCTTTCTTCTTCGGAGCTGGTAACAAGTTTGAGGAAGTGATGGCAGCTTTCGGTGACCGTCCACTGGTACGCGTCATCCGTATGCGCAAAGTTCCATTTGTTGATTCAACCGGTATCCACAACCTCACCAACCTCTGCGAGATGAGCCAGAAGGAGGACATTCAGGTTGTACTCTCCGGTGTTTGCGAGAAGGTAAACGCCCAGTTGGAAAAGGCTGGTTTCTACAATATTCTTGGCAAGGATAATATCACAGATCACATCAGCAAGGCTCTGAAACGTGCTGAAGAGATTATTGAGAAGAAAACTGTTAATAGTTAATAGTTTACAGTTAACATTTTACTGATTGTAGACCATCAAATAAAAAAGATGCATTGCTGGATATACCAGTAATGCATCTTTTTTTATTGTCATCAAGTAACTGTTAACTATATCAACTATTACAGAACTGTTAACTATAAACTGTTAACTATAAACTGTTAACTATCAACTATTACAAAACTTTTCCCAGAAACTCCTGTAATCTTGGCGATTTTGGATGGTTGAATATTTGCTCAGGAGTTCCGTCTTCCGTGATATAGCCGTCACTGAAGAAGAGTACACGGTTGGCCACTTCTCTTGCAAATCCCATCTCGTGGGTCACCACCACCATCGTCATTCCCTCGGCAGCAACATCTTTCATCAGCTGCAGCACCTCTCCCACCATTTCCGGATCGAGAGCCGAAGTCGGCTCATCAAAGAGGATTACCTCAGGATTCATCGCTAAGGCACGGGCGATAGCTACGCGCTGTTTCTGTCCGCCCGACAGACTGTCGGGATAACTGTCGGCCTTATCCAGCAATCCGATACGGGTCAGGAGTTCCGTTGCCTTCTCATCAGCTTCTTCCTTTGTCATCTTACCCAATTCTACCGGAGCCAGCATGATGTTGCGGCGTATGGTCATATTAGGGAAGAGATTGAACTGCTGGAATACCATACCCACCCTCTGGCGCATTCGGTTGATATCAACATCGCTTGATGTGATATCCATATCATCGATAAAGATTTTACCCTCGGTAGGTTCTTCCAGAAGGTTGATGGAACGCAGGAAGGTACTCTTGCCACAACCCGACGGACCGATGATGGCAACCACCTCACCTTTCCTCACCGAGGTGGTAATGCCTTTCAGCACCTCGTTGTCGCCGAAGCGTTTACGAAGTCCTTCTATCTTGATTATTTCGTTCATTTTATCCATTGTTTTAAAGCTTTTGCCCTTTCAGGATTCCTCATTTCCTTTCGCTCTTTCTCAGTCTTTTCTCCAGCCTTCTCACTCCTGCGTTCAGTCCGAGAACAAGAACGAGATAGAGGCAGGCTACTACGCCCAACGGCATCATCGCCTCGTAAGTAATGCTTCGGATGATGTCGGAACCCTTGGTCAAGTCTACCAGTCCGATATAACCGCTGATAGAGGTTTCCTTGAGCAAAGTGATAAGTTCGTTACCCATAGCCGGAAGCACATTCTTGAAGGCTTGCGGAAGGATGATGAGACGCATCGTCTTGCCATACGAAAGACCGAGACTTCTACCCGCCTCCATCTGACCATTATCCACCGACATGATGCCCGAGCGGATTACCTCGGCAATATAAGCTGCCGAGTTCAAGCCGAAGGCGATGACAGCCACCAGTATCTTATTGACATCTGCTGATGCAAACACCACATAATAGATGATGAGCAACTGCACCATGGTTGGCGTGCCTCGCATGATGGTAAGGTACAGCTGGCAGAGCATGTTCGGAATCTTCCAGTCGCCCTTACGTTCATGACGTGCTCTGACAATAGCTATCAGCGTTCCGAGTATCACGGAAAGGATGATGGCGAAGAAGGTGATGATGAGCGTATTGCCCAAGCCCTGCAACAGATACTGATAACGGTTGTCATCTATGAAGCAGGATTTAAACTTATCTATCACTCCCGGCTGGTTACCAGCTGCTTTCACTTCATTGGAATTCACCATGATAACCTGTCGCACATCGGCATAGGAATCTGTAAATCCGATATTCTTCTTCCGTTCAGGAGTAACCGTGATGCCGGCAATACCCGCATCCGCCTTACCAGCCTGTACAGAGGTGATGATGGCATCAAACTCCATATCGAGAATCTCGACATCCACGCCCATCACATCGCCGATGGCATTCGCCACATCCACGTCGATGCCCACAATCTTGCCATTCTGGTAATATTCGAAAGGCTCGAAGGTAGCGTTGGTGGCAAAACGGAGACTCGCCTTCAAGCCGAGTTTCTGCAGCGCTTCCGGCCCCACCTTCTTCACGTCAGAAGTCTTTGGCGTATAAGCCACGGCTATGCCCCGTTCCAGATGGCGGTTGACGATGGAATCGATGACGCCATTCTCTTTCAGGATACGGATGGCATGATTGATGGACTGCTGCAACTCAGCATGATCCTTAGCCACGCAGATGGCGAAAGAGGACGCATCGAAGGTTTCGGGCAGGATACGGAGCGATGGGTTCACCCGTTGGAATGCCTTGGCTGGCGCCTCATCGGTCACCATGCAGTCTATCTTGCCCTGCAGGAGTGCCTGGATGGCATCGGCTCCCTTGTTATACCGTTCTACCTTGGTACCGCCACCTTCCTTTTCCAGCTCTGTAGCTAGTCCGTCGCTAGTGGTACCGAGCTGCACACCAATCACAGCCCCCTTCAAATCAGTCTTGCTCTTGATTTGTCTGTCAGCATCTGACGCTCCCGAGCCACACGCCACAAAGAGCACACTCAGGAGTAAAGTCAAGAAGCCCAGCTTAAACTTTCCCGTTTTTCTGTATTTCATCATTCCAGGCATTCGTTTATTGTTGTTTCAAATACTCAGCACACATCTCTGCACATCTTTCTCCGTCTACACCAGCCGATACGATTCCGCCTGCATAACCAGCACCTTCGCCACATGGGAAGAGTCCCTGGATGCGAACATGCTGCAAGGTTTCACGGTCACGGACGATGCGGACAGGCGATGAAGTTCTCGTCTCCATCGCTATCAGCGTAGCCTCGTTGGTCAGGAAACCATGGGCATTCTTGCCGAAGGTCTTGAAGCCTTCCTGCAGTCGCTTGCTCACGAAAGACGGCATCCAGAAATGCAACGGACTCGAAATCAAGCCTGGAGCATAGCTGCTCTTTGGCAGATCATAACTCAATCGATTGTTCACGAAGTCAGCCATGCGCTGTGCAGGTGCAGTCTGCTTCATGTTGCCCTGCTGCCAGCATTGCTTTTCCACGATTTCCTGGAAGTACATCATCTGGAGTGAAGAGTGAGGAGTGAAGAGTGAAGCATTCTCCTGCGCCTTCATTTCCTGCTGTTCGATGACAGACTGATGTTCCTTCACAAACTGCGCCACATCCTCGGGATGAGTTTCCACCACCATGCCCGAGTTGCTCCAGGCAGTACCGCGGTTGCTCGGACTCATACCGTTCACCACGAGCTGTTCCGGTCCTGTAGCAGCCGGAATCACAAAACCTCCCGGACACATACAGAAGCTATAGACACCTCTGCCATCTACCTGAGTAACAAAGCTATATTCGGCAGCAGGCAGATATTTTCCTCTACCACTCTTATTGTGATACTGAATCTGGTCGATGAGTTGGGAAGGATGTTCCAGACGCACACCTACGGCGATGCCTTTTGCCTCGATATCTATCTTTGCCGAAGCGAGATAGCGGTATACATCGCGGGCACTATGACCTGTTGCCAGGATAACCGGTCCGCGATAAGTTTCCTCAGCACCCGTAGCCAGATTTACGGCTTCTACGCCTATCACCCTATCGCCAGCTGCAGCATCAGGTGCCGTCAGTTTACCTTCACTCTCAAGGATCAGACGAATCATCTTGGTCTGGAAATGCACTTCGCCGCCACACTTAATGATGGTGTTGCGCATGTTTTCAATAACGCGTGGCAACTTGTCGGTACCGATATGCGGATGGGCATCTGCCAGGATATTGGTATTGGCACCATGCTGGCAGAATACGTTCAGAATCTTGTCTACACTTCCCCTTTTCTTGCTTCGGGTATAGAGTTTGCCGTCACTATAAGCACCGGCTCCACCTTCACCGAAACAGTAGTTGCTCTCACCATCTACCTTCTGAGTCTTGGTAATGTTAGAGAGGTCCTTCTTGCGTTCGCGCACATCCTTGCCTCGCTCCAGCACGATAGGACGGTAACCCAGTTCTATCAGGCGCAGGGAAGCAAAGAGGCCGCCAGGTCCCTCACCCACAACGATAACACGAGGTCTGCTGCTCACATCCGGATATTCGGTATGGACATATTGGTCGTCCTGCGGAAATTCGTTGATATAAGCACGCACCTTCAGATTGACGAAGATGGTGCGCTGACGGGCATCGATGCTTCTCTTCAAAACCCTCACCTGGTTGAGCGTTCTTACATCCAATCCCTTTTCTTTGGCGAGATAACGCTTGATGCCTTCCTCGCTGGCTGCCTGTTCGGGCAGAATTCTTATCTGATACTCTTGAATCATTATACTTTATACTTTGAGCTTTGAACTTTATGATTAGTTTAATGAAAGTGACGGGTGACAAGTGACCGATTCCATATTACGGATTTCGCATTACATTCACAATTCACTTTTCACTTTCACTTTTTCATGCTTCCATTGTAGCCAGCACTTCGAGCGTATCCAGCTGATACATGGTGAACTTACCATCTTCCAATGTTGCAAAGGTTGGCGGATTGCCACCCTTCGGGAAGGTGATGCTGCCGGTATTTACGATGGCCTGTCCCTTCTCGTCATGAGAGAGTTCCCAGAGATGGGAGTGGCCATAGATCATAGCCTCGTAAGGACCCTTCGGCATGTTTTCCTTATTGTATACATGTCCATGAGTCAGAAGATAGCGCTTGCCTCCGTCTACCAGCAAGGCATAGGTCTCCATGATAGGGAAATCGAGGAGCATCTGGTCTACTTCTGCATCGCAGTTGCCACGCACAGCGATAATCTTGTCTGCCAGCGCATTCAGTCTTTCTACGATACCCTTAGGATCGATTCCTTCCGGAATGCGGTTGCGGGGACCATAATTGATGATATCCCCCATGATGCACATCATGTCACAATGTTCAGCCTCGAAGAAATCGAGGACCTTTTCCAGGGCTGGCAAACAGCCGTGGATATCTGAAAATAAAAGATATTTCATTCGTTCCTTCTTATGTTTGTTATGCTTATGTCTTTTATGCATTGAATTGCAAGCGCAAAATTAAGCAAATAATCCGAAACACCCAAACATTTCAACGTTTTTTATATATATAATAAGGTATAAGGGAGAGGAAGAGCCTGTAATTATCTACTGAAATAGCTTTTTTATCTACAATATGCTACTTTTTTGTTAAAATCCTTGGCAGTTTGATATATTATTCGTACTTTTGCCCTCAAGTTCTGCTTCGGCCCCGGTCGTTTCGGGGGAGGCATTACATTACCAACGTAAAATTCAAGAACATATGAAAGTATTAAAATTCGGCGGAACATCGGTTGGTTCCGTAAAAAGCATCCTCAGCTTGAAACGTATCGTTGAAAACGAGGCTAAGAAACAGAGTGTAGTGGTTGTCGTGAGCGCGCTTGGCGGTATCACGGACAAACTCTTGCAAACCTCTCAACTTGCCCTCCAGGGTGATGAACAGTGGAAAGTAGAATTCGAAGCCATGGTTGATCGCCACCACAAGATGATAGACACCATCATCACCGACACAACAGACAGAGAAAACTTATTCAAATCGGTTGATGCCCTCTTCGAGCAGTTGAAGAGCATCTATTTTGGTGTGTACCTCATCCACGACCTCAGCGAGAAAACGCAGGATGCCATCGTGAGTTATGGTGAAAGACTCAGTTCCAAGATTGTTGCCACATTGATTCGTGGAGCCAAATGGTTCGACTCCCGCAACTTCATCAAGACTGAGCGCAAGAACGGCAAAGGCAAGCATGTACTCGACAGCGAGCTGACCAACAAACTGGTTAAAGAAGCCTTTGCAGAAATTCCACGCATATCTCTCGTTCCGGGTTTTATCAGTCGTGACAAGAACACAGACCGCACCACCAACCTTGGCCGTGGCGGTAGCGACTACACAGCAGCCATCATAGCAGCTGCCCTCGATGCAGAAGTGCTCGAAATCTGGACTGATGTAGACGGTTTCATGACCGCCGACCCACGTGTCATCAAATCAGCTTATACTATCAACGAACTGAGTTACGTTGAGGCGATGGAGCTTTGCAACTTTGGTGCAAAGGTCATCTACCCTCCAACCATCTACCCGGTTTGTGTCAAGAATATTCCTATCAAGGTTAAGAACACCTTCAACCCAGATGCTCCGGGCACCATCATCAAGAACAAGATAGATGGCGACCAGAAGCCTATCAAGGGTATCTCTTCCATCAACGGTACAGCGCTCATCACCGTAACCGGTCTTTCCATGGTCGGTGTGATTGGTGTAAACCGCCGTATCTTCACCGCTCTTGCCAACGAGGGCATCTCTGTGTTCATGGTGTCACAGGCATCATCTGAGAACTCTACCTCTATCGGTGTGCGCGAGCAGGATGTAGAAGAGGCAGTAAAGGTATTGAACAATGAGTTCCACAACGAGATTGCCGATGGTGCCATGTTCCCAATGCACGCAGAGAAGGGCTTGGCTACTATCGCCATCGTGGGTGAAAACATGAAGCATGCTGCCGGTATCGCCGGTAAGCTCTTCGGAACCCTCGGCCGTAGCGGTGTTTCCGTCATTGCCTGTGCACAGGGTGCTTCAGAGACCAACATCTCGTTCGTAGTGAAGAGCGATTATCTGAGAAAGTCACTCAACGTACTCCACGACAGTTTCTTCCTTTCAGAATACAAGGTGCTGAACCTCTTCATCTGCGGTGTGGGTACCGTGGGCGGAAAGCTCATCGAGCAGATCAAGAACCAGTATGCCGACCTCATGGAGCGCAGCAAGCTGAAGCTCAACGTGGTGGGTATCGCTTCTTCCAAGAACGCCATCTTCAACCGCGATGGTATTGATCTCGAGAACTACAGCGAGGAACTGAAGAAATCAGACCCAAGCACTCCAGAGGTTCTGCGCGATACCATCCTGGCGATGAACATCTTCAACAGCGTGTTTGTAGACTGTACTGCCAGCAAGGATGTGGCCGCCCTCTACCAGAGTCTGCTGGAGCACAACGTAAGCATTATCGCAGCCAACAAGATTGCTGCATCAAGCGAATATGAGAACTACGAGAAACTGAAGAAGACTGCCATCCAGCGTGGTGTAGTATTCCGTTTCGAGACCAACGTAGGAGCCGGTCTTCCTATCATCGGAACCATCAACGACCTCCGCAACTCCGGAGATAAAATCCTTAAGATTGAGGCAGTTCTCTCAGGTACGCTCAACTTTATCTTTAACGCCATCTCCAGCGTCGTCCCATTCTCTGAGACCGTGAGACTGGCTAAGGAAAAGGGCTACAGCGAGCCTGATCCACGTATCGACCTGAGCGGTATGGACGTGATTCGCAAGCTGGTGATTCTCTCCCGCGAGGCAGGTTACCGCGTAGAGCAGGAAGATGTAGAGAAAAACCTCTTCGTGCCAGACAAATACTTCAAGGGTTCGCTCGACAACTTCTGGAAGAAACTTCCTGAACTCGATGCCGATTTCGAGGCTAAGCGCAAGGCGCTCGATGTAGAGCACAAACGCTGGCGCTTCGTTGCTACCCTGGATGGCGGCAAGACTAGCGTAGGTTTGCAGGCTGTAGGTCCTGAGCATCCGTTCTACAATCTGGAAGGTTCCAACAACATCGTGCTGCTCACCACCGAGCGCTATAAGGAATACCCTATGATGATTCAGGGCTATGGTGCCGGAGCCAGCGTAACTGCTGCCGGTGTATTCGCCAACATCATGAGTATCGCTAACATTTAACACTTAACATTAAAAGAAGAGATGAAACATATTATCATTCTTGGTGACGGAATGGCTGACCACCCGGTAGAAAGACTGGGTGGAAAGACTCTCCTGCAATACGCCAACAAACCCTATATGGATATGCTTGCCAAGAAGGGCAAGACAGGAAGACTCGTTACCGTGCCAGATGGATTCCATCCTGGTTCTGAGGTAGCCAACAGCTCTATCATGGGCTATGACCAGAACGAAGTTTATGAAGGACGCGGACCGCTAGAGGCTGCCAGCATCGGCTATGAACTGGAGCCTACCGACCTTGCCCTGCGCTGCAACATCATCAATGTGCAGGACGGCAAGATTATCACCCACAACGGTGGTAACCTGGAAACGGAAGATGCGGATGTGCTCATCAAGTATCTCAACGAAACCCTCGGCAAGAAATATCCTGATGTCAAGTTTGTTACCGGCATCCAGTATCGCCATCTTCTGGTGGTGAAGCACGGAAACAAGCATATCGACTGTGCCCCACCTCATGATCATCCCAACGAGGAATGGCATAAGCTGATGGTGAAACCTATCTTGCCGGAGATTGGAGGCGATGAGGGTCACATCAGCCGTCGTGATACAGCCGACCTTCTGAACCAGCTGATTCTCGAGAGTCAGGAACTCCTGGAGAACCATCCTTTCAATGTGGCGCGCAAGGAGCGTGGCGAACGAATGGCCAATCTTATCTGGCCTTGGGGCGGTGGTTACCGTCCGCACATGCTCACCCTCTCCCAGATGTATCCACAGATTAAGAAGGGTTCTGTGATTTCTGCCGTAGACCTGATTCGAGGCATCGGCCATTACGCCGGTCTGCGCAACATCATCGTTGAGGGCGCTACGGGTCTTGCCAATACCAACTATGAGGGCAAGGCTGCCGCAGCTATCCAGGCATTGAAGGACGGCGACGACTTCGTTTATGTTCACGTAGAGGCAAGCGACGAGGCGGGTCATGATGGTGATCTGGAGCTGAAGCTGAAGACCATCGAGAACCTCGACCAGCGACTCATCAAGCCTATCTTCGATGAAGTAAGCACCTGGGACGAGCCGGTATGCATCGCAGTTCTCCCAGACCATCCTACTCCGGTAGAGATTCGTACCCACGTCAAGGAGCCTGTTCCTTTCATCATCTATTACCCTGGCATTGAGCCGGATAGCGTAGAGAAGTATGACGAGGTAAGCTGCGTGAGTGGCGGTTACGGCATGCTGCAGCTGCAGGAATTCATGAATGCCTTCATGGCGATCAATTAAAATCAACGGCTTCATGATAGCCCCCAAAGCTAATCATAAAGTTCAATGTTCAAATCTCAAAGTTAAAAGTAAAAAATGAAATATTATTCAACAAATAAGAAAGCACCCATCGCCGACCTTCACAAGGCGGTAGTTAAAGGTCTGGCAGAAGACCGTGGCCTCTATATGCCAGAAATCATCAAGAAGTTGCCACAGGATTTCTTCGACAACATCGAGAAACTCTCCTTCCAGGAGATTGCCTACAAGGTAGCTGATGCCTTCTTTGGCGAGGACGTTGATGCCGAGTCATTGAAGAAGATTGTATACGATACCCTGGCATTCGACTGCCCTGTAGTCGAGGTAGAGCCAAACATCTACTCTCTCGAGCTGTTCCATGGTCCTACCCTCGCCTTCAAGGATGTGGGTGCGCGCTTCATGGCCCGTCTCCTACAGTACTTCGTACGTCAGGAGGGCAAGGAAGAGGTAAATGTGCTCGTAGCTACATCGGGCGATACCGGTTCGGCTGTTGCCAACGGTTTCCTCGGCGTTGACGGCATCCATGTTTACGTGCTCTATCCTAAGGGCAAGGTGAGCAAAATTCAGGAGAGCCAGTTCACTACCCTCGGCCAGAACATCACAGCCCTCGAGATAGATGGCGTATTCGACGACTGCCAGGCACTGGTGAAATCTGCGTTCATGGACGAGGAACTCAACAAGCACATGAAGCTCACTTCAGCCAACTCTATCAACGTAGCCCGCTTCCTGCCTCAGGCATTCTATTATTTCAATGCCTATGCCCGCATGAAGGAGAAGGGGCTCGCCGACAAGCTGGTTATCTGCGTGCCTAGCGGCAACTTCGGCAACATCACAGCCGGACTCTTCGGTCATGAGATGGGATTGCCTATCCACCGCTTCATCGCAGCCAACAACGCCAACGATATCTTCTACGAGTATCTGCAGACAGGCAAGTACAATCCACAGCCTAGCAAGCAGACCATCGCCAATGCCATGGACGTAGGCGACCCATCAAACTTTGCCCGCATCTACGACCTCTACAAGGGCGATCATGATGCCATCGCTGCCTACATCGGTGGTGCAACATACAAGGACGAGCAGATTGCAGAAACCATGAAGCAGTGCTACAATGAAACCAAGTATGTACTTGACCCTCACGGAGCTTGCGGCTATCGCGCCCTGAAGGAGCAGTTGAAGCCAGGTGAGGTTGGCGTGTTCCTCGAGACCGCTCATCCAGCCAAGTTCAAGGAGAAGGTAGACAGCATCCTTGACAGCGACATTGAGATTCCTGCACGCCTTGCAGAATTCATGAAGGGTGAGAAGAAGAGCATCCAGATGACCAAGGATTTCGCATCATTCAAGAACTACTTGATGAACGAATAAACCATACATACGGAAAAGCCTTTCTCTTTCTCAAGGGGAAGGCTTTTCATTTTATACTGAACTTTCGCATGTGGTTCAAGTACGGGCTGAAGGCCCAAAAGCTCCTAGCCCAGGGCGTCGCCCTGGGTATGATGGCAATCAGCAAGACGCCCTGTAAGGGCAAAAGCTTTATGTTTTGTCTGGAGTTTTAAAGCTTTTGCCCTTACAGGGCGACAGGTTTGCGTCCGTAATTACCCAGGGCGATGCCCTGGGCTAGGGGCTTCTGCCCTTTCAGGGCGTATGGGACAAAACTTGCGAAACTTTTATTTTATATACAGAAAACGGGAAAAATTTATGAAGATTGTTATTCTAGACGGCTATGCCGCAAACCCGGGAGATTTGGATTATCATCTTCTGGAGAAACTGGGCGAGGTGGTAGTTTATCCTCGCACATCAGATGCAGAGAAAGTGGAACGTGCCAAGGATGCCGACATCATCCTTCTGAACAAGGTACAGATAGATGCAGAGACGCTGGCGCAGCTTCCTAAACTGAAATACATCGGTATCCAGGCTACCGGTTTCAACGTGGTAGACATCGAGGCTGCCAAGAAACAGGGCATCATCGTAACCAATATTCCAGCCTACAGCACCGACAGCGTGGCGCAGATGACCTTCGCCCTCATCCTTGCCGTAACCAACCGCGTAGAGCATTATACCCAGGAGAACCGCAACGAGCGCTGGGCTTACAATAAGGATTTCTGTTATTGGGATACCCCACTGATGGAACTTGCCGGCAAGACCCTAGGTATCATGGGACTGGGCAATATCGGCATGAAGGTTGCCAACATCGCCCGCCAGTTTGGCATGAACATCTGTGCCTGCACCAGCAAGAATTCGAGCAATCTGCCTGAGTGGATCCAGAAGGTGAGCAAGGAGGGTTTGCTTGCCACGAGCGATATTCTCTCGCTCCATTGTCCGCTCTCTGATGACACCTATCATTTCATCAATAAGGAGAGTCTGGAGAAGATGAAGGATACCGCCATCCTGGTTAATACGGGTCGCGGTCCGCTGGTAGATGAGGAGGCCGTAGCTGCTGCCCTCCACGAAGGCAGTCTGGGTGCCTACTGTGCCGACGTGATGGCCCAGGAGCCGCCATCAAAGGAGAATCCGCTCTTCGGCGAGCCTAATGCTTACCTCACCCCTCATATTGCCTGGGCCACCTACGAGGCTCGCGAGCGCCTGAACAAGCAGGTAGCCGCCAACGTCAAGGCATTTCTCGAGGGCAACCCGATTAATGTCGTGAATAAGTAAGAATGCTACTTTAAAAATCTGCATTTCTTAAATGAAGACAGCCAACCTTCAATATCCCAATTGAAAGTTGGCTGTTTACTTTTTCTTATAGTTTTCTTATGAACTGCCTAATCAGGTACTTGGTATTTCGTCTCATATTCCATAAGTCAACAAGAATAATTCTATCGTATTCCGCATCATATCGATAGATGATTTTCCAATTTTTATTCAAACAATTGCATGATATCCATACAGAAGAATTCTTCAAATGGAATACCATCGGTGCCAACAACGATTGATTTCAGAGGATGGAATTTCTCTTGAAACATAGGAATACCACTATTCATGCCTCTCTTTCCACTCTTAACCTCTATGGCAACGAAATCTCCTTGTGACTCCAGGATATAATCCACCTCATTATTATGATCTCGCCAATAATAGAGATGACAGTCATTGTCCTCCACAAAATCGAGAAGACAAGTACCCACTGCCGATTCCACCCATCTGCCCCAAATCATTGGGTCAACATAATCTTTGTCAAACCCCTTACCGCGATATGCCGTGAACAAAGCATTGTTAAACACTGTAAACTTTGGGATAGACTGTCTCTTACGAGCCTCATCGCATGCAAACTTTTGAAGTCCGCAAAGCAAGTTGGCTTGCTTCAATATTTCGAGATAAGAAGACAAAGTCGTGACATTGCCTGCATCTTGCAATTGTCCAAGCATTTTGGTGAGTGACAACAACTCACCAGAATAAGAACAACCTACCTCAAAAAGCTGTGACATGAGTGAAGGCTTGTAAATATTCGAAGTCAAGAGAACATCCTTTTCAATGGCAGGTGCCACAAGAGAATCCTTGACATATTTCCTCCAACGCCTAAAATCCCCGATATAATCCACCGAGCCTGGATAACCTCCAAAATAAATCCATTGTTGGAGTGATAACCCGAAGGCAGCTTTCATTTCCGGAAAAGTCCAATGCCCCATACGAATCAACTCGAATCTACCAGCTAAAGACTCGGTTAGCCCTTTGCGCAAAAGCAAGCGAGACGAACCAAGCAATACGACTTTCAGGTTTACATGATTTAGGGTATCGGCATCCCACTCTCTCTTCACATATTCACTCCATCTGCGTATTTTCTGTATCTCGTCTATTACAAGAACAGCTTCTTGCAAATGCTGAATATCCATTCGGCTTCGAACAGACTCCCAAGAACGTCGAATCCAATCCGAATCTTCTTCATTTACAGAATCAGCATTAAATTGAAATACTACCTTATCAATAGTCTCTGCTATTTGCGCCATAACTGTTGATTTGCCAACCTGTCTTGGTCCTGCCAAAACAAATATACACTTACGTCTTTCGCTCAACCTACTCAACATCAAGTTGTAATGTGGTCTTCTATACTCACCCATATTCTTTAATTTGTAATATTAAACAACTCTATTCTTTATAACGAATTACTCAATTCTTTATCACGAATTACTCAATTCTTCGTCACGAATTACTCAATTCTACTTTGCAAAGATACAAAGAATAGATGAGTAAACACATTACCCATGATTATTTTTTAGCATTCTTAACTCATCATACAGCTTTGCCCTCTCCTTCACGCGCTTAGGATGCACCTGGCCAGATATACATCTTCTCATAATGCTGACGAAACATTCGTTCTATATTCTTTTCCTGTTTTATACACTATCTATACAGTTGAGCCCAGCAAAAAACTAAGCAAAACTCAGACTTTTTCCCTATCTCCTCTTCACCAAAACATAGATGATGACGGGGGCGCCGAACAGCGGGGTGACGGCATTCAGCGGGATGATGCCACCGTCCGACGGAAGGGTGCAGAAGAGATTGCAGAGAAGGGCTATGGCTGCACCCATCAGCATCGTGACGGGCAACAGACGGCGATGATTCTCCGTGCCGATGATGAGGCGGGCGATATGCGGCGTTGCCAGGCCGATGAAGGCGATGGGACCGCAGAAGGCAGTAACCACAGCCGTAAGAAGACCGGTGATGATGAGCAGAACGATGCGCAGACGCCTGATGTTGAAACCCAGATTCTCGGCATACAGTTCGCCTAACAGCATGGCGTTCAGCGGTTTTACAAGAAGCAGAGATGCAGCCAGGGCAATGAGGGCTAACGGGATGAAGAACATCATCTGCTGGCTCGAAACATTGCCAAAGCTGCCCATGCCCCAAACCATATACGATTTCACGCCCTCTGCCGTACTGAAGAAATTGAGCAATGAGATGGCGCTGCTTGCCAGATAACCCACCATCAGTCCGATGATGAGCAGTACCGTATGGCTGCGCACAATGGCAGAAAAGAAGGTGATGATACCCATCACCACCATAGCCCCTATAAAGGCTGCGATGAGGACAGCCAGGAAACCGCCGATGGCATAGTTGCCGGCATCGCCCAGAAAACCTACCCCTAAATCATCCAGGGCAATATTGCCGCCAAAGGCAAGCATCACGATGGCTACCGCCAGTCCGGCTCCGCTGCTTATTCCGAACACGTCAGGACCCGCCAGGGGATTGCGGAAGGCTGTCTGCAGGAGCAAGCCGCTCGTGGCGAGGGCTGCGCCCGAAAGCAAGGCGGTAATGGCCGCCGGCAGTCGCGATTCCAACAGAATATAGCGGTAGGTTTCGTCGGTCTGAGAACCCGAAATAATTGCCCCCACATCCTGCCACGGGATGTTTACACTCCCCCATGCCAGGTTGGCGAAAAACAGTATGATAATGGCGATTGCCCCTAAAACGATGGTTTTCATTCACTAAAACTATTTCTTGTAAAATCTCTGATTAAAGCCCTATTTCTTATAGAATCTCAATTTGCCGAACCGCTCGCCATGAGCCAGGATGATGAACTCTCTGAGCAGCAGTTCGGGATGGAAACTCGTAAGCTCGAAATAAGGTACCGTAGAGGTATCTACCTGATAGATATTACCCCGGCTGAAGGCAGCAAGAGCCTTGTAGCCGTCATATTCCTGAAGCAACTGAGCCTGCGACAAAGGGGCACCACCGAAATACTTGAATGCCCATATATCCACCTGCTTTCCCTTCGCCAAGATTTGCTCCGGACTCATCGCCAGACTTCCGCTATGTTCATCGTCCTCGAAGATATAACGGGCGTTGGCATCCTTCATCAGAATACCGATAGTACTCTGACCTCCAGGCACATACCATACATTGCCCGTCTTTCTTTCGGTCAGGATGGAGAGGCCCTTCGGATACCCGGCTGCCTCAGCTTTCAGCTTCAGATATTCCTTTTCTATCTTCGCAAAGAGCGAATCTGCCTTTGGTTCGCAAGAACCCGATATTCCGTTACTTTTTCCCTCTTCCCTCTTCACTCTTCCCTCTTCATTTCCAAAGAGCATGCCGTAGAATTTCATCCATTCCGCCCTGCCCAATGGCGAAGACTCCATATAGTCGGCAGCCTCGATGATGGGCACGTGCAGCTTGTCGAGCTTGCCATATCCTCCGCTGTTTTCGAAAGGCGAAAGGAGGATGGCTTCGGGTTTCAGGGCGATGATGCGCTCGATATCAGGAGCCATGCTCGAACCGCAATCCACGATGGAATTTCCGGCAGAAGCATTTCCTGCAGAAGCTTTTCCGGCAGCAGCATTTCCAGCAGAAGCTTTTCGGGCAGCAGTATTCCTAGAAAGAGCAGCCCTCTTCTTTACATCCGGAATATTGATGTAATCGAGATCGCAGACACCACGGATGGCCTGCTGGCAGCCCATTTCGTACATCAGCTGGCAATGGGGAGCGATGAAAACGGCACTCCTCTCCACCGGTGTGCGCACGGTATCGGTAGTGCATCTCGCCCCCGTGCTGCGCCTTTTGGCAAGCATCGCCACCGTCTTATCCCCCTCCTCTCCCTTCGGAATCAGGATGTAGCGATGCAGCATCGTTCCCGCCTTCCAGGGGTTGGCGATGATAGCCTCAGCATACTGATAATCAATGCCTTCTGCAGCATCGGAACTCTCTTCCCCATCGCCATGCTTCACGATGGTAAGCAACTTGGCGTACTTCATCTCCAGGGTATCGCCAGCCTCCGCATCAGCAGCAGTCGTCTTTCCTCCCTGGCATGCCGCCATCAGCAGGGCCGCCGTTGCCCCACACAAAAGAATATACAGTTTTTTCATAATCTTACAAAATATGTGTGCAAAGATACGAAGAAATCTCCATTTTCCGTTTGTTTTCTCGAATAATCTTTGTACTTTTGCCCTCAAATTTAACTAACGCTACAATTTAATAAATCAAAATGAAGAAGATTATCTGTGGCATAGCCCTTTTATTCAGTATATCGATGGCCGCCGGTGAGCATACTTGCTGTCATAATTCAGCACAGAAATGCGGCTGCAAGAGAGGTTATTACACACAGTATTACGGCGATAAGCCCGAACTCATAAAAGAGGCTATAGCTTGGGCAGAGAGCGGCGTCTGGCGCAATGGTTTCGACAAGGCGAAGCCACATTCCAGCGTAAACCTCGCAGATTTCTATCTGCAGTATCAGAAGAATCCGCAGCAATGGCAGGCGCTCTTCGACTATCTGGCAAAGACCGATTTGCTGAGCATTCCGAAGGGAAAGCACAAGATTCCGGGTTCCGACCTCGTGGTAAGTGTAGAGGACAGCAAGAACGAGCCGCTGGAAAAGCGCCGCAGCGAGAGTCATAACAAGCACATCGATTTTCAGTATGTGGTTAAGGGCACAGAGCGTTTTGGCGTGATCGACCACTACTCCAGCACCCCCAACTGCAAGTATCGTCCCGACGTAATCCACTACGACTACGACCGCCGGAAGGCCCGTTTCTTCGACAGTACCCCCGGCGAATTCTTCATCTTCTTCCCTAGAGACTGGCACATCGCCAAGGTGGCAAATGATGGTGAAGACCAGACCATCCGCGTTATCGTGATCAAGGTAGATTATAAGGACTAAGAATAATTGAAAATAATATGATAGTTTATATAGCCAATCCATTATATGATGTTGTGTTCAAGCGCATCATGGAAGAAGAGCGCATCGCCAAGACGTTCTTGTCTACGATTTTGCAAAGAGAAGTCGTCAGCATCAAGATATGCCAAGATGGATTCCGCAATATCAAAAGCAATAGCATTTCGATATTTAAGATGGGATTTGTTGCCAGCATAAAGAATAACGAGAACAGCAACGAGCTTACAAACATAAGGCTGTATAAAACTTGGGTTGACACGGACGTCTTGGAACCTCGCCAGCATCTGGCATGGCAGCGCTATATAGAAGAGAAAAACTCAGATGGTATTGGAGATGAATCTCTCCCAACGATTTCGTTTTTTCTCCTAGCCCACCGTATAGGAGATTTCGAAACTCCTGTTGCATGCCCTGCCCCCGGCAACATTATTATCCAACTGCCAATAATCAGCAAGACTCAAAACTCGAGTCAAAAGAAGGTATTAAGCATTTTTGACCAAGCAAGAACTTGCAGGGAAGACAAACACTTCTTGAAAGTAGATTATACACCCTATGATGGAGATACGGATATGGAGTATATTCTTAAAATGCTTCTTTCAATGGCATCCGACCCAGATATGCAATACCAAATGAATCTCGAAGATGAGTATATCTCCTTACTTGAAAAGAAGGATACCGAAATCCTCCGACTGGATCATTTGATTGAGCAAAGTAAGCTGAAGGAGAAATAAAAACTGAACTTCCCCAAGTTTGCCCCACACGCCCTGGGCTAGGAGCTTTTGGGCCTTCAGCCCGTTCTTGAACCACATGCAAAAGTTCAGCACCATGATATTGAATGAATTATATCGAAGGGGATGATGTTACTCAAGATGTTACTCAAGGTGAGTCTCAAGGTGTCCTCCAAGACGGAGAATTAGATGATTGGATAGAAAAACAGATAAGAAAGAATCCAAAGATTACAGCAAAAGAACTAGCTTTGTTATCCCCAAAAGGATTAAGTACCATCAGGCGACGCATCGCCAAACTTCCTCATATACAATACGTTGGAAGCGGATATAGTGGACAGTGGATAATCAAGAAATAGGAAAAAAAAGAAATGCAGCCTCTCTTTTATATAATCGAGAGGCTGCATTTTTCTTATGGTACTCAAGGTGGGTCTCAAGGTGAATCTCAAGGTGTTACCAATCTTGCCCCAAGCGACCGATGACGGTGACACGAGTTTTACGAAGACTACTAAATACCAACTTCCTTAACGGATACCACGGAGCAATCATTCACTTGCAACAACACCTGCATGTCTTCCGCTCCTTCCTGATCAAGTCCTTTCATAAGGCAGGTTGGGCATGACGACACCTGACGCCTGGCTAGTTCCTCGCTATAACCACTTATACGACTCAACTGAGCGACTAAAGCCTCAGCATCGTTCACTTGCTCCAAGACCACAGAGTAATTGCCCAAATTGAAATTCGGGTATCCCATTTCCATGGTGATGTTCTGTACAGAACTGCTGGACTCCTCTTTCTCCCGATGCTTGTCGAAAATGCGCAAGCAGAACTTGACGACATACCACAGGACGACAAATACCAAGACCACCATGCCTATCATACACCCCACTGCCTGAACAGCCATGTTACTAGAGCCCCACCCTCTAAAGCAAGACCCTACAAATCCTTTTCCACTAAATATTCCCATAACTACTCTATTTTTTATGATTAATAATGAATAATCCTCCTTGCTAATCTACCCGATGAAGGTTTTCAAATCCACTCTCGGCATAGATATGTCCATCACTACCCTTATAATAGGTACGCTGTGCCAAAACAGAAAGGGCGATGATACCGGCTATGACCATCAGCACCTGAAGGATAATCTTCAGAAGCACGATGATAACTCCCCAGGCAGCAATCAACAGGCCGACGAGATAAATAACGGAAAAGATGGTGACTATCAAGCCCTTGCCTGCACCCAGCGCCTCGGCATTCTTCTTGACAGAGATGGCGATACCCGAAACCAAAGTGCCCAAGAAAAGGATGAACATGATGGCATCGCTTACCATCCCTTGCCATCCAAGCCATAACTGCACGATCATGGCATAGGCTATCAACACCGGTAAGCACGCGGCAAGACTCACCATAGCAGGCTTAAGGCTAAGCTTCCCCTTCTCCTCAGCAGGAACATCGGCGAAAATCAAGGTCTCAAACATCTTAAAGGTGTAGAACTGCAAAGCCACCACTGCGCCAAACGGGATTACCCGGAATAAAGAGCCAAAAAATCCATAACGGTCGTTGTCGCACCACCAAAACATATCTCCACCAAGAACCTTGTAGCCTACCACTTCTATTATGGATATGAGAAGCATGCAAACCGGTATAACCTTCAGAGCCAAAGGAACAGCTGGAGAACTCTTACGAGCCACGAAGAAAGTGGCCAGAATCATACCCATCAATATAAGTACCAGCACGGCAGGCGTATAGGTGGCATAGAAATGACCCAGGGCGGAGTGTTTCTTCACCGTGTCCTCGCTCAATGGATTGACCGTGCCCTCAGGATTGTCGGCGCTGAACTTCAGATCTCCCATATACGCCATATAGGATGCGCCATCCTTTTTGAATGCCACATAATATCCGTTGGCCTTTCCGCACGACTCGATTTCCATCCCCTTCGGAAATTTCACACTTTGGATAGGCTCGCTTATCTTCCAAAGCGAATCGGGCTTCGAGGCTACCATACACTCGATGGAATCTCCCCATAGAGGATCCAGTTCAAACTTTTGAGCCGAGATAGACAGACAGCTCAATAACGCGATGAAGAAAAAAGCTAAACGATGTTTCATGATAGTTTGTGATAATTAAATGATAAACTAGGGAAATACTAGCAATATAAATTGCCATACGTTTGCAAAGTTAGCCTTTTTTTCTGTACCGAGGGGAGTTTTCGGTAAAAAAATAGTTTCATTACGTAAAAACATGATGATTTTTACGCAATGAAACTTCTGGGAAGCCGAGAAAATGCAGTTTTTCTTGCCAAGATGTCCCTTACCCCATTTCCTCCACCACTTCCACCACTACCTCGCTGCCCCTGACCATCGCCTTCTTCACGCGGTCGAAGAGCTGGAGGAAGAGTTCCTGGCTCCTCAGAACGAAGCCGGTAGCATGGGCCTCGCCGATGAGGATGCCACCCTGGCGCAGACGGAACGGACCATTGCCCGACTGCATCATGGGACAAGGAAGGGCATAAAGTTCTTCCAGACACCCGAACTCATGACTCTTGCGCTCCATGCGGCAAAGCTTGCAGGTTTCGGGGAGAGGCAGAGAGGAAGATGAAGAAGAATCATCCCTTATCGGTTCGAGGAAAAGCATCTGGCGGGCGAAGCATTTGCATTTAGCCACCATGATGTGATATTCACCCGGCTCCAGACAGCCACCCTCGCGCTCCATCGTATCACAAATGTACTGATGGCCTACAACGATACCCTGGCGATTAACTACTTCCTGACTAAGGCGACCAACAATGGCGCCATGATCTCTACGAAAACGATTTAAAAACAACTTCATCATAACACGAAATAACTTAAAAACAACAATAGAAAAACATTTGAAATTCACATTCACTTTCACATTTTCTGAACGTAAAACGACTGGTAATAATCAGACAAATCCTTGCAACCTTCCGGCAACTGATGGTACACCAGCTGAGGGAACATTTCCTTCAGTTTCATATAAAGACCGATGCCCGGTTTGTCCTGATCAGGCCACATGTGAAGATTCCTTCCCGCTAAAAGATTGCGACATTCTTCATTACAAAGCGTAGCACTCGGGATGGCTATTGCCTTGTAACCCATAGACATAGCGCTCCAGCAGTCGGTACATCCCTCGGTAATAACCAATGGCTCTTTTTCTGTCACCTGCGGCAAGATCTGCATCCCATATACCATCGGCTTGCTACCTGGTGCAAACTTAAACCGCGGTTTTTCTTCAGTCTTATCTCCCAGATATCTGCTCTGAACCGTCAGCAGATTGCCATGAACGTCATAATAGGGAATCAACAAGGAAGGACCATCAAAAAACTTTCCACCAAAGCGATAGCCAGCAATGGAGAAATCTGTGCTCACCACTCTACACCAATAGATATATTCCGGGCGCAACTTTCTCTGATAGAACAGGAAATCCTTGGCTTTATCTGTCAGTTTCTTACCCATGAGCATACGCATCAGATAATCTACGTCAGGCTTATGCTGAAACTCGCCTCTGAGATTGAGTCTGTCCGTATCACATTCTGATTTTCTATGCTCAGCAACAGCTTTATCCCGATGAAGCACATCCTTACGGTTTCCCGCAGAATGATTACCGGCGCTGATATTGAATCTTCTGCACAGCCATTGGCAAGCCTCCGAAAAAGAGAGATTCTCCCGTTTCATCACCAGGTCGATATTATCTCCACCCCACCCGCATGCAAAGCAATGACAAGTGTTGGTGGAAGTCCAGAAATGCAAACTCGGATGGGTATCATTATGACTGATACAAAGGGCATTATGATACCGCAAACCCATTCCCAATTCATCTGCAACCTCCAGGATGCTGATAGCTCTAAGTTTAGAGAGCGTATTTGAATCAATATATTCTGCCATCTTCTAATTGTCTTTTTTAATATTACCATCACCAATAGTGCCTTTCTGCTGCGTTTTTCTAAGCACCTTTCTATCCTCGCCCTTTGCTGGTTTTTCGAGCCATCCCCATCTGCGCCAGTTGCACACCATGTTACGGGCAGGCGTCTTGAGCTCCTTCTGCTTCAGAAATTCCTCCAGGAACTGATAAGAGAATTCCTGCGGCAACTCGCTGAAATAGTCTACAGTATGATAAGGCTCTCCTTCGCCCTCGGCAGAAATCTGCTCGAAAGCCTTGCCCCACCGCTGCAACATATTCTGCAAGATGCGGTCGGCACAAGCCAGATAGGTCTGCCTAACCAATTTCCGGATTTCCTTCTCGCTCTTCTTCCCTTCCACTTTGTAAAGCACTTGCATGAGGGCAGCGATGCGGAAGGCTGAAACCGAACTGCGCTTGTAGAAGACATCCATCGACTTGGACATGGTTTTCACCACCTGCTGGCGGCAGTCGTTACACCATTTTACCACCGTCTTGTAGAGCCAGCTCATATCTTCCTCTATCTCCTGATGGAATTTTCCATCTTCCTCATAGCACAACCCGAAGAGCTTATCCAATGTATTCTCCAGTTCATTACGCTGCGTATCGGTCAACGCCTGAAACTGTGGCGGATTGTCGCCCAGATGACTGATGAGCGGGCATAAGATGGTTCGGGTTACAGCACCGCCCTCAATGGCAGCCTTGTTCATATATCTGCTCACCGCACTCTGAGTGCCGCAGAAAACGAACGACAGCAAGGCATCTACCATGGCACTATAGCTGGTTTCGCTCATGAAATCCTGACCATAGACGCTGCCCAGATCGTATGCCGTCTTGATAACCTGCGAGAGGTCGGCAAACTGGCGCTTGGCAGAATGCACGATGGCAGAAATCTCATCGGCAAATTCGAAGAGTGTCTTCGGAGCACCATAGAGCTTGACAGCTGCATCGCATCGCTTGATAAACATGGTGAGCGATACGGTTTCGGGCAGGATGGTGATGTCGGTCTTCGGTTCGGGTGGCAGCTTGCCATCCTTCTTTCCCTGGCGTCGCTTCAGGGCAGCATACTCCTGCTCCTTGGCTCTCATTTCGCTGTCGCGCTCGATGAAAGGTTTCATCAGGGTACGCATGATGTATCTGGCAAACGACTTTCCGCTCGACTGCTCGCCCTCTACGATGACCTGCAACACGATGGCCGATTTTTCTCCCTGATTATCATACACATACTGTATTCTGACACGTGTAAGATAAACGCTGAGCATGGCTGCAGCCACCACCAGCGTAGGATACTTGAGGTCAGAAGGCGAAGTGATCATCCATTCTCTGATGCCCGACGGATAATCCTTATCGGCAATCAGGTGATGCATGGGCATCTCTTCATTCTCTTCTGCCTGTTCAGCCAGCTTTTTTCCTATCAACCCAAATGATACCTTGTTATTGATTCCGCCCTTGGTATCCTCAGGCTTTGCCACTGGATTAGTCTGAGACGCTTCCTGTGGAGGTATTTTCTTTCCTTTTTCCATAATCCCAATCATTGATTATTTCTGTATGCAAAAGTAAGAAAAAAAAGCCTCCCCGGCAATAGGCGTCCTGCCGGTTCGCCTCCTACTAAGCCTCATCGCCGGCAACTAAGCCTTCCGCTAAGCCTCCAGCTCATCTGAAGGCATAAAAAAAGCACTCTTTGCTTGCAAACGAAGCAAAAAGTGCTGATACTGTATTATTTCTAAAAAATCTTCTGTTCAGATATGTTCCTATTCATTTATATTATCACCCCCACTGACATAAGAAAGAACCAAACGGCGAACCACGGCATGAATGTCTTCATTAGGGAACTTCTGGCGATATTTCTCCGTAAGGTCTTCGCAGAAATACATCTTGCTACTAACCAAAGAAGAAGGAATATTTTGATGTATAAACACATCGTATGTTGCAACAGGCTTGCCATCCTTTGTGTCGATAGGCACAATATTCATCTTTTCCCAACCTCGTACAGATGCGGCAGGGAACAATCTATAATTGTCCTTCCCCTCCACTTCACCAGCTCTGTTCAGTGTATATCCGTCAGCAGACTTATCGTCCTCAGGATTCACCGCATATAGCATATATAAAGCAGCAAGCGTCGAGTGTTTTTTTATGATAAACTGATATTTTTTGCTTCCTCCAAAAGGAGGGTTTGCCTTCAAATCCTGCTCTATATCCTCACGAATTTGCGGCGCATCCACCACAAACTCTACTTCACCAGTATAATTGACGACAGATTTCGATGACTGTGGATTTGGCTGAATAACTTCACCATTGTCATTGCTGTTGTCACACGCACAAAAAGCCAAGACTACCAACAGTAGTAAGACTGATTTTTTTACTAAATACTTCATATCCTAATTTGTCTATTAAACCTATTCTATTGTTAAACGTAGAATATGCCTAAAACTTGCTCTATTTTACGTTTTTAACATTCCATCTAAAACTTGCCAACACTCACAAGAAGCAATCATTTCCCCGCTTCCTACTGTCCCTTACGGTAGATGGCAACAAAACGGTTAGCGATATTGATGAGTTTCTGCCGGGCGTTAGGATCACTTACATCATCAAAACTCCAGTTGGGAAATTCGCCACGCATCTTGGAGAAACGCTTGGAGATGGCACCGCCATTGGTCAGATCGGAAGGCAGACCCAGCTGCTCTGTAAGATACTTGCAGAAAGATGCGCCATTATCAAATTTTCCTTCAAAATCGTTGATATCAGAGAGCGCCACCATAATCAGGGCATAGTCTTTCTTCAAAGGAATAGCCTTCTCGTCTATCATCTTCTGCAAGGCTCGCTTTACTCTTTCTCCCTGGCTCAAGTCGACCCATTCCTTCTCATTATCTTCTTCCGTTTTTTCCTGCCCGCCGTTTTCCTGATGCTCATCGTCTGTCACTTCCAATTCCAATGTCCTCTTCTGTTCAGGCTCGAATCCGTGCAGATAATCTTCATCATTGTTCTGGCGCATCAGTTCATTAATCTGAGATGAAACGAAGAAACCATCCTCGCCATAATAACCGATATTGGCTGCCAGCCGCTCAACCACATCCCGGTTCTTCACGACAGCTCCGAGGCACCGCTGAGAAAACTCCTGAGTTACGTAGCCTCTCCATTGCCCCATAATCATTGAGCAAAATTGAAACACTTTCGACTCCAAAGGCATCATCTGAAGTATCACAGCTGCCATATACAGGATGACAAATACGATTCTCTGACGCTCTTCCTGAGCTGTAGCATACCCATCCTCGTCAACATAGTTTTTTTCATATTGCCCTATTCCTTCCACAAAGGCTAGGCGGCTCTCGGTATCGGTATGCGAAAACATCATCTTGTCTACGATGCAGAATACCTCATAAAAAACATCCTCGCATGAACATCTGGACGTAGGAAACCACGTCTTATCATTGAAGATATCATGGGTGATGGCTCTGAAAACCTGATAAATCATGTGTTGCGAAAAAGATTTATCTACCATCTGTCTGGTCTTCATCTTAAATAACCTCATCGTCGTAACCATTTAAATCATCAAGAATCACATCAAGAGAATTGATCAAAGCAAACTGAGAATCTCCATGACAATCGCAACAGACAGCATCTCCATTAACCAGAGCAACAATCTCAACATCGGAGATTTTCACCTTAGTTCGTTTCAGCGAACGGGAAGAGGTGCACGGACCTTTCCAATAATATACCTTGATGCCGTAATCTTCCTTGCTGCACAGGTTCACCATCAAGGCAATGTCTCGGTTTGCCTTGTCTAAGTGCAACTGCTTACCTTTATCTGTACCAAATTTTACCTCATACATACTGGCATTGAGACACTCCATTAATGACTGCTGCATCTGCAATTGCAGGACAAAGGAATATGGCGCATCGCTGAGAGACTGATGGCGAGGAAAAGAAAACACCACAGCCCTTGGCCTGCAGCCAACCTTGATTCTTTCAGCCACGGCATCAAAGAAATCACCAGGTGGCAACTTGGCAGAAATCACCATATTCCAGCCATATTGATTCGCCACCCTGTTGATATTATCACGCAGAAGAGCCACCACCTTGTCCTGTCCCCTTTTGCCGCCGAAGATTCTAGATTCTTCCACAAAAAGGAAACCTCTGTTGGGGCGATTATCAATGATTACCTTACAGAAAGGCTGGTTGTGAATTTCATTCTCCTTAAAGTTACTCCAATAAAATTCTTTTTTGTCTGCGCATACATCCAGCACAGCCACACCTTCGCGAAATCCCAATATTCGGTTGTCGTGAATAACGTCTTCCTCATTCTTCCGTGATTCCACCAAAGTCATTTTCTTGCTTTTCAGCAAACTGTCCATTACCTTCTCGAAACCAGTCTGACATTCCTGATATTTTTCAGGCGATGACATTTCGAGAAAATCCAAGGGTAGAGTACCCTCGATACTTGAAAGATTCCGGCTTTTGCAGAAATCATACTTGAAGACAACAAAAGAAGTCTTTTCTGTGCTGTTTTTAGTTCGTCCAGTCATTAGCTTCTGGTTTAAATTATACCATGAAAGTTATTTTTCATAGCAACTACAAAAGTAACACTTTTTCCCCGAATAAACAAATAAATTCTAAATTATTTTTACCAAATTGTCTTTTTTCATAAAACCATCAAAACAAAATGTGAATGTGAATGTGAATTTGAAATGTAAATCAATGTATCGGGTTGTTCCATCCATTCCTTTTATTGGATATTGTGAATGAAATTCAGTCCTCGCGCGCGTACCTTATTATATATATAATATGAACCTATTATAATGGCTACTATTACTTAAACACAATTATACGCTTCTCCTTCAGGTAACATTGAAAAACATTTCAAATTCACATTCACATTCACATTTTTGCCTTTCCTCCTATCCACCAGCTAACCCACATAGCAAGTAACTGTGCACCCGATGCCCCCAAAACTGCGTGGCGACGCACCACCTTCCACGTCCCGACGCAGATGGCGATACGTCGGGACGCAGATGGCGGTACATCGGGACGCAGTTGGCGGTACATCGGGACGCAATTGGGGGTACGTTGGGACGCAGTTGGGGGTACGTTGGGACGCAGTTGGGGGTACGTTGGGACACGCCCTGAAAGGGCAGAAGCTCCTAGCCCAGGGCAACGCCCTGGGTAGCTATTGACGCAATCCCGGCGCCCTGTAAGGGCAAAAGCTTTAAAACCTCAAGCAAAAAATATAAAGCTTTTGCCCTTACAGGGCGTATTGGCTACATCCTTAAAACCCAGGGCGTTGCCCTGGGCTAGGAGCTTCTGCCCTTTCAGGGCGTGTGGCGTCAAGCAAATACATGATTAATGAGGAAGGAATGCACGTGATTCGGGACAAGGATGCACGTGATTCGGGACAACTATTGTTTTTCAGAGAAAAATGTTGTATCTTTGCACTGTGTTAGAAGAAAGGCTGCACTCGGCAAAGTTCAAGCAAGCTTGACTTTGCTCTCGTTTGCACTTTCTTTGCATTGTCATTCATTAAGAACGGCAAATGGGAAATTAACCACTAAAAAACGGAGGGGAAAACGACAGGGGTGCACACCTGCCCAATCTCTTTCTAAATGTTGAACCATTAAAAAAAAGAAAGGAAAAAAGAAAATGAAAAAGGAAGTTTGGAAAACTATCTTGCAGGTGATTATCGCTGTACTTACTGCCGTAGGCACTACGCTCGGCGTTACCAGCTGCATGTAGACTGATTTGTTTAACCATTAAAAAAACGATTTGAATTATGGGTATTAAAGTAAAAGCTATTGAGCGCAACGTAGCGTTCGAAAAAGGTAAGCAAAAGTGGGCATTCGTGATGCAGGCTGAACTCTACAGCCAGCTCAACGCCACGAAGGTGATAGAAGAAGCTGCCGTTCGCAGCGGATTGCCTAAGGCGGTGATCAACGCCGGATGGTCGGCCATCGGCGAAGTGATTGCTGCATGGGCCACCGAGGGCCACAGCGTGGCTGTGCCAGGACTGGGCAGCCTCCGATTCGGTCTAAACTCTACCGCCGTAGAGGATGTGAACAAGGTGAGCGCCAACCTCATCACCCGCCGATACATCATCTTCGTGCCTAACACCGACATCAAGAAGGAACTCGAAGAGACCTCCGTCAACATCACCTGCTACGACCGAAACGGAAAGGTGGTGAAGCAGGTTACCTCTACCGATACGCCTCCTACTACCCCATCCGACGGCAATACTCCGTCAGGCGGCGATAACCCGTCAGGCGGCGATTCGGCTGGCGGAACCGGAAGCGAAAACGGCGGCGATGGCCTTGAATAAAAGGTGCTGAGCCTGAAAAAAGAAAAACCCTCCCCAGGTCTTAAAAAATCCTAGGGAGGGAAAATGCTTTCTGGGAGTTGGCGTACAACTTACCAGACACCCGAATACCAACATGCTAACCAACTATAACCCATTACAAAATCAGCATGTCGCCTACAATCCTTTATGCCTCAAATAAATAATACTTTTTTCTTATAACCGATACTAGCCTCACGGCTAATGCCTATTAAAAAACTTTTATCTCAATTCAAAACATGATAGTAACATATTCTGCAGCGATATCAACCAGCTTCTTGCGGCGGGCTACACCTATTATATAATGAGCCTCCTTCGCCGAACAGTGGAAGTATTTCTTCACAGCTGTTACCAGTTCTTCCTTGCTTATCGAGCCTACACCCTTAGGATAAGCCTTGCGGATAGCCTTCTCGATGTCTGCCATCTTATATTCATGGTGGCGCTTGTGGAAGTACTGCGATACAATGATAGAGAGAACTATCACGAGCAGGATGATAATAAATACTACAGACTTGTTCATTTCCTTATCTCCTTTTAATTGATTAGACAATATTAGGTTCGCTGAATCACCCTTCCGGGTGCTCCAAGTTTTCGGCATCACCGATAGCCGTTATCGGTAAATCCTCTGCAAATATAGCATTTTTTCTTGAAACAACAACATTTTTCGGCATTTTTTTCACTATTTCTGCAAAAAAACTTGCTAAATACAAAAAAAACACTTATTTTTGCAAGAAAATAATCCTTAAGACAGAAAGATAATGCAAGAAACTGTAAAGAAAGTATTGAATGGCGATTTTAATCGCAAGAAAGCATTGCTGTTTCTCATAACGGCTCTGCTTACCGTTATCGTCTGGAACCTGCCCATCGACAGCTTCGGCATCGACGGGCTCACCATTGTGCAGCAGCGCGTCATCGCCATCTTCGTCATGGCCGTGATGCTCTGGCTCACCGAGGCCATACCGGCATGGGCAACCAGCGTAGTGATCATCTTCGTGCTGCTGTTCTTCGTCAGCGACTCCGCCTTTAAGATCATGCAAGGCTCGGAGGCAGAGATGGGCAAGCTGCTCGACTATCAGGGTGTGATGGCGTGCTTCGCCGACCCTACCATCATCCTCTTCCTGGGCGGTTTCGTACTCGCCATAGCCGCTACCAAGAGCGGGCTCGACGTGATGATGGCGAAGGCCCTGATTGCGCCATTCGGCAAGCGTTCTGAGAACGTGCTGCTGGGTTTCATGCTCATCACCGGCATCTTCTCGATGTTCATCTCAAATACAGCCACCGCCGCCATGATGCTCACCTTCCTCACACCGGTGTTCAAATCAATGCCGCCTTCGGGCAAGGGCCGCGTGGCGCTCACCATGGCCATACCTATCGGAGCCAACCTGGGCGGTATGGGAACCCCTATCGGAACACCGCCTAACGCCTTCGCCTTCAAGGTTTTGAACGACCCAGCAGGACTCAACCTGGGTCTCAGCTTCGGCGACTGGATGCTGATCATGGCCCCTATGGTGCTCATCATGCTCGTGATGGCATGGATCATCATCCGCAAGATGTTCCCGTTCTCTGCCAAGACCATCGAGCTCAACATCGAGGGCAACATGCAGCACAACTGGCGCACCACGGTAGTGGCCGTCACCTTCCTCGCAACCATCGTGCTCTGGGTATTCGGCAAGCAGCTGGGCATCAACGCCAACACCGTGGCCATGCTCCCTATCGCCATATTCGCCCTTACGGGAGTGGTTACAGCCAAGGACCTGAAGGAGATTGACTGGGCTGTCATCTGGATGGTGGCAGGCGGATTCGCCCTCGGATTGGCGATGAACGGCACCGGTCTTGCCGAGGCAGCCGTAAAGAGCATTCCGTTTGCAGAATTCAATCCGCTGGTCATCATGATCGTATCCGGACTGGTATGCTTCATCCTGAGTAACTTCATCTCCAACACCGCCACCGCCGCCCTGCTCATCCCTATCCTCACGGTGGTATGCGCCGGCATGGGCGACAAGCTCAACACCATCGGCGGCACCTCTACCATCCTCATCGGAGTAGCGGTATCGGCCAGCTGCGCCATGTCGCTGCCTATCTCAACCCCTCCTAACGCCATCGCCTACTCTACCGGACTCATCCAGCAGACCGACATGGTGAAGGCAGGACTCACGGTGGGCATCCTGAGCATGATAGTGGGCTACGCCGTGCTCATCACCTTCTGCAAGATGGGCGTGCTCTAGAGGGGCATCATCTGCGAAAATACACATTATTATATATATAAAGGAATGAAAAAGATTGTTATAGGAATCGACGTAGGCATCTCTACGACCAAGATTGTGGGCATCGATGAAAGCGGCGTGGTGGTAAGCCCCATCCGCATCAAGGCCACCGACCCTATCACCTCGCTCTACGGAGCCTTCGGCAAGTATCTTCACGACAACAAGATTGCGCTGAGCGATGTAGAACAGGTGATGCTCACAGGCGTAGGTTCTGCCTATATCGACGAGCCCATCTACGGACTGCCTACCTCGAAGAGCGAGGAGTTCGTGGCCGACGGACTGGGCGCCCGATACGAGAGCAAGCTCGACCGCATGATCGTGGTGAGCATGGGAACCGGTACATCGCTCGTAAAATGCGATGACAACGAGATAAGGCACATCGGAGGCATCGGCATAGGCGGCGGAACCCTGGCAGGACTGAGCCGCATCATGCTCAAGACCGATGACATCAAGCAGATCATCAACCTCGCCAAGGACGGCGACGTAAGCAAGATAAACCTGCTGATAGGCGACATCAGCGCCAAGCCTCTGCCCGGACTCCCGATGAACGCCACCGCATCGCTCTTCAGCAACGCCAAGGCCAACGCTTCGCGCGAAGACATCGCCATGGGACTCATCTGGATGGTGCTGCAGTCGATAGGTTCGGCTACCATCCTCTCATCGCTCGAATCGGGCATCAAGGATTTCGTGCTCATCGGCAACCTCACCCTGCTGCCGCAATGCCGCGAGGTGTTCCCAGCCATGGAGAAACTCTACGGAGTGAGGTTCAGAATACCGAAATACTCGGAATTCTGCACCGCCATCGGAGCTGCGCTCGACTATAAGCGACAAACGAAATAATCACCCCCGAATCGCCGCAATGCCCTATACACGGGCGTTGCGGCGATTTTCATTTCCACCCCTGCCACGGCACACAGACAACAAGGGAAAAACGCACACAAGCACACAAAATGCGCAACACGCTGATAGATAACAACTTAAACGTTTCGGAAAACAGAAATTTGTCAAAGTTTTCCAAAACTTTTTCATTTCCTCCTGATTATCAGTGACTTAATATTTTTTAACGATAAAAAAGTTGTCCAAAAGTAATTACTTTCAGAAATTATTTATATCTTTGCAATGTCAAAAGGAGGTACATATCTACCTCTTCAAGTCATAAGGACTTAATACTAAGTAATTTAAACATCAATCGTAAAAGTAATACTAAAATGATCCAGACAGTAGTAAAGCGTGACGGACGCATCGTTGGATTCAACGAACAGAAAATCATGGCAGCCATTCGCAAGGCCATGTTGCATACCGACAAGGGTGAAGATACCACTCTTATCGAGCAGATAACCGACCACATCTCTTATCGCGGCAAGAGCCAGATGAGCGTTGAGGCCATTCAGGACGCCATCGAGATGGAGCTCATGAAGAGTGCCCGCAAAGATGTTGCCCAGAAGTATATCGCATACCGTAACCAGCGAAACATCGCCCGCAAGGCGAAGACACGCGACGTATTCATGAGCATCGTCAATGCCAAGAACAACGACATCACGCGTGAAAACGCCAATATGAATGCCGACACACCAGCCGGCATGATGATGAAGTTCGCTTCAGAAACCACTAAACCATTCGTCGACGACTACCTTCTCTCAGAGGATGTACGCGACGCCGTCATGCACAACTATATACATATTCACGATAAGGACTATTACCCAACCAAGAGTCTCACCTGCGTGCAGCATCCGCTCGACGTGATCCTGAACCACGGATTCACAGCCGGTCACGGTTCAAGCCGTCCTGCCAAGCGCATCGAGACCGCAGCCGTGCTGGCTTGTATCTCTCTCGAGACCTGCCAGAACGAGATGCACGGCGGCCAGGCCATCCCAGCCTTCGACTTCTATCTGGCTCCATACGTACGCATGTCGTACCAGGAAGAGGTGAAGAACCTGGAGAAGCTGACAGGCGAAGACCTGAGCAACCTCTATGATGCGCCTATCGACGACTACATAGAGAAGCCGCTCGACGGACTGCAGGGCCGCGAACGCCTGGAGCAGCACGCCATCAACAAGACCGTGAACCGCGTGCATCAGGCGATGGAGGCATTCATCCACAACATGAACACCATCCACAGCCGCGGCGGTAACCAGGTAGTATTCTCAAGCATCAACTATGGTACCGATACCAGTGCTGAGGGCCGCTGCATCATGCGCGAAATCCTGCAGAGCACCTATCAGGGCGTAGGCAATGGCGAAACAGCCATCTTCCCTATCCAGATATGGAAGAAGAAGAGAGGCGTAAACTATCTGCCTGAGGACAGAAACTACGACCTCTACAAGCTGGCTTGCAAGGTAACAGCCCGCCGTTTCTTCCCTAACTTCCTGAACCTCGACGCCACCTTCAACCAGAACGAGAAGTGGCGTGCTGATGATCCGGAGCGCTACAAGTGGGAGATTGCAACCATGGGCTGCCGCACCCGCGTGTTCGAAGACCGCTGGGGCGAGAAGACCAGCATCGCCCGCGGTAACCTGAGCTTCTCTACCATCAACATCGTGAAGCTCGCCATCGAGTGCATGGGAATCGAAAACGAAAAGCAGCGCATCGACATGTTCTTTGCCAAGCTCGACAATATCCTCGACATCACAGCCAAGCAGCTCGACGAGCGCTTCCAGTTCCAGAAGACGGCGATGGCCAAGCAGTTCCCTCTGCTCATGAAGTATCTCTGGGTAGGCGCAGAAAACCTGAAGCCGGAAGAGACCATCGAGAGCGTCATCAACCACGGAACCCTGGGTATCGGCTTCATCGGATTGGCAGAATGCCTGGTTGCCCTCATCGGCAAGCACCACGGCGAGAGCGAGAAGGCACAGGAGCTGGGACTGAAGATTGTTACCTACATGCGCGACCGTGCCAACGAGTTCAGCGAGCAGTATCATCACAACTACTCTATCCTGGCTACTCCAGCCGAGGGATTGAGCGGTAAGTTCACTAAGAAGGACAGAAAGCAGTTTGGCGTCATCCCTGGCGTTACAGACCGCGACTATTATACCAACTCTAACCACGTGCCTGTATACTATAAGTGTACAGCCCTGAAGAAGGCACAGGTCGAGGCTCCATACCACGACCTGACCCGTGGCGGCCACATCTTCTATGTAGAGATTGACGGCGATGCTACCCACAACCCTTCTGTTATCGAGAGCGTGGTAGACATGATGGATAAGTACAACATGGGTTACGGCTCAGTAAACCACAACCGCAACCGCTGTCTCGACTGCGGCTACGAGAATGCTGACGCCCACCTCGAGGTTTGTCCTAAGTGCGGCAGCCACCACATAGACAAGCTGCAGCGCATCACCGGTTATCTGGTAGGTACTACAGACCGCTGGAACAGCGGCAAGCTTGCCGAGCTCCACGACCGAGTAACCCATATCGGAGGAGAAAAGTAAAAATGATTAGTGTTTTAAGCATCGTACATGATACGATGGTAGACGGTCCGGGCTTCCGCACATCCATTTATTGTGCGGGATGCCCCAACCATTGTCCGGGCTGCCATAATCCGCAGTCGTGGGACATCAGCCACGGCACGATGACCTCTACCGACGAGCTGATGAAGGAAATCATGAGCGACCCCTTCGCCAACGTCACCTTCTCGGGCGGCGACCCTATGTTTCAGGCAAAGGGCTTTGCCGAGCTGGCGCGCGCCATCAGGGAGCAGAGCAGCAAGAGCATCTGGTGCTTTACGGGCTATCTCTTCGAAAACCTCGTGAAGAATCCCGAGCAGCTGGAACTCCTCCGCCAAATCGATGTATTGGTAGACGGCCCCTTCGTACAGGCATTGCGCGATGAAGACCTCTTCTTCAGGGGCAGCAGCAACCAGCGCATCATCAACGTGCAGAAGTCGCTGAAAGAAGGAAGAGTGATAGAACTCAATCTTACAACAGAAAACCCGAATCCGGTATTGTAAATCTACATACCAGATTCGGGTTTCCCGTTTTCTTTTTCGGGCACGGATTACACGGATTTTCTTATCTTAAATATTTCCTATCCCTCTTAGCATCCTTCTCTTCGAGGTAGCTGATAGAACTCTGAATATAATCACGCTCCCACTCGCTCTCGTGCAATTTCTCATCGCCATAGAGCAGAAGGTCGAGATCCAGCGGAACATCTACCTTACGTAAAGGACCACGGATTCTGCGTCCGCATCTCTGCTCCACACTCCGCAGCGCGGCAAGCACAGACTTCTTAGAGCAGATGGTCTCCCCCAACATCACCTGATTCAGAAACTTGTCTGAATTCTCCAGTCCGATAGGCTCAGTCCACATGCGCGGACCGAAAAGGCAGTTCCTGAACATACAACTCAGATGTTCATGCGCCTTCAACACATTCTCCTCCTGATTTCTGTTAGAGCCGATAGCTATAATTACTTTTGTACGAGTTTTCATTATTAAAATCATTATTCAAGTTTCGCATGTAAGCTCCACACGCCCTGAAAGGGCAGAAGCTCCTAGCCCAGG
>OJMO01000311.1_pt1 | contig 36394 bp, 35 predicted proteins | sample 1597241 | NCBI WGS metagenome assembly OJMO01 (sample SAMEA2452129, study PRJEB22498) | human gut metagenome | biome: human feces; feature: human gut; material: feces | place: Australia | collected 2012 | reverse complement strand
CTGCATTTCGTGCAGTTTTTGCTGCGTTTCTTCAATCTCCTGGTTCAGCGCTTGCAGTTTGCCGTAACGGATTTCGGCCACCCGGCCATAGTCGCCTTCCCGTTCAGCCTTGTCGGCCTCGAACTTCAGGTTCTCTATTTCCACCTTATTCTGCTGGATTTTGTTGACAAGGGTCTTTTCACTTTGCCATTTCGCCTTGTACGAGTTTTCCTGCTCTTTCAGCTCGGCAAGTTCTTTGCCGATTTGTTCCAGTTTGGGCTTGTCGTTTTCGCGCTTGATGGCCTCGCGTTCAATCTCCAGCTGCTTTATCTTACGCGAGATTTCGTCCAGTTCTTCCGGTACTGAATCGACTTCCATACGCAGTTTGGCAGCGGCTTCGTCCATCAGGTCGATAGCCTTGTCCGGCAAGAAACGGTCGGTGATGTAACGGTTGCTCAACTCTACGGCGGCGATGATGGCATCGTCTTTAATCCGTACATGGTGATGGTTCTCATAACGTTCCTTCAGACCACGCAGAATGGAGATGGTGCTCAGCGTGTCCGGTTCGTTCACCATGACAATCTGGAAGCGGCGTTCCAACGCTTTGTCCTTTTCGAAATACTTCTGATATTCATCGAGGGTAGTGGCCCCGATGCTCCTCAGTTCACCGCGTGCCAAGGCGGGTTTCAAGATGTTGGCGGCATCCATGGCGCCTTCGCCCTTGCCGGCACCCACCAGGGTATGAATTTCATCAATGAAGAGGATGATGTCTCCTTCCGACTTCTTCACTTCGTTGATAACGGCCTTCAGACGTTCTTCAAATTCGCCTTTGTACTTGGCGCCGGCCACCAGTGCACCCATATCCAGGGAGTAGACTTGTTTGTTCTTCAAGTTCTCGGGGACGTCTCCACGCAAGATACGGTGGGCAAGTCCTTCTACGATAGCAGTTTTACCGGTACCCGGTTCACCGATAAGAATCGGGTTGTTCTTGGTACGCCGGCTCAGAATCTGCAGGACACGCCGTATCTCTTCGTCACGGCCGATGACGGGATCCAGTTTGCCGCTGCGGGCTGCTTCGTTCAGATTGATGGCATACTTTTCCAATGACTGGTAAGTGTCTTCGCTGGATTGAGAAGTTACTTTTTCTCCTTTTCGCAGTTCGTTGATGGCTTCCCGCAGTTCGCGTTCCGTCATCCCGGCATCTTTCAGAATGGTGGATGCAGTGCTTTTCACATTCAGCAAAGCCAGCAGTACCGGTTCCAGGGAGACGAATTCATCACCCATTTCCTTGGAATATTGGGTGGCCTTCTGGAACACTTCGTTCGTTTCACGGCTCAGGTATGGCTCTCCGCCGGATACCTTGGGCAGAGAATCAATTTGCTTGTCCAGTACAAGTGCTATCTGCTGACCGTTCATGCCCAGCTTCTGGAAGATGAAGTTGGTGACATTTTCACCTACTTTCATCACGCTTTGAAGTACATGCACGGGCTCGATGGCCTGCTGTCCACGGCTTTGTACCAGGTTCACAGCCTCCTGCACTGCTTCTTGCGCTTTAATGGTAAAGTTGTTAAAGTTCATATTTTGTTCTCCTTTCTATTTTATCAGTTTCATAACACTTGGGAAGGCGCAAAAGATTTGCCATTGGCACATTTCGGACAAATTGTCTGCATATAAAATATGTAAAATGACAAATTGTCTGTAAATCAGTCGTTTTGTTTCTTTCTACTTCTTTAGATAAGAAGTTGGAGCAAAGTTCCTTTTCGTATTAAACTCTATTGGTTAAAGAGAAGGGCAAATAAGGATGTCATGCATGAGATGTGCATCTCATGTAGTACGAGGTGTACATCTCATGTAGTACGAGATGCACATCTTATGTAGTGAGGGCCTATATGTTTTAGTAGCTAAGTCTTCGTGTTCCAGCTCCAAGGTTTCCGTGTTGCGGGGAAGGATATTCTCTTTCCGCTTCGGAGATATAGATTAATTGCTTGGGATGATACAAGTTATTGATAAATTTGTCGTACTTTTACTGCTTCAAAGTTTTGTGCTTTCTGTGTGGTAGGTTTTCGGAGCTCCGCTTGCAGAGGAGCATTATGTATAATTACGTATTAAAATAGAAGATAATGGAGGATAAGATAAAGTTTCCGGCAAATGTGATATTGATAGATGTTGCATTTCTGAATGAAGTGGTATATGGTGCAAAGAACTTTTTGGAAGGTAAGTTGGGGCGGAAGCTACCCGATGTTGACCTGCCGGCATGGTTGAGCTATCTGGCATTGGACGCCGGCTTGAGAGAACAAGAAAATGAGGTGGAAGTGTTGCTGGTGCATACTCCGGCAGCGGACGTGCTGAAGTGTTGTGAACCATCCGATGTGAATAAACTGAATCACCAGGCATGCCGTACGCCGCTGGGCGAATTTGCATTTTCTTCCGTCACCTCTTCCGGTTTAGTCTCTACCGAAGAGTTGTTTCTTGACCTGATGAACCTGGCACTTGATTCTGCGGATGTGAAGTGTTTGATGCTGTTGCCTTTCCATCAGGTATATGGTAATGGAGTGGAGGAGAAGCTGGCGGGTTTCTTCAAAGACAAGAATGAAGAAGAACGGGGCAAAGCTGTGTACTTCATTACGGAGGGACCTCTGAGCCCGGTGTATTGCCGCCTGGAGCCGGTGTTTTATTCTTTGGCGCATGCATTCGGCATCAAGTCTGACGAGTTATAAGATATAAGAAGTATATGAGTGATTTCCGTTTAAAAGTGTTCCAGTCTGTTGCCAAGAACTTGAGTTTTACAAAGGCTTCGCAAGAGTTGTTTGTAAGTCAGCCGGCTATAACTAAGCATATCCAGGAGCTGGAGGCCACTTATCAGACGAGGCTTTTCGACCGGCAGGGAAGTAAAATCAGTCTGACCGAGTCAGGCCGGCTGCTTTTGGAGCATTGCGAACGGATATTGGAGGACTATAAACGGCTGGAATATGAAATGCACTTGTTACATAACGAATATATTGGCGAACTCAAGTTGGGAGTCAGCACTACCATTGCGCAGTATGTGCTTCCTCCGTTGCTGGGCAGTTTTATCGGCAAGTTTCCGCAGGTCAACTTGTCCTTGCTCAATGGAAACTCCCGGGAAATAGAAGCCGCTTTGCAGGAACACCGCATTGACTTGGGATTGGTGGAAGGGGTTTTCCGCCTTCCCAATCTGAAGTACACTACTTTTCTTGAGGATGAACTGGTAGCGGTAGTCCATTCCAAAAGCCGTTTACAATTGCCCGAAGAGATTACTCCCCAGGATTTGCCCGCTATTCCTTTAGTGCTCCGTGAGCGCGGTTCGGGTACGCTGGACGTGATAGAACGCTCACTCCAGAAGCACGGCGTCAAGCTTTCCTCACTCCATGTACTGATGTACCTGGGTAGTACCGAAAGCATCAAGCTCTTTCTTGAAAACTCCGATTGCATGGGAATCGTGTCTATCCGTTCCATCTGCAAGGAACTGGCGGCAGGCACTTTCCGCGTGGTCGAGATAAAGGATATGCCCATGCTTCGCGACTTCTGCTTTGTCCAATTGCAAGGGCAGGAAGGAGGATTGTCACAAGCCTTTATGAACTATATGTTTATGTCCCGATAACAATAAGTTATAGTCTATAAGTAGAAACGATTGGCGGGTGTACTAAAATAGAACTACCTTTGCACCCGGAAAATTAAGGAATAAACATTAGTAATAATAGTAAAATAAACAGTATGGCTTCAAATCGAGTTTTGGCTAAAAGCATTAATATGCCTTTTCTTCAAAGTAATAATAAATTTATTTATGTATCTCTTCTGGTTGTCCTCTCCTTCTTTCTGCTGCTGGATTATGTGCCCGGTATGCATGCCTATTCGGCGTGGGTCACTCCGCCGTTGGCGTTGTTCTTGGGGTTGGCCTTTGCGTTGCTGTGTGGGCAGGCACATCCGAAGTTCAATAAGAAGACTTCAAAGTATCTATTGCAATACTCTGTTGTAGGGTTAGGATTTGGAATGAATCTGCAGGCTTCCCTGGCTTCGGGCAAGGAGGGAATGGAGTTCACGATTATTTCTGTAGTGGGGACATTGCTCATAGGCTGGCTCATAGGACGTAAGTTCCTGAAAGTGGACCGTGACACTTCTTATCTTATCAGCTCCGGTACGGCTATCTGCGGAGGCAGTGCCATTGCGGCTGTGGGTCCGGTATTGAAGGCAAAGGATAGCGAGATGTCTGTGGCATTGGGCACCATCTTTATATTGAATGCCATTGCATTGTTTGTTTTTCCGATGATAGGCCACGCTTTGAACATGAGCCAGCATGAGTTCGGCACATGGGCGGCCATTGCCATACATGATACGAGTTCGGTAGTGGGAGCAGGTGCCGCATATGGCGAGGAGGCCCTGAAGGTGGCAACGACTATAAAGCTGACACGTGCCTTATGGATTATTCCTTTGGCTTTGGTAACTTCGTTCATCTTTAAGAGTAAAGGACAGAAAATCAGTATTCCCTGGTTCATCTTCTTCTTTGTGCTGGCTATGATTTTCAATACTTATGTGCTGGGCACTACCGAAACGGGTGCCATGATTGGGGAGGGAATCAATTCTTTGGCTCGCAAGACGCTGACTATCACTCTGTTCTTTATCGGTGCCTCTCTGTCACGTGATGTACTGAAGGCAGTAGGCATCAAGCCCTTGATACAAGGCACCTTGTTGTGGATAGTGATTAGTGTGAGCACGTTGGCATATATCTACTTGTTCTGATTGCATTGGTCCGGCAGTTCTTGAAGTATAACTTCCGGTTGAAGAAGTCGGTAGGATTTTTGCAACGTATTTCTTTCCTCATTGGATATATAGACGAATACACATCTCGGGATAACCGGGGTGTGTATTTCTTTTAATATCCTTCCCCATTGACGCCGGACCGGAGCAAGTGGAAGCCAGGTTATGATACCTTTTGCTTCCAGCATTGCTTTTGTCCTCGGTTCGGCGTGCTGACCAGTTAATACAATGTTCCAGAAATGTGGTTCTTTCAGCTGTTTTTTTATATCTTGAGAAGTCATAGTTAGTTTGCTTTTTTGATGATAAAGTCGAAAGAGGTGAAGAATTGAGGGTGCTTACCGATAGATATGGGAAGAATAATGGTAATGGAGGAATTCCTCCCTTTCCGAATCTCTTTCTTGTTGTATATTCGAGAGTTTGCTTTATTTGCCGTATAAGTTGTCACGCCAATCTTTTGGCTTGTTTCTGCTTGACTTTTTATAATTGCCAAGGGCGTTTCCGCTTCTGCTAGTATGGGGTATTTGACTTCTGAGCTTCTTCCATCCACAATGAATTGCATATTTTTCCAGTTTATTCGGATATCTTCTGAAGAGTTGTTGCAAATTATAATTTCCCATTGGGAGTCGTTTGGAATAAACTTATAAGTAACCCCATCTTTTGTATACTCTAATTTCCCTTTTTGGTTCTCCAGCCATTTAAAGGATACTTGGCATCCTGTATCAACGTATTGTGCAGATAAAGTGGTTGGAAATAGGAGAAACAGCAAAATGGCCAGCTTATTTTTCTTCTTATATTTCCGGTAGTCATTGTATATCCATAGCATAATAAAAATAATGCCGATAGGGATGGCTATGAGAATACATGTCAGTAAATTCATGATAGCAGATATTATTTGTTTGTTTATATGAATATGTTGCAAAAGTATCATAAAATATTTGATAAAACAAACGAATTATGAATAAAAAGAACGATACATACAGACAAATTGGTATTGGTGTTCCTTATAATATGAATGATTAATTTGTATCTTCATATAAATGGAAAAAAGTAATATATACATCGGAGAGATAATCAAGAACGTGATGCTTGAACAGCAAGTTACCAAGGCGGAACTTGCACGAAGACTGAAAGTTAAGCCTCAAAGTGTAGACTATATGCTTACGAGAAAAAGTATTGATACGGATACGTTGTATAATGTCTCACGTGCCTTGAACTACGATTTTGCTTTGTTGTATTCCATTCATAAGGAACAGATAAATTATGATACGTTAGAGCAGGAATACAGGCTCTCCACAGCGAAGGTGTTGGTGGAGCTTGAGCTGAAGCCTGAAGACATTGCGAAATTGAATCTTAAAAAGCGGATTGCTGATGTCTTGAAATAAACGCACTCTTGGGCTGGTGCTATTGGTGTTTTCATTTTTTCCCATTTTTTCTTCCTGGTCGTGTAACAAAATCCTTTCCCCCTACGTCTGAAGGGTATAAACAGAAATCTACTATTGATAAATAGCCCATGGACGCTGAAAGTTTTAAAAAAGAGTTTCTGCCATATCATCGCAAGTTGTACTGCATAGCTTATAGGCTATTGGAGAATGCTGCCGATGCTGAAGATTTGGTGCAGGAAGCTTATCTGAAGTTGTGGGACAAGCGGGAAGGACTGGCCATTATCAGTAATCCGGAAGCATTCAGCGTTACTCTGGTGAAAAATATGTGCTTTGATTTGCTTCGTTCAGGAAAGTATACTTTGAGCAGACAGAGCGTGGAGTTGGCCGAAGTGCATAATGTGTCTCAAGCAGATAACTTTGAAGTGCGGGATGAAGCGCAGCAGGTAAGGCACATCATTGCCCGTCTGCCGGTGCAACAGCAGAAAATAGTAACGTTGCGTGATGTCAAGGGATGTTCTTATGAAGAGATAGAGCAGGTCACGGGATTGAATGCTACCAATGTCCGTGTACTGTTGTCCCGGGCAAGAAAAAAGATACGTGAGGAATTTAATAAATGGAGTAACTATGAAAGTCGAGGAAATTGAAAGGCTGCTCGCCGAATTTTATGAAGGGAATACCAACGAGCAGGAAGAAGAGTTGTTGAAGGAAGCTTTCAGAACCGAAGAAGTGCCCGAGCACTTGCAGAAGGACAAGAAACTCTTTCTCAGCTTTTTTCCCGGGGAAGTGGTGGATAATGTTCCCGCCGGATTGGAGGATAAACTGAGCCGGATGATTGATGAAAAGGCTGAAGAGGAACAACGTTTTTTCCACCGGAACAAGGCCAAACGTAATTGGCGCTGGATAGGAGGTATTGCTGCCACCATTCTGGTTCTTGTAGGTGTAGGTTATGGCATTACGAACATGGGAGAGGATATGCGTCCTCCTACACCTCAGGACACTTTCTCTGATCCGGAAGCTGCTTATAAGGCATTGCAGGCCACTTTAATCGAGGTGTCTGCGAATCTGAACAAGGGAATTGAACAGATAGAGGAAACGCGGATAGACGTAACGAAGGTGAACCAGGAAGTAAGAAAAGAAATTCAACAATAATCTGATATGAAAACAATGAAAATGATTTTGGCAGGTGTACTGCTGATGTTGCCTTTGCTTTGCCAGGCACAGAAGAACCTATTCAACAAGTATGGAGATATGAAAGGCGTGTCGTCCGTCTACATATCCAAGGCAATGATAGAAACGAATCCCAACTTGTTTACTAAAGATGTTTATATTGGGAAAGTGTCCGGACAGTTGAACTCTGTGCAGGTACTTTCTACAATGGATAATAATGTAAAGAAAGAAATGCGTAAGGATCTTCGTTCTTTGGTGCAGTCTTCCAGATATGAATTGCTGATGAAGCAGAAGGGAACAGTCTCCAGTTCTGAATTCTACATGAGCCGTAAAGGGGAAAAGGTGAAGGAGCTGATTATGATTGTAGATGGTGCAGCTACTCTGAAATTTGTTTATTTGGAAGGTGATATGACTTTGAAGGATATACAGAATATCATGATGTATCAGAATACCAGCTGGAATGGGAACAATGTGAATATACAGCTTCCGGATATAAACTGGGCGGAGATAGAGAAGTTGAAGAACCGCGATTGGCTTGGAGAATTGAAGCATTCGCAAGAACTGGCATTGAAAGGGCTGGAAAATGTAGCCAAGCTGAAAGACAACAAGTATCTGAAAGAACAAATGGATACCGATACATGGAAACGTTTTGAAAAAAGCATGGAGGCTTTGGAAGAACGTTTGGAAAAGATGGAATAGGAAGCGGTAACCTTTTAGGGAAACTTGCCAATAGAATGTTTTGTTTTTCTATTGGCAAGTTTTTTTGTTATTTGTCTTTTCTCAATTCTGCAAAGATAAGCCCTTCCAGCTCTTCTGCCAGTTCCGGATTGTCAAGGATGACCTGCTTGGCGGCGTCGCGTCCCTGGGCAATTTTCGTCTCGTTATAGCTGAACCATGAGCCGCTTTTCTTGATGATGCCAAGCTCTGCACCCAAGTCAATGATTTCGCCTGCACGGGAGATGCCTTCACCGAACATGATGTCGAATTCCGCTCTACGGAAAGGAGGAGCTACCTTGTTCTTCACAACTTTCACTTTGGTCTGCTTGCCGATTACTTCATCGCCGTTCTTGATGGCTTGGCTTCCACGGATGTCAAGACGTACGGAGGCATAGAACTTCAGTGCATTACCGCCGGTAGTTGTTTCGGGATTGCCGAACATGACACCGATTTTTTCGCGCAACTGGTTGATGAAGATACAAGTGGTGCGTGTTTTGCTGACAGCTGCCGTCAGTTTACGCAAGGCTTGTGACATGAGCCGGGCTTGCAGACCTACTTTGTTGTCACCCATATCGCCTTCAATTTCAGCTTTCGGGGTCAATGCAGCCACAGAGTCCACTACAATGATGTCAATAGCGGAGGAACGGATCAGTTGCTCTGCGATTTCCAGTGCTTGTTCGCCATTGTCCGGCTGTGATATCAGCAGATTGTCCACATCCACACCCAGTTTTGCTGCATAGAAGCGGTCGAAAGCATGTTCTGCATCAATGAATGCGGCAATGCCTCCTGCCTTTTGCGCTTCAGCGATGGCATGAATGGCAAGGGTTGTCTTACCGGAAGATTCCGGGCCGTAAATCTCGATGATACGTCCGCGGGGATATCCTCCCACGCCAAGAGCCACATTGAGGCCGATGGAACCTGTGGGAATAACTTCTACTTGTTCGACGCTTTCGTCGCCCATTTTCATGATAGAGCCTTTACCAAAGCTCTTTTCTATCTTGTCCATGGCAGCCTGCAAGGCTTTCAGTTTTTCGCCCGATGCCAGATTGCTGCCATTTTCAAAATTCAGTTCGTCTTTTTTTGCCACGTTGTTAATGTTTAATGATTATAAAATTTGTGCCGCATGGTCTTTGGTCTTCACTTCTTTCGGAGTGATGATGCGCTCTACAATACCTTCTTCATTAATGATGAAAGTTGTGCGGAACGTTCCCATATATTTGCGGCCATACATGCTTTTTTCGCCCCATACTCCGAATTGTTCTACCAGCTTCTTGTCGGTGTCTGCAATCAGGGTAAAAGGCAGATTGTTTTTCTCAATAAATTTCTGGTGTGACTTTTCGCTGTCCACACTGACGCCGATGACTTCATAACCGGCTTTGCGCAGGTCGGCATAATTATCCCGCAGGTTGCAGGCTTGTGCCGTGCAGCCGGATGTCATGTCTTTGGGGTAGAAGTAAAGTACAATCTTCTTTCCCTTATAGTCGCTCAAGCGGATTTCTACACCTTTTTCGTTGATACCCAATACTTCGGGTGCTTTATCTCCTATATTCACTTTGTTAATGTTTAATGATTAGTGGATAATGATTAATGTTTAATCATTAATTTCAAACTTCCAAGTCTCCGTCGATAATCTCATGCCAAGGCAGGCCTTGTTTGTTGAGCTGTTCCATGAACGGGTCCGGATTGAATTCCTCGACATTCCATACCCCCGGCTTTTTCCACAATCCCTTGAGGAACATCATGGCACCAATCATGGCGGGCACACCGGTGGTATAGCTTACGCCCTGCATGCCGGTTTCCTTGTAGGCCTCCTGGTGGCTGCAGTTGTTATATACATAGTAGGTACGCTCTTTGCCATCCTTTAGTCCGCGGATGCGGCAACCGATGGATGTTTCGCCTTCGTAGTTTTCGCCCAGGTCTTGCGGGTTGGGGAGGACGGCTTTCAGGAATTGCAGCGGAACAATCTTCATGCCGTTATATTCCACTTCGTCTATGCGTGCCATGCCGATGTTCTGGATAACGCGCAGGTGGGTTAGATACTCTTGTCCAAACGTCATCCAGAAGCGTGCACGCTTGATGGTGGGGAAATTCTTCACCAGAGACTCCAGTTCTTCGTGATAAAGCAGGTAGGAGTCGCGCGGACCGATGTTCGGATAAGTCAGGTCTTTGTGGATTTCCAGCGGCTTGGTTGTCACCCATTCTCCGTTTTCATAATAGCGGCCGTTCTGTGTAATCTCACGGATATTGATTTCCGGATTGAAGTTGGTGGCGAATGCTTTATGATGATTTCCGGCATTGCAGTCTACGATGTCCAGATATTGTATTTCGTCAAAATGATGTTTGGCGGCGTATGCAGTATAGATGCCGCTCACTCCCGGGTCGAAACCGCAACCGAGGATGGCGGTCAGTCCGGCATCTTCGAAGCGTTTCTTATAGGCCCATTGCCAACTGTATTCAAAGTGGGCAACATCTTTCGGCTCATAATTGGCGGTATCCAGATAGTTGACTCCACTTTGCAGACAAGCCTCCATGATGGTGAGGTCTTGGTAGGGGAGGGCTACGTTGATGACGATTTCGGGTTTGAAACTATTGAAGAGTGCTACCAGTTCGTCCACGCTGTCGGCATCTACCTGGGCGGTTTTGATGTTCGGGTTACCGATTGCCTTGACAACAGCGTCACATTTGGACTTGGTGCGGCTGGCTATCATGATTTCTGTAAACACATCAGGATTTTGAGCCACTTTGTGCGCAACAACGGTACCTACACCGCCTGCACCGATAATAAGAACTTTACCCATTTCTTTGTACTATATTATTATATTAGGTTTATAAAAAATACGGAGAGCAAATATAAGGGTTAATTCTTAGATAAACATTAAAATCCTGCTAAATACTTTGAGGTAAATGCTTCAAATATTAAACAAATTACTTGCATTTGGGTTATTTTCTATATATTTGCCCCTTGAATAAATTAACTTAAACAACGAATAACAATGAAAAAAGTATTTGTTTCCCTATGCATGGCAAGCGTGTTGATGGGCTTGTCTTCTTGTGCATCAACCAAAAATGCTGCAACTCTTTCTTCCATCAGCGGTGAGTGGAATATTATTGAAGTGAATGGTACTGCCGTAGTCCCTGCTCCGGGTCAGGAATTTCCCTATATCGGTTTTGACACAAAGACTGGAAAAGTATTTGGCAACAGTGGTTGCAACCGTATGATGGGTTCGTTTGACGTGAATGCCAAGCCCGGCACGATTGACCTTGGCGCTTTGGCAAGTACCCGTATGGCTTGTCCGGATATGACTGTAGAAAATAATGTGTTGTCGGCTTTGAACAAAGTGAAAAAGTATAAGAAGCTGGGAAAGGAAAATATAGCTTTATGCGGTGCTTCCAATCGTCCCATAGTCGTGTTGCAGAAGAAAGAATCCGTTTCCAAGTTGTCTGATTTGGAAGGAAAGTGGATAATTAGTGAGGCTGCGGGCGAGGCTATTCCCGACGGAATGGAGAAGCAGCCGTTCATTGAATTTAATATTGCAGAAAAGCGCTTGCACGGCAATGCGGGTTGCAATCTGATTAACGGCGCTTTCCAGGTTGATGATGAAAACCCGTCGGCAATCTCTTTCCCGCAAGTTATCAGTACCATGATGGCATGCCCTGATATGGAGGTGGAAGGCCGTGTGCTGAAAGCCTTGAATTCCGTTCAGTCTTTTGGCAAGCTGGCAGGCGGAGGCATCGGGCTGTACGATGCTGACAATAACCTGGTGATGGTGTTGGTGAAGAACTGACAAGATAGGTTGAAATAAAAAAGGCTCTTACAGAAATAATCTGCTAAGAGCCTTTTTTGCATCTTGACATAAAAAGGTCTTTTACTTTTTCTTTAATCCTGCGCGTATCCGGCTCAGGGATTGCGGAGTGATGTAGAGATAAGAAGCCAGATACTTGAGCGGTACATCCTGCAGCAGTTCCGGATTCTCTTCCATCAGCGTCATGTACCTTTCTTTGGCAGTGGGAGGGGTGCCGTAGGCTACTGTGGAACTGTCTACCGACAGAATTTCCCGCTCAAAGATTCTTCTGCCGAAGTTGGCCATGTCTATGGAATGCGAAAAAAGGGCTTCCAGCTCAGGCTTACTGATACAATAGGCGATGCTTTCATTCACTGATTCGATGTTGATGAGGGAAACCTCGCTGTCCACATATCCCCACGATGAGAAAGCTGTGTCGCCCGGTGCGGCGAACCAAAGGGAGTTTTCCGTGCCGTCTGTCAGGTAGTAGGCGCGCCAGATGCCTTTCTTCAAAAGATAGAAGTTGCTGTTCCTTTCCCCTTCGCTGATAATGAGTTCTCCCTTGCTGAAACGAACTTCTGCCATGTGTGACAGAAGTTCGTGCAAAGTGTTTTCCGGTAGTTTATACTTCTTGCAGAATTTCTTTATCATAGTTTCCATGCTGCAAAGATAGTGTAAACCGAAGACAGGACTTTTATGCTTGCATGAAAAAGTTATGTTGGGGTACAGCCCATCTTGTCTAAAGATACGGATTTTTCTTTATGCTCCTTTTTCCCGGATATGTAAATCACGAGGATAAAGAGGGTTGTCAGCATTTCTGCAAGAGGAGTGGCAAGCCAGATTCCCCGGTCTCCCAATAGCAGGGGCAGTCCGAAAAAGCAGGCTGTCAGCAGGATAAAACCACGCAGCAGGGTGATAACTGTGGCATACTTGGCACGCTCCACACTCTGGAAATAGCCGATGGATACGATGTTGACGGCAAAGAACACGAAGCCGGTGGCATACAAAGGCAACCCTTTTACCGCTATGTCATAAGCCGGATAACTGCGGTCTATGAACATGCCGACAATTTCAGGGCTGCAGAATATTGTGGTCAGGGCAAAACATACCCCGCAGCCTATGGCCGTTTTCAGTGCCAGCAAGTAGGCGCGGCGGACACGTTGGCTCTCGTTCAGGCCGTAGTTATAACTGATAATCGGCTGTGCCGACTGCGCAATGGCATTATATACCATAAATATAATAGGAAAGAAATAGCAGGCAATGCTGAATGCCGCCACTCCGTCTTCCTTCAAATAATGGATGAACACCTGATTGCCGACAAACATCATGCAGGCAATCGCCACCTCGCACAAGAAGGCGGAGGAACCCAATCGGCACATATAGCCAATGTTGCGGCGCATCAGTTGCATGCTTTTCCGGCTCATCTTAATGGGGTGGAAGCGCAGTGCGCATCGGCGGCGCATCAGATAGAATACTATCATCAATGCGCCTACCGTAGTGCCTATAGCACTTGCCAATGCGGCACCGAACATTCCCCAATCAAAGGGGAAGATGAACAGATAATCCAATAGGATGTTCAGAACGGCAGCCACCACATTGCACATCATGGCGAAGTTGGGCGAACCGTCCAGCCTCAGAAAAAACATACCCGAATTGAGCAATGCCGTGAACAGAGAGAAAGGCACAAACCAAAGCATGTATTCCACAGCCAATGGCGTGAGCCGTTCAGACCCTCCGAGCAGCTTTACCACCTGCGGGGCAAATGAACAGAATAGGGTGGAGGTGCACATCAGCAACAAGGAAGATATGACTACCGACTGCGTGATATTGATGCGTGCCACCTTGACCTTTCCGTGTGACAGATGAATGGAGGCTACCACAGAGGCGCCGACCCCGAACATAAGTCCCACACCCGTAGAGAACAACCATAGCGGTGCCACAATGTTGACCGCCGCCAAAGCATCACTGCCAATTCCTTTTCCGACAAAGATGCCGTCGGTGATAACGAATAGTGCGGAGAAAATCATCCCCAGTACAGTAGGGAGCAATAGTTTGCGGAACAATGTCTTGATGTCCGTGTTCTTGAAGTCGATACTGTCTCTCATCTTTTCCATACTCATCTTATTTATTTCTTTATATGTGAAAACCAATCATTTCCGTTGCTACGATTAAGCCCAATGTTAACTAATCCTTAATCGTTCCACCATGGTGGAACGATATTTCCCTCGTGGTGGAATGATATTTTCTCCACGGTGGAACAATATTTCCTCCATGGAGGAACGGTTAAAGGTATGCAAGGAAAATGATTAATGTTGTTCATGTTTTATTATCTCTGATTCGGGCGACAAAAGTAGAGCTTTTGAATGGAATGGAAATTAACAAATGGTAATTTCCGACAGAAAAAATGATTTTAATTCTGCCAAACTGACAGACAAACTGCCACAAGTATAAATCTGCGGCTGCTCTGAACAATTTGGCACAACGTTTGTCTTTTTATTGGCGTCTGCCACTGAGGTGGACGTCGAAACAGAATAATAACAAATAAAAAAATAACGATCATGGGAAAAATTATTGGTATTGACTTAGGAACAACAAACTCTTGCGTTGCAGTATTCGAAGGTAACGAACCTGTAGTAATTGCAAACAGTGAAGGTAAGCGCACCACTCCTTCAGTAGTAGCATTTGTTGATGGTGGCGAACGTAAAATCGGTGATCCTGCCAAGCGTCAGGCTATCACGAACCCCACCCGTACGGTTTTCTCCATCAAACGTTTCATGGGCGAAAACTGGGACCAGGTGCAGAAAGAAATCGGCCGCATGCCTTATAAAGTAGTAAAGGGTGACAACAATACTCCGCGTGTAGACATCGACGGACGTCTCTATACTCCGCAGGAAATCTCTGCAATGATTCTGCAGAAGATGAAAAAGACTGCCGAGGATTATCTGGGACAAGAAGTGACAGAAGCCGTAATTACCGTCCCCGCATACTTCTCAGACTCCCAACGTCAGGCTACAAAGGAAGCCGGACAGATTGCAGGTCTTGAAGTGAAGCGTATTGTGAACGAGCCGACTGCCGCAGCTCTTGCTTACGGTATTGACAAGTCTCACAAGGACATGAAGGTTGCCGTATTTGACCTTGGTGGTGGTACATTCGATATCTCTATCCTCGAATTCGGTGGCGGTGTGTTCGAAGTATTGTCAACCAACGGTGACACTCACCTGGGTGGTGATGATTTCGACCAGGTAATTATCGACTGGCTGGTTCAGGAGTTCAAGAACGACGAAGGTGCCGACCTGACTCAAGACCCGATGGCTATGCAACGTCTGAAGGAAGCTGCTGAAAAGGCTAAGATTGAGCTGTCCTCTTCTACAAGCACTGAAATCAACTTGCCGTACATCATGCCCGTAGGCGGTGTGCCCAAGCACTTGGTGAAGACGTTGACCCGTGCCAAGTTCGAGGCTCTGGCTCACAACTTGATTCAAGCTTGTTTGGAACCTTGTAAGAAGGCTATGAGCGATGCTGGTCTGAACAATGCGGACATTGATGAAGTAATCCTCGTAGGTGGTTCTTCACGTATCCCGGCTGTACAGAAGTTGGTAGAAGACTTCTTCGGTAAAGTTCCTTCCAAGGGTGTGAATCCGGATGAGGTAGTAGCCGTAGGTGCTGCCGTGCAGGGTGCCGTTTTGACGGACGAAATCAAGGGCGTTGTGTTGCTGGATGTTACTCCGCTGTCTATGGGTATCGAGACTATGGGTGGTGTGATGACGAAGCTGATTGATGCCAACACTACCATCCCCTGCAAGAAGAGCGAGACATTCTCTACTGCCGCCGACAACCAAACGGAGGTTACCATCCATGTATTGCAGGGTGAGCGTCCGATGGCTGCACAGAACAAGTCAATCGGCCAGTTCAACCTGACAGGTATTGCTCCGGCACGTCGCGGTATTCCTCAGATTGAGGTGACATTCGATATCGACGCCAACGGTATCTTGAAGGTGTCTGCCAAAGATAAGGCTACCGGTAAGGAACAGGCTATCCGTATCGAAGCTTCCAGCGGTTTGAGCAAGGAAGAAATCGAAAAGATGAAAGCCGAAGCCGAAGCCAATGCCGAAGCAGATAAGAAAGAGCGTGAGAAAGTAGACAAGTTGAACCAGGCCGACTCTATGATTTTCCAAACCGAAAATCAGTTGAAGGAACTCGGTGACAAGCTCCCTGCTGACAAGAAGGCTCCGATTGAAGCTGCTTTGCAGAAGCTGAAAGATGCCCATAAGGCTCAAGACCTGGCTACCGTAGACTCTGCCATGGCCGAACTGAATACGGCATTCCAGGCTGCAAGTGCTGAAATGTATGCCCAGAGCGGTGCTCAGGGTGGTGCACAGGCTGGTCCTGATATGAATGCAGGTCAGAATGCTGGTCAGGATAGTAGCAAGCATGGTGACAATGTTCAGGATGCAGACTTCGAGGAAGTGAAGTAAGTATCGATAAATAACGATAACAATAAATAGGAATATAGGGTGTAACTCAATAAGTTACGCCCTATTTCTTTTTGTAGACTTTTCTTTGGCTTTGCTTATTTCTCGGATTTTTATCGTATATTTGTACCATAATTGTACCGACACTTAAAAGTAGATAATGTGACACTTACAAGAATGCCGGTATTGAGAATGAGGAATATAAGTAAAAAGTAGATTATGCCAGCAGCAAAATTTGAAATAAAACGGAAGTGCCAGATTTGTGGAGAAGAGTTTTTAGCCAAAACAATAGAATCTTGGTATTGCTCTCCCAAATGTTCCAAAATTGCATGGAAGCGACGCAAGGATGAAGAACAAAGATTGCAAAGGTTGGACGAAGTGGTTAAGAAGATACCCAAGTCCAAAGAGTACATCACGGTTCCTGAAGCATACGCATTGTTTGGCATAAGCAAGGAAACTCTTTATCGTTTGATTCGTAAGGGTACAATCCCCAGTGTAAATGCAGGAGAAAGACAGACATTACTATCAAAAGCAGAACTGATGAAACTCTATCCTCCACGCAAGAAAGCTCTCACAAAGCCGAAACCTGTTGCCAAACTATATAGTCTGGAGCCGAAAGATTGTTATACCATTGGAGAAATCACAGAGAAGTTTCTTGTGAATGAAAGTACAGTTTATCTCCACATACGCAAATACTCTATCCCTACCCGGCAGATTGGGAACTTTGTGTATGTACCCAAGAAAGAAATTGATAACTTATATAAAGGTGTGAAGCGATGAAGAAAGCATTAGTCAATACACGAGTGTCGGTAAAGCTCCGCAAATCTGAATATCGTGATGAATGGTATCTTTATGTGGAATCTTATCCTGTATTCCAATCCGGAAAAGATACGCCACAAAGAGTGCGTGAATATCTCAATCGTACCATTACAACACCTATTTGGGATAAGTCACGCAATGCAAGGACTAATGCCGAAGGCAAAACCACTTATAATCCGAAGCGAGATTTGAACGGTGTCATTCAATGTAAGTCGCAATTAGACCAGGAATCATGTATCTATGCCGACAAGGTCAGAAGCCTACGACAAAAGGAATACGACAATGCAGCTTTATATGCCGATACCGATGCAGAACAGGCGGAGCAGTTGGAACGCTCCCGAAGTAATTTCATTGAGTACTTCGACCATGTGCAGCGAACAAGGCATGCCCATAGCTCTGATTCTATCATTGTCAACTGGAGGAGAGTGCATGAATTATTGAAGATTTTCGCAAAAGGTGACACCATTCTCTTTTCGCAAATAGACTTAAAGATGGTTGAATCGTTCCGGCAATTCATAATGAATGCCCCACAAGGAGGCACTAAACGAGGTACGATTTCTCAAAATACAGCAGCAACCTATTTCTCTATCTTCAAAGCCGGATTGAAACAGGCTTTTATAGACGGATATCTGACTATTGATATTTCTGCAAAAGTCAAAGGCATTCAAGAAAGGGAAAGCCGGAGAGAATATCTCACGGTAGAGGAATTGAACCGACTGGCTCAAACACCTTGTGACCCATTACTGAAACGTGCTGCCTTGTTCTCTGCTTTAACAGGAATCCGTCATTGCGACATTCAGAAGTTGAAGTGGTCGGAAGTGGAAATGTTCAATGGAGGCTATCGGTTGAATTTTACTCAGCAAAAGACAAAAGGAGTTGAATATATGCCTATATCAGAGCAAGCATATAATCTCTGTGGAGAGCCAAAAGAGGGTGAACTTTTGGTTTTTGCCGGACTTCCTGACCCTTCTTGGATAAACCGTCCTGTCAAAAAGTGGGTTGAAGCTGCCGGAATCACCAAACACATTACCTTCCATTGTTTTAGGCACAGCTACGCAACCCTGCAACTGGCTGGAGGAACTGATATTTATACGGTCAGCAAAATGTTGGGACATACAAATGTGCGAACAACACAGGTGTATGCAAAGGTTGTTGATGAAAAGAAAGAGAAAGCTACAGAAACTATTAAATTGGATTTATCTCAAACAAAATAACCATTATTATACTTTGTAAGTATAGCCATCTGCGTAAAATCTGCGTGGGTGGCTTTTTGTTTTTATCTATGGTCTTTTCTTCAGACCATCTTATGATTCCTTTATGATTGAAGACATTATCATAAAAATCTACTGCTGAATTCTCCACTATTCATGTTGATAATCAATGGGTAATCCTTATGATGATTATGTTTCGTTACTGCTTATTTATGTGATGTATTACACTATGAAATCAGTATGCGTAATCGCTGTTATTTTGCCGAAAAATCAAAAAACAAGTAGCAATATGAGTGAGAAGAACATTACATTTGAAGATTTACCCAAAGCAATGTCGTGGTTGATGGATAAATTGAATGAGCTGGATTCTAAAATAGATGGATTAAACAATCAGAATCAAAGCGTTCCAACCGAACAATGGATGAACCTTAAGGAATTGTGTGATTATATTCCCAGTCACCCGGCAGAGCAAACTGTATATGGCTGGACGAGTTGTCATCTAATCCCATTCCACAAAAGAGGGAAGCGTATCATGTTTCTAAAATCGGAAATTGACGAATGGCTCCATGCCGGCAAAATCAAATCTGATAAAAACTTGGAAGATGAAGCCGCCCAATTCATAAAGTCAAAAAGAAATACCAAATTCTAATGGATTCAACCAATTTATGCAATGCGCTCAGAATGGAATTTGAAGGAATCTTTGAAAACAAGATTCCTTTGGATGCTTTTCCTGCCAAAATTCAAGATATGATATTGGCTCTATCCCGACAAGAGAATTATTCCATAGAATATATGATGGCTTCTCTTTTGGTAGCAGTGTCAACCGCTATCGGCAACGCTGTCAATATTCGTATTCGTGGTGGATGGATTAGTAATCCTGCCCTTTATATGATATTGGTAGGTCGTCCCGGAATGGGCAAAACCCCACCTTTGGATTTTGCATTCCGTCCTATCCGAAAGCATGATGCCAAAATCATCAAACAATTTAAATTGGATATGGAGCATTATAATAGCTTGGTTGAAAACAATAAGGCTAAAAAAGACAAGTCCTCTTCATTGCCGGACAAACCAATTTTACGAAGAACCATCATATCCGATTTTACACCGGAAGCTTTAATGCGTGCGTTGGATGACAATCAGCGAGGTGTCGTGGTATATGTGGATGAAATTATGGGAATGTTTAATGCCGTGAATCAATATAGCAAAGGACAACTCATTGAGCAGCTATTGACAGCCTTTAGCGGAAAACCATTGGATATTTCAAGATGTAGCATCCCTGTACCTATTCATATAGAGCATCCTTTTATAAATATTGTCGGCACGATGCAAACGACACGTATGCACGAACTGATAGAGAAAGGATATAAAGACAATGGGCTGATAGACAGAATAATTTTTGTTTATCCATCGTCTCAGGAAATTTCAGATTGGGGGCTGGATGAAGAATCTTCCGTATCAACTTTTGGTAAATACTCATCAATGTGGGATTCTATTATAAATAAGGTAATTAGTTTGCCATTTATAGAGAATGAAGATGACAGAGCCATACATAATGTATTGGAATTTTCTTCGGAAGCCAAAGCCTATTTTACAAACTGGCGCAATAATGCAGTTCGGGCTGTTAATCAAATCCAAGATGATGGATTGGTGGATAGCAGAGTGATTAAAGCTCCCATGATTACGGCTCGTTTAGCTTTAGTCTTGCAAATCCTTCGTTGGGCTTGCGGTGAAGAACACAAGGATTTTGTGGATATTGACTCAACCAAATCTGCTATTGCATTGAGTGAATACTTTGAGAACTGTTATACCAACATTCAGAAATATATGTTGCGAGAGAGCGTTGAACCGCAAAAAAGAGAATTGCTTGATTGCCTTTCCGCAACTTTCACTACTGCCGATGCCATTCAAGCCGGAAAAGAAGTAGGGTTGTCGGAAAGGTCGGTAATGTATTCTTTGGTTAGCCTTGCTACGAATAAGGTTATCAAGAAAGTAAAGCGAGGTGAATATGAGAAGCTGCAATAAACGACACCTTTTGCAGTTTGCAGTTGTTGCAGTTTGCACTTTGCGCTGACATAGGATTTCTGCAAAACTGCAATAAGTGCAAACTGCACGGACTGCAATAACAAAATGAAGAAGTATGGCTGAATATAGATTTTCTCTTCAAAAATATAAGCGTGGGTCAAAACTTTCATGCCCGAAGTGTGGAAAGAAACAATGTTTTGTCAAGTACATAGATAGCCAAGGAGAAATAATTTTTCCTGATTATGTAGGCAGATGTGACCATGAGCAATCTTGCCAATACCATTACACTCCATCGGATTATTTTCATGATAACCCAATGGTAGTGGATTACAACAAAGATAACTTCATTGAAGCCGATAAGCCTAAGCCCAATTTACTGCCTCCAACCTCTTTTGTTGTCAATGAACTAATGAAACGTACTCTTACTAACTATGGTATGAATCCATTGTACATCTACCTGTCTGGGATGTTGGGTAAAGATGAGACTTCTCGGATATTCCAACTATATCATGTTGGCACATCAAAGAAGTGGGGCGGTTCTACTGTCTATTGGCAAATTGATTGGCAAGGTAATGTACGAACAGGGAAGATAATGTTGTATGATGCAGAAACAGGACATCGGACAAAAGAGCCAAGAAGTTATGTTAGTTGGGTACATACAGAACTGAATCTCCCAAACTACAATTTGAAGCAATGTTTGTTTGGCGAACATCTGTTATCTGAGAATCCGACCAAACCTGTTGCTATTGTGGAAAGCGAAAAATCCGCTTTGATAGCTACCCATTATATGCCGGAATTTATATGGTTGGCAACAGGTGGAATGCATGGATGCTTCAAGTCTGACGTGGTAAGTGTATTGAAAGGTCGGTCGGTTATGCTATGCCCGGATTTGGGTGCAAGAGAGGTTTGGCAAACCAAGATGGCTTTACTCACTTCCGTATGTTCTAAAGTTGTATTGAGTGATAGTTTGGAACAATGCGCCACAGACGAACAGCGCAAGAACGGACTTGATATTGCGGATTTCTTATTGATGACTGAAACACCTGCGATGATACTTCAAAAGATGATAAAGCGAAATCCAAACCTACAAACTTTGATTGACTGCTTGCATTTGGAACTGGTGGATTCCGGTTAGTGATGTGTTTATGGAGAAGCCAAACTAAGGGGAAAGTAAAACTATTGATTATCCAAATGGATATAGGTGACAATAGCCACTCTTAAAGTTGACAGACAAATGGCATAGTTCGGACAAAGACAATGCTTGCATTAAGGTATGTAATGCCCCATTTTTAATGGGTATTCTATGCAAGAAGTACCACCGTCCGACAAAATGGTTTCACTCATTTGTCGTCTTGGAGGCTTCTTGCATTACTCGCAGGCTCGCAATGGATAGAACATTTTATTAATAAATTCCAGTTATAAACGCTTATGGATATACAACAAAACAATGGAAAACAGGGTGTTCGTACTCGTCATATAGACATTCGTCTGACTGAAAATGAGTATGAAATGATAGTAGAAAAAGCTGCCGAATGTGGACTGACACTTAGTAACTACGGACGAAAATTATTGCAAAATCACCATCCAAACAAACGACTTTCAGACGAGGAAGTACAAGGATTGAACTCTTTATCGGATGCACGAGCCGACCTTATCCGCATTCAGAATGTACTCAAAGGTAAACCTGATGAGATTAAAAAACGATATTTCCGAGATGAGAATTATATGCGTGCTTGGATAGAGGCAGTAAATAGGCTTATTGTTCGATGGGGACAAATACGAGACAGTATAAATCAAATTTGAAATTATGATAGCACAAGGAAAGGCAATTTCTCATGGAGCAAGAGCCATTGAGTATTCTATGGAAAAAGATAAAGCCCAGCTCGTTAAGGTGCATGACTTGCCAGAAAATATAGAACCTTTGGCTATGTGGTCACGGATGATGCAACACCAGCATCAATGTATGAAAGACAGATATAATCCGAAGCCCATAAAGCTGAACGCACTGCGCTTTGAAATATCTCCAGCCAAAGAAGAATCGGCAGGATGGACAATGACGGATTGGCAGAATTTGGCGGATGAGTTTATTGCAGTACTTGACGGCATTGACCGAAGATGTGGCAAACCAGATAGTCATCTTAAACCGACCAATATCAAAAATAGCCAGTATGTTGTTTCGTTACACACCGACAGCAAAAGTGGCATCCCTCACTTGCATATTGTAGCTAACCGCATAGACAATATGGGCAAGACAAACGATGCGCATTATATTGGTGAACGTGCCGTTCATGCTGCCAACATCATCAATGAGAGACGTGGCTGGGTGCAATCCGTGCAACGTCGTGATGAGAATATTCAGCAAATCAGTGAAGACTGCATCGCAATATTGAAAGCTATGCCAGAATTTGATTGGGAAACTTATAGCCAAATGTTAAACGCTAAGGGGTACGATATTAAGTTGATAAAGGACGATAAGGAAGTGGTCAAAGGGTACGCTATACGAAAAGGGAACTCTATTTATAAATCCTCGATATTGGGTAAAAGTCGAAAATTGATGCCATCAAAAATTGAAGCGACTTGGGTGGGATTACATGCTTCTGATAAACAAACTGCAATTCAGTCAAAGGAAGTATGTACTCAAACGATGGCGCATAATAATAAAGAGGTGATGCCACAATCAAAGCCTTCTATTTACCACTATTCCATAACAGTGGATGGAGAACAACTCGAGGTTGATATACCAGATATGGTTAAGTCTGTCTTTGACGAAGAGTTTGGAAGCCTTGATGAAGAAGTCAAACAGACCAATTTATTCAAAGTTGCCGCCTTACTATTTGCCGGATATTTGGATGCAGCCACTTCTATGGCGGCTTCAAGCGGAGGTGGTGGCAGTCCCGGTAGCGGATGGGGTAAAGATAAGGACGATGATGAGCGTAACTGGGCTGTTCGTTGTGCAAAAATGGCAAAATGGCTCTGCAAACCGATTAAACGTAGCAGGGGTAGATAGTATTTCATTTATAATCACATATAACCATGCGTAAAAGTAAATATGACCAATCTTCTTTGCCTGTGCAGGATAGCAAGAGCATAGATAGTGATGATAACATTAGCAAAATTGAAAATCGTGTTGATTTTGAAACCGAGCTTGTAAATCTCACGAATCAGATTAAGGACATCAAAGATGTTATCCAAGAATTGAAACAGATAAAAGCATTTGTAGATGCTTCAGTGTTAACTTTTGAAGAATCAGCACAGGTTCTTAATGCTGCAGTGAAAACATCCGACAATATCCCTGATACTATTAGCCGTGCAATTATTCAGGCAGAGAATACTGTTGTAAATGTCAAACTTAGCGATGAAGACAAGTCTATTCTTACAGAATATCGCAATAAATTGATTGAAGAAGAAAAATCTTTATTTGAGAAGCAGATAACAGAATTGAAGACACTTCATACGAATCACTGGAAAGAAGTCCATAAATGTGTGAAATCTGAAACTTCGTTTTCTCTTAATGGCAAAATAGCCAAATGTGCCGTTGTCGGATTCTGGATATTGTATGCGTATTTCTGTTTGACATTGGGAGGATTGATAATCTATATGAAGTTCTTTTAAGGAATTGGAAGGATGGATTGACCAACCTTCCAAATACATCACCATGTTATGACCTTATCAACAATCTCTTGTTGTTCGGCACTGCTACGCCTCAAATAAATACGAGTTGTTTCAATACTTTCATGTCCCATCAGGTCAGCAAGTAGAGAAATATCGTTGAACTTCTCCAAGAAATTTTTAGCAAAGCGATGACGGAATGAATGGGGGTAAACCACTTTCTCATTCAATCCGTATTTGGCTGCGTAGTTTTTCAACTGTTGCGCAATCCCTCTTGTAGTGATACGCTCACCAAAGCGATTAAGAAAAAGATAGCCGGTGGTACGATTGACTTTGCTAAGCCATTCTGTGGCTTCCTTGCGCAAGGACTTCGGAATATAAATACGACGTATTTTGCCACCTTTGGTGTAGATGTCAAAATAACCCATCTGCACGTGTTCAGCCTTCATTTGGATTAGTTCACTGACTCTTGCTCCTGTTGCTGCGAGGAAACGAACTACGAAATACCATTCTTGGTTTTCCTCCTTTTTTAGTTTGTTTTTTAGAAAAGCGTAGTCGGCATTACTGATTACATTTTCCAAGTAACTCCGCTGCTGCACTTTGACGGATTTTAATCTCAAACGAGATTTTCCCATGCTATCAAGATACTTGTTCATTGCCTGAATACGAAGATTCACTGTCTTAGGCTTGAATTTCTCAATGAGATAGGTTTTATACACAAGCAAATTGCGCTTGTTCAATTCTTTGTGCCGGGAATAATACTCTTTTACGGCATAGAGATAAGCTGCAATTGTGTTCTCCGCCATATTCCCTTGACGAAGATACGTTTCAAAATTTTCAATGTTCATGTCAGATACATTATTAGTTAAACAATTCGTTATCATAATAATGTATGGTATTGCCTAATTCATTGAGTTCCTATTATGAGAAGTTTCTCGCTACCGGAGAGGTGAAGTGCATCGATGAGGAGATTCCGTTTGAGATTCCAAATGGGTGGCAATGGGAAAGAATTGGAAATATTTTTGAAACAACAAGTGGTTCTACGCCATTAAGTAGGAATCCAGATTATTATAAAAATGGCAATATCAATTGGGTACGTACAACAGACTTGAACAATGGAATTTTGAACAAAACCGAAATACAAATAACCTCGAAAGCAATTATAGACTACAATCTTTCTATTTTACCCCAAACCTCAGTGTGTGTTGCAATGTATGGTGGTGCTGGGACAATAGGCAAACACTGTATCTTGCATTTTGATACAACTATAAACCAATCTGTATGTGCCATCCAGCCTAATGGATTTTGTAATATGGATTACATCCATACTTTTATTGAATATCAAAGACCATTTTGGATGGATTTTGCAGCAGGTTCAAGAAAAGATCCCAACATAAATCAACTCATTATTAAGCACTGCTTGTTACCTATTCCACCACAAGAAGAACAACTTCGCATTGTTACAAAATTAAATCAGTTATACCCATATATTTATCAATATGGAAATAGTCAAAATAGACTCAACCAAATAAATAAAGAAATATGGCATAGTTTAAAAAAGTCCATTCTTCAAGAGGCAATACAAGGTAAATTAGTTTCACAGATTGCAGAGGAAGGTACAGCCCAAGAATTACTTGAACAAATACGGCAAGAGAAATTGCAACTTGTCAAAGAAGGCAAACTTAAAAAGTCTGCTTTAACCGATTCCATTATCTTCCGTGGTGACGATAACAAGTATTATGAGAGGATAAATGAGCAAATCGTTGAAGTTGAACTTCCTTTTGAATATCCCAATAGCTGGATTGTGTTACGCTTGAAAGATATATGCCAACTAACAGACGGTGAAAAAAGAAACGGAAAGGGCATTTGCCTTGATGCAAAGTTCCTACGTGGAAAATCATCTGCAACCATTATAGAAAAAGGCAGATTTGTCTATGCTGGAGATAATATCATTCTTGTGGATGGTGAAAATTCAGGTGAAGTTTTTTCTATTCCACAAGATGGATATATGGGAAGCACATTCAAACAGCTATGGCTTTCTTCGGTTATGTGGAAGCCTTGTATTTTGGCTTTCATCTTGTTCTATAAAGAGGCATTGAGAAATTCAAAAAGAGGTGCAGCAATTCCGCACCTCAATAAGGATTTATTCTACAAGCTACCAATCGGTATTCCGCCATTGTCTGAACAGCAACGTATAACTTGTCAAATAAATAATTTATTTCAACTTATCAAATAATAATTCTATCATAGCCACTATTCGCCCTTGTTCATTAAGAGGCGGAAGTGGTAATAAAAGATTGTTCAAACTCTTAGAATTTAGTGTTTTACCTTTTATGGCATCTTTGGTATCTCCAAGATTAGATATAATCGGCAAAATGTGAAACAGAAAATTCCTTGCTTGATAATTTTTATCTACAAAAGGATATATGGATATAATTGCTTCATTATGATATGCCGAAGTATTTAGAAGAGAAGTCCTGCCTACCGTTAACTTAAAACTCATTATTAAAGTTCCGACAGGAGATATTTCTCCAAATAAACTTTTGGCATATTCTGAAACAGATTCTTTTGTCGTTGTAACCAATCCATAATCAGACATATCTGAAATAGAAACCCAAGGATATTTACCATTTGCCCAATACTTGGTTTCCCCTCGCGGTGGTGTCTTTCCGATAGACATTCTTACGTATTGACCAAATCTAACCCAAGTCCAGTTTTCAGGTAAATCAAAAGGTATTTCTTCTGTTATATCAATGTTCTCATTGCCTACCTGCTCATAATACTTGTTACAGTTTTAATCTTTTCAACAATTCGAGTTTGTTCCTTTAAAGGGGGAACAGGGATTAAGTATCTGTTCAATCGCACCATTGTCAAGGTTGCTACTGTAGTTCCATCAGACTCTGATAAATATTGGTTTGCAAAAGCAGACGATTCAAAAAATAATTTCAAATAATACGGATTCAAGCGAAAAGGATTACCTATACATAAAACACTACCGTCCTTGTAATAGAAAGGATTGTTTGTTTCAACAACATAAGTTTTACCAAGTGTCCCAACTGCCGTCATCATTAGGTCTCCAATTTGCGGAACTCCGCTTTTAGAGAACTCATCGTATAATGATTGTTCTATAAACAAATCGTTATCAACATGACCCCAATCAGCCATTTTACCAATTTCTCTTGCTCGATAAAATGGAATTCCAGAAGAACGCCAATCTCTTTCGTGTACTCTTCGAGCAGACCAAATATTTAAGACACTTCCTATTCTACACCATTTCCAATCATCAGGTATTTCAAATGGTATTTCATCAGTAATATCCTGCTCTGTTTTACCAACCTTCTCGAAGTACTTGTTATCGTCACCTTTGAAGATGACAGAATCAGTTAAGGCAGACTTTTTTAATTTGCCATCTTTGATGAGTTTCTGCTTCTCTAATTTTATCTGTTCGAGCAATTCTTGGGCTGTACCTTCGTCTGAACATTGAGGTACAAGTTTACCTTGTATTGCTTCTTGCAGAATCGATTTACGTAATTGCTCGTTAAGTGAGGCATTAAGTTCGTTAAGTCCATTCTGTGCTTGTTCATAAGTTTTGACTAACGGAAGTAGTTTTTCTATTTTTGAGACTATGCGTAGTTGCTCAGGAAGCGGAGGTAAAGGTATAAATACTTCAACTATATTGGATACAGCCAAACCGGGTTGAGCTGTTGCGGTTGCATATTGATTTAAGTTCAATGCCGTAAAAAAGTAATAGATGAACAACGATGGAATTATACCAAAGCCATTCACAACTACAGCGTGTTCTGTGGCATAGAATTTCCCACTTTCTATATTAAGGCATCCACATAATGCTCCTTGCCTGCCAATAATAGCAAAATGTCCTTCTGCATTGAATGTGTTTGTAAACCCTCGTAGTCCATTTCCACCGACACATCTATATGGGTGAAGAACTGACTTTTTATCATAAATTTCTGAAGCTGATATATTTTTCCCAGCCTGCATAGAACACATATGCTTCAATCTGCACCATTCCCACCCTTTAGGAATCTCAAACGGAATCTCGTCATCAATGCACTTCACCTCTCCCGTAGCGAGAAACTTCTCATAATAGGAATTATCGTCACCACGGTAAATGATAGATTCGTTTTTGTCTTTTTTGATTTTCTTTTCCTTGACCAGTCGGGCTTTTTCAGCTCTGATACGTTCAAGAAGTACCGATGCCGGTTCGTCATTAGGGTCTTGCGGTACAAGTTTTCCCTGTATCGCCCACTGGAGTATGCTGTTTTTTAATTGTTTTCCGTTCATCTTATTCTAACTGATTTAGAAGTTTTCGTCTTTTTGTTTTTCATTCAGATAGAACTGATATAACTTTTTCCCTATCTTATCTTTTTTGAAAGTACGTTCATGATTCATAGGAGTCATAGACAAACGAATTTTTGCCACACCTTCATTCAAAATTTCAAACTGCTGTGGAGTAATTCTAAATTGAGCAGTAGAACTAATTTCTGTGATTGGTATTACAATATTTCCACTTATAACACCAGCAGATTGACTTCCATTCCCAATCACAGTTCCTCTTAGTTCAAGATATTTACCTGTGAATGTTCTAATTTTCATGGTTGGTTTAGTGAGGAAATTCATTCTGTCTGAACGTACTGTGGCTACTATAGAATAAATGGTGTCTTGCTTAGCCACACTGTATTTCATATTGCAACCTTCAGCTGCGAGTGCTTTATAAGTATAACCTACTGTTTGTGCTTTAGCGTTAATTCCTAAAATAATACAGAACAGTAATAAGATAATTTTTATAGTTTTCATATTTAATCTTTTTCGTAATCCTCCCCTTGTATTCCTAACTCTCCTTTGCTCATGGCATTGGCAATATCTATTTTCAGTTCTTCGTCATAATCTTTACTTGTCAAAAAGCTATTGACGATGCGTAGCAGCAAATCTTGGTTGATATTCGATGCTGCCACATGATAAATGATAGATTCCAATGTACGCATACAGATGCAAGCGTGCCAGTAGTAATTATTCTTGTGTAAGAAGTAAGCTCCCAAAGTCAGCGCAATACGCTTATTCCCATCATTGAAGAAATGCCCAGAACAGAATCTATACATCAGATAGGTCAGTTTCTCTGCAAAGGTCGGATAGTATAAATCATTTTGTACAAAATCCAATGTAGCACGAATGCCACCTTCATCACGCACTCCTTCAAAGCCACCATCGCTAGCATCAATCATTTTGCCATAGACGGTTAAGGCTTCATCGTAGTCTATATAAACAATTTCCTCACTCATCTTCTGCCTGCTTTAAGCGTTTAAGCACATCTTTATTGTCCGCTAAGATACGGTCAAAATCAATAGACTGGTCACCGATGAATCGTTCAAACTCTTCAGGAGTAACAGCTTGCAGATAATCTGCTATATTACCATGATACGCATCCCGGAAACTGAAATCCCTTGAAGCCATTTTGGTTCTGGCATCATTTAAATAAGGTTTCTGCATCGGATGTTCGGCAAGTTCATTCACAATGCGCTCTACCTCGTCAATGGTAAGTAACCTGCCACCATTTTCTTTAAACCGTTCACTGAGAGCTGCCCCCACACCGTTTTCAAAAGAAGAAATAACCAATAAAACCTCTGAATACAGCGTGTGTCGAACATTGTCTTTGGAATCCAACTTCAATACTTCCCGATACTCCTTAGCATTCTCCTTGAATACAGCCTTATATATAAAGTCTGTAATTTGAGGATATTTGTATGTGGGATGTCCGTCCACATATTGATTGATGGCAGAAGTGAGATTCTTGCGATAGTTTTCTTCTGTGATTGCAGCAGGAAGATAATGTACATCTCTGCGGTTTATGTATTTTGTTCCGCCACCCGTCTTTTCATTGATGGTGGTAATCACGAAATCCAAGATAAGGCTACGTACTTTTTTTGCTTTCTCACTCTCTGTAAGCAACATACCCATATCCAAGAATGAGCGGAAATTAAACAATCCAAGTTGGGTCGTTTTGCTCCCGACATTTATGACGGGAGCAAATTGTAACTTTAACTCTTTCAGATGTTTACCTTTACATAAAACATAACCGTTAGCTGCTAATTCATCTGAATGTTTTTCCAAATAGCGTTCTATGGTTCGTTCTTCTACTTCGTAGAAATCGGCAACCATTTTTTTTGTAAAGCGATACTCTCCCTCAAAGAGCATTCCTTCAATGTCAAGATGCTCCTGTACTTTGCTGACCGCAAAACGGTTGTTAAGTACATTTTGTCTTTCTATGTTTGAGATGGTCAAATCTTTCATATCACTTCACAATTATCAGTTACACGATTTTATGTCAATGCCGAGAATCTTTTGAATTTCGGAAAGCGTTTTGTCTATTTCATGGTCGAGCGCAGCACGTTTTTCAAAATATTGTTTGAGCAGTTCTGCTGGAGGGAGTATTTCTTCTTCCTCTTTCGGGAACTTACATTGATCAAAATTGCAATCCAAGTCTATCAATTGTTGGGCAGTGAACACACGGCTCTTTTCACCCACTTCGTCACTGATAATTTCTTTCCTGTCTTTCCACCATTCCTGAATAGGTAGGGTATGCTCCACCTTCATTGGTTTGGTCTTTGAGAAGTGTTTGTACCCTTCCGGCATATCAAGACGATAGAACCATGTTTCTTTGGTCTTGAATCCTTCTTCGCAACCTTCGGCTTCTTCATTATTAAAGAAAAGGATGTTGGTTGCAATAGATGTGTATGGAGAGAATATAGAACCCGGCAAACGGATGATTGTATGTAGATTGAACTTGCGAAGGAGATTTTCTTTAAGTGCAAGTTTTGCTCCATCCGTACCAAATAAGAAACCATCAGGGATAATCACACCGCACCGTCCACCAGCTTTGAGGCGATACATGATAAGGGCGATAAACAAATCCGCAGTTTCACTTGAACGGTACTGTACTGGGAAGTTGCTTTTTACGCTGTCTTCCGTGCTACCACCATACGGAGGATTCATGCCGATAACATCAACCTTGTCGCTTTCCTTGAAATCAGTAACATTCGTTCCAAGCGAATCACAGTTGGTTATGTTGGGAGCTTCAATATCATGGAGCAGCAGGTTTGTGATGCTCAAAAGGTAGGGCAACGGTTTCCATTCCTGACCTACAACGGCATTTTGCAGTTTTTCTCCATCTGCCGCAGAGCCAATATTCCTGCCCATATATTTAAGTGCCGAGGTGAGGAAGCCTCCCGTTCCACTGGTGAAGTCGCCAAAGGTTTCGCCCAATTTCGGGTCGAGCATCATCACAATAAAATCAGTCAATGCACGTGGTGTGTAGAACTCTCCGGCATTTCCTGCCGATTGCAGATCTTTCAAAATTCCCTCATAAATATCTCCGAATGTGTGACGGTCGTCAGCATCGTCAAATTCGATTTCGTTTACAATGTTGACCACTTGGCGCAGAAGCGTTCCATTCTTCATATACTGGTTCAAGTCTGCAAATGTTTCTTGAACAATGCTTTTAGCTCTTGGGGTATTGGCATCTATCGGGAGATTCTTCAAGGTAGGAAACAGTTTCTCATTGACGAAAGAGAGTAGGGCTTCTCCAGTCAATGCTTCACCGTCTTTTTTATCTATTGCCCAGTTACGCCAACGCAAATCCTCGGGGATAATGGACTTGTATTTCTCATCTTTCCATTCCCATGTTTCTTCTTGTGTGTCATAGACTTTCAAGAAGAACATCCAAGTCATCTGTTCAATTCTTTGTGCGTCACCATTGATACCTGCGTCTTGACGCATGATATTCTGGATTCGCTTTATGATATTATTTACTGCCATTTTTAAGCTGATTTATATATTTGATATTCCAATTCTCTGATGGCTTGTTCAAAAGCGACTTTGCCACCAAATAGTTTTATGATTTTAGTTGGTTTCCCTATGCTGTTGAATGGAGGAATCTCCAAAATATTTGCCTTTTCAAAGTCAAGAATACCATTCTCCGCATATTTGTCAAGAAGAGCCTCCAATACTTCACGAGCCTTGCCTTCGTACTTTCCGAAGTAGTTACGTTTCTTTACATTGTTAGCCCTTTCTTTCCTCGTCAATGGTGGTTGGTCAAATGCAACGTGACATATCACATCGAAGATATCGGCATCTTTCAATGCCGGATTTGCTTCACGTACTGCGTCTATCAAGATGGCATATTCCTTTAACTCATCCATAACCGCCTGTTTGCGTTCTGCTTCAGTCCACGTTTGTACGAAATCATCCAAACTTTGATAGTGTCGCAACAGTTGCTTTCTCGCAAAGGACTGAACGCTTTCCGTTCTCATGGTTTTGCCATCCTCTCCCAAAACAGATACTATCTCATGAGCAATACGAATATCCTTTCCATTGATAAGATACTTTTCACGAGGTTCGTGAGCTGTTGGAGGATTTGAGGGAACAGGCGGATATGGCTTCGGCTTTTTTTCACCGCCTTTGGGTGGTTCAGGGTCGCCGTCAAATGACGGGTCTTTGAATTTTGCGGTAGCATTGCGGAAGTCGAGGATTTCCAGATGCCACTTGCCTTTGTCTTTTCTAAGTCGTGTGCCACGCCCGATGATTTGCTTAAATTCCGTCATAGAGCCAATTTCTTTATCAATGACGATTAAGCCACAAGTTTTGCAGTCCACTCCTGTAGATAGAAGTTCGGAGGTAGTAACAATTACCGGATAAGGTTCGTCAACACTGATAAAGTTGTCTAACTGCTTCTTCCCCTCTTTGTCCTCTCCGACAATGCGTGTTACGTAGTAAGGAGATTTTTTACATAAATCGCTATTCATGTTGATAAGCAGTGTTCGCATTTCGGCGGCTTCCTCAATATCTGAACAGAACACGATTGTCTTTGTCATACGACCGATGTCGTATAACATTTGGGTAATCCTGTGTGCTACTACTTTACGCCTTAACTTAATGGCAAGGTCACGACCTATATTCTGTCTTTGATATAATTTCTGTTCAATCTCCTTTCCTAACAAATCTATTTCACCTTCATCGGGAGTCCAGCCCTGCAAATCAACGTTGATGAAGTCGGCAGTAACCCGATATGGAGCCAAGAAACCATCTTGGATTCCTTGAAGAAGGGAATAGGTATATACCGGCTCTCCGAAATAATCCAAGTTGTTTGCTCCTTCATCAGCTTTCGGGGTAGCAGTCATACCGATTTGGGTAGCCGAGCTGAAATACTCCAATACTTTGCGCCATGCAGAATCGTCCTTTGCGCTACCACGATGGCACTCGTCAACGATAATCAAATCAAAGAAGTTTGGCTGCACCTCCAAAAACGGATCTGGCTTGCCCTCTTTTCCAACCAGTTGGTGGTATAACGCCATATATACCTCGTATGAGGAGTCAATTTTCTCTTCGCCTTCCCCAACAGAAGTTATCTTAGTCATAAACTTCTTGAAAGGTTTGAAGTCTTGCACCATTGTTTGGTCAATGAGGATATTTCGGTCTGCAAGATAAAGAATCTTTTTCTTTGCTCCGCTTTTATGGAGACGATGGATAATCTGGAAAGCAGTGAAAGTCTTACCAGTACCGGTAGCCATTACGACAAGTACACGCTGTTGTCCTCTTGCAATGGCTTCCACTGTACGGTCAACCGCTATACGTTGGTAATATCTTGGCTCATGGCTATGGGCATCATAATAAAACGGTGTTTCTATTATGTTAAGTTCATCCGATGTATAGTTCTTGGATGCAAGATAACGATTGTATAATTCCTCTTCTGTCGGGAAATTCTCTAATTTGATTTCGGTTTCTTTCCCTGTGATAAAGTCATGTTCCAAGAAAGCATCACCATTACTGGAGTACGCAAATTTCAAGTCAAGGATTTGGGCATAATCCATAGCTTGTTGAATACCACCCCCAACGGCATGTTTGTTATCTTTAGCTTCTACCACTGCAATGGGCTTACCATTATGGTATAATAGATAATCAGCCTTTTTGCCCTCTGCTACTGAATGTTGGTTGCCAACAACAAGTACTCGACCATCCGTGAAATAATACTCTTCACGCATATTTACGCTTACAGCCCAGCCCTTTTGTTGGAGTGCAGGGGTAATGAACAAGGTGCGTATCTCTTGTTCTTTGAGTTCTTTCTTGTTTACTTCCATGATAATAAATTGTTTTAAGATTTATTACTGCTAACAATCAAATCTTTCACATCAATATCAAGAACATTAGCTATATCATTAAGGGTTTTGAGGTCTGGTTGAACAGAATTACTACACCATTTACTCACAGTGCAATTGGATTTACCAATCTGTTCTGCAAGCCATTTTCCTGTTTTTTGTTGTTCTGCAAGTACGACTTTTAGTCTGTTCAAATTAGCCATGAGGTAAAACGTTTTAATTCAAGAGCAAATTTACACAAAATCTTTGGAATTGCAGTGAGAAAAGGGCGAAAATGCGCTGAATGGCTTAGTATAAAAGCGTTTATAACGCCAAACGGTGCCAATGGCAAAAATGGGGTAACGCAAAGAAAAGCGGAATATTGAAGAAGAACGGTCTCCAAATCATTACCCGCTGAAATGTGATTTTTAACACATGGCATTGAATGTGTCTCCGTATGGCTTCGATTGACTTACATGGTCTAACTCGTTGAGTAATAACTTTGCAGACAAAAACAGCGAGTATGGCAAGAAGCACATTCAAAGTGCTGTTCTACGTGAATGGCAGCAAGGAGAAAAACGGTATTGTCCCCATCATGGGACGAGTGACAATCAACGGGACTGTAGCGCAGTTCAGTTGTAAACGGAGCATCCCGAAAGACCTTTGGGACGTGAAGGGCAACAAGGCGAAAGGCAAAAGTGTGGAGGCACGGGACATCAACCATGCCCTTGACAACATCAAGGCGCAAATCATTAAGCACTACCAACGTATTTCCGACCGCGAAGCATTCGTAACTGCGGAAATGGTACGTAACGCCTATCAGGGAATCGGCAGCGAGTATGAAACATTGCTCAAAGCATTTGACCGTGAAAACGAGGTGTTCAAGAAACGTGTGGGCAAAGACAGGACAATAGCAACCTACCGTTCACGGGTGGTGGCAAGAAACCATGTGGCAGCGTTCATCAAGTCTTTTTACAGACGGACGGATATGTTCATGCTGGAGATTAAGCCCGACTTCATCAAGGGGTTTGCAGCCTACCTATCAACGAAAGCGGGACTTCACAACGGGACGATATGGGAAAAATGCATGTGGCTGAAAGGCGTTGTCATGTGTGTGCACTTTAACGGACTAATACCGAAAAAAACGTTTGCCCAATTCCACATCAGCCCTAATGTGACGGAACGTGAGTTCCTGACGGAAGATGAACTGAAAACGTTGATGACGCACGAGTTGGGGATGTCCAACTGTTCTATATTCGTGACATTTTTGTTTTCGCCAGCTTCACTGCCCTCTCTTTCGTGGACATCAAGGAACTAACCAATAGCAACATCGTAGAAGTGAATGGTGAGAAGTGGATATTGTCCAAACGGTACAAGACAAAAGTGCCGTTCCAAGTGAAACTGTTGGATACTCCTTTGCAGATTATCGAGCGTTACCGACCCTGTCAGGAAGACAATCTCATATTCCCTAATCTCAACTACTGGTCTATCTGCAAATCTCTGAAAAAGGGGATGAAAGAGTGCGGATAACAAAGGATATTTCATTTCAGTATTAAAACTATTGAACGGGCGTAATTTAATTCGACAGAAAATCCGGCTTCTGACAGCCATTTTTTCACTTCATTCCGAGAGTTTGCAGTTTGACTGCCATAAACAGCAATATTTCAGCATGGGGACATAGTTTGCGGATATTATCCACACTTTGTGCTGTTCCGCTTCCTCCATGTGTACAGAATGGGAGTATCTTTTTCCCGGACAAATCATAACCGGACAGGAAACTTTTTACAGGAGAAGACAGAAGACCACCCCAAATAGGACTACCGATAATCAATGTATCATAATCATCCATATTCTCTACTTTTGTACGCAGAGCTGGAAGAATATGATTGTCTCTTTCATTTTTGAAACGGTCAACCACTTCATTATATTCATCAGAATAGGGTTCTTCCGGTTCAATCTCCACCATGTCGCATCCAATAAGTTCATGGATAATGTTGGCTACAGTTTGCGTATGTCCGCTCCATGAGAAATAGACTATCAATGTTTTCCCCGGCTCTGAGTGAGGCAACGAATCTATCTTATCTTCAACAGCCGGAGTGTTGCTGCACGAAAGGAAGGTTAAGAGCAGCATTGCCAATAAGCACTTCAGTTTCATAACTATTTTTATTTAGGTTTTGGGGTTATCCTCTGTTAATTTCTATCTGTCCAGCTGTTTCTCATACAGCCACTTCGACAGCAGGTCAGCTACTTCCACATTGTTCAAATCCGACATCGGGAAGTGCGTATTCCCATGCAGACCGACATCGGGCAGATGAA
>OJMO01000306.1_pt1 | contig 36661 bp, 37 predicted proteins | sample 1597241 | NCBI WGS metagenome assembly OJMO01 (sample SAMEA2452129, study PRJEB22498) | human gut metagenome | biome: human feces; feature: human gut; material: feces | place: Australia | collected 2012 | reverse complement strand
CTTGTTCAAACTTTTTAACAGCTGATTTATATCCTGATTTAATCATATTATTTCTAGCAGTCTTTTTTTCAATAACGCTAACACGTTTTATTGCTGATTTGATATTTGGCATATTTAGCACCTCCCTTTAAGTTAGTAAATAATAACAAAATATATTTTAACACGGAAATATAAATTTTGCAAGCATTTAGCAAAGATTTAATGCTTACAGTGTTAAAAATTTAAAAAATGACTTGAAAAAAATACATATAACAACTATAATAAGAGAGTACAAACGATAATATTGTAAAATTTGGAAGGAGAGATAGTTATGAATATAACAATAACAGGAAAGGAAATAAAAGCTACAGACGCTATAAAAGAATACATCGAAAAAAAAGCTGAAAGATTAGTAAAATATTTTGGAGATGAAATTGATGCAAATGTAACAATAAAAACAGAAGGTTCAGAACAAGTTGCACAAATGGATGTAAAAATAGGAACAGATAGATTTAGAGCAGTTACAGCACATAAGGATTTATATGCTTCAATAGATAAAGACATAGATATATTAGAGGGTCAAATAAGAAAAATGAAAACTAAAAAAGACAAGCAAAATATGACAGAATCAATTAGAGGAAAAGAAGAACTAAGACAAGAGGAAGAAAAAGAAATAGAGGGTGAAATATTAAAGACATTATACTATGATATAAAACCTTTAACACCAGAAGACGCAAAACTAAAATTAGAAGAAAAACCACAAGATAGATTTTTAACATTTATAAATATAGAAACAGGAAAAGTAAATGTTATATATAAAATGAAAGATAACAAAAACTATGGTTTGGTAGAGCCAGAAGCATAGTAATAAAAATAAAAAATGAATGGTGAATAATTGCTTTATCATTCATTTTTATTCTTGGGAACATATTACAAAATTATAACATTTTTATTACATTTACATAAAAGTTGCAAAAATTGTAAAAGTGTGGTAAAATAATAATAGGTATGGTATGTACCTATATATAGGAGGTATTAATATGGATGAAAAGGAAAAAAAAGATACATTGGAATTATTTGGCAAAATGCTAGATTTAAAATTTGAATCAGAAGAATTAATAGAAAAAGCAGATGAATTAATTGAAAGATGCGAAATTGATACAAAGAAAGAAGAGGAGAAATAATATGGATTTAGAAAAATTAAATAATGACTATTTAAGACTTAAAGTTGCAACTGAAAAATTTAAAACTATTTTAGAACAATATGAAAATGATTTAAAATTAGCAGAAAAAGATAAAGAGACAGCAGAAAACAATTTGAAAGTAGCAACAAAGCCAGCTGAAAAGAAAAAATATCAAGCAGAGTTAAATAAGGCGATAATAAATATAGATTATATAAAAATTCAAATAGAGACTGCAAAAAATCAACAACAAAAAGTTCAAGAAGATATTAACAAAATAATAGCTGATGTAAAATCAATACCTGAAGTTAAAGAACAATGCAATAGAGCAATAGACATAAGAACGCAAAGACAAATTGCAAAATTTGAAAAACAGAAAAAAGAACAAGAAGAGAAAAAAGAAAATCTAGAACAATTTAAAAATATGATTGAAAAACATCCACAAGCTATAATGATTGTTAACAATATCGAGAATAAATCACTTGAAATTAGCAAAAAAGATAGTGAGATAAAAGATGTTGAAGAGAAAATAGATAAACTAGATCCTACAGATCCAAATTATGCTATAGATAAAGCAAAATTAGATGCAGACAAAGCAAAATTAGAAACAGAACGTAAAACATTAGCTGGTGAAAGACAAACAGAAAGAAATAACTTAAAAAAATTATTTAATAATCCAAAATATAATGAAGAAATAGACAACCTAACTACTAGGGCAGCTTTAGACAAAAGTATAAGTAATTGTGATAGATTAATAAGGAGAAGTGAAAATAAAATACATGATTATACATATGCTAGAGATAGTCTATATAAAGTAGCCCCAGTAGCAACAGCAACAGCACCAGCACCAACAGCACCAGCGCCAACAGCACCAGCGCCAACAACGGTTAGCCAATCAAAATGGGAAACATTTAAAGGATTATTTGGAAAAAGAGAAGCAGGAGCTCCTAGTAGATGGGAATCTTTCAAAAGTTTATTTACAAAAAAACCTGCATTACCAGAACCAACAACTCCAGAACCAACAACAGTAAAATCTTTTAAGGATGAAATTAAACTAGATGGTGATGTAATGAGACATGAAATCGTTCAGGAAATATATAAAGAAGCTCTTGATAAAAAGGTTGAACAAGGAAAAAGTGAAAGATAGAATATTAATAAAAAAGAACAACTAATATATTTATATATGACCAGTTTAATAAATATTGAATTATATTCTTTTTTCTGATAATACAAACAAAATATTGACATATTCATAGAAAAATGATACAATATATACCGCTAGTGTAAAATGTAAAATTATAGCATTTTAACTAGCGGTATTTTATTTTGAAAAGAGGTGAAATTTAAGTGCCAACGATTAATCAATTAGTAAGAAAAGGAAGAAAAACAGCTACAACAAAATCTACATCACCTGCTTTACAACATGGATACAATTCTATGAAGAAAAAAATGACAGATAAAAGATCACCACAAAAAAGAGGCGTATGTACAGTTGTAAAAACAGTAACACCTAAAAAGCCAAACTCAGCATTAAGAAAAGTTGCCAGAGTTAGACTTTCAAATGGTTATGAAGTAACTTCTTATATTCCTGGTATAGGACATAACTTACAAGAACACAGTGTTGTTTTGATAAGAGGAGGAAGAGTAAAAGACCTTCCTGGTGTACGTTACCATATAATAAGAGGAACACTTGATACAGCAGGTGTAAAAGATAGAATGCAAGGACGTTCTAAGTATGGAGCTAAGAAGCCTAAAAAATAAAAATTTTAGTGAAAAGATTCGTCTTGCGTTGTTAAGCGTCGCATAAAAATCTTTCGATATACACCAGTATAATCTCAAGATTTTTAGCTAGCTTTCCTAGCAATACTCGCTTTTGACTAAAATTTTAAAAGATGAGAGTGTAACTACTCTCAAAACGAGGTGCATATAACTTACTAATTTATTTAAGAACACTTAAATTTATAATAAATTATATAGCACTTAACTAGAAAAGTTTGAGAAGAATCTAGTATCAAATTTTTAAAGAGTACCTTAGATACAATAAATAGTATCTACAAAATTAAAAAAGGAGGGAAGAATAGTGCCAAGAAAAGGATATATAGCAAAAAGAGAAGTTTTACCAGATCCAATATATAATAGCAAAGTTGTTACAAAATTAATAAATAATGTAATGCTTGATGGTAAAAAAACAGTTGCTCAAAAAATAGTTTATGATGCATTTGATATCATAAAAGAAAAAGAGCAAAAAGATGCTTTAGAAGTATTTGAAGCAGCACTTAACAATGTAATGCCAGTTCTTGAAGTTAAAGCAAGAAGAATTGGTGGTGCTACATACCAAGTACCAATCGAAATAAGACCAGAAAGAAGACAAACATTAGGTTTAAGATGGCTTGTTACTTATGCTAGAAATAGACATGAAAAAACAATGTCTGAAAAACTTGCTGGTGAAATAATAGATGCTGTAGCTGGAAACGGTGGAGCATTCAAGAAAAAAGAAGATATGCATAGAATGGCAGAAGCTAATAAAGCATTTGCACACTATAAATGGTAATAATTATAAATACTACAATGTTACCAAATTTACTAACAGTAATTCGGATATATTGGTAACTGTTAGTAAAACAAATGGTAATAATAAAATAATTATAAGGTGGACAATGTACTTGTTCTCCTTATTAGTAAATAAAGGAGGAAAAATATGGCTGGAAGAGAGTTTCCTTTAGAAAAAACAAGAAATATAGGAATAATGGCCCATATTGATGCAGGAAAAACAACAACAACAGAGAGAATTCTTTTTTATACAGGAAAAACACATAAAATAGGAGAAGTTCACGAAGGTGCTGCAACAATGGACTGGATGGTTCAAGAACAAGAAAGAGGTATTACAATTACTTCTGCTGCTACAACTTGTAAGTGGTTAGGAAATAGAATTAATATTATCGATACTCCTGGTCACGTTGACTTTACAGTTGAAGTTGAAAGATCATTAAAAGTATTAGATGGTTCAGTTCTAGTTTTAGCTGCAAAAGGTGGAGTTCAACCACAATCTGAAACAGTTTGGAGACAAGCTGATAAATATAAAGTTCCAAGAATGATATATGTTAATAAAATGGATATCACTGGTGCAGATTTTTATGGTTGTGTTGAACAAGTTAAAGATAGATTAGGAGCAAATCCTGTTCCAATTCAATTACCAATCGGTTCAGAAGACAACTTCCAAGGAATTGTTGACTTAATAAAAATGAAAGCATTCATTCATAAAGATGATAAAGGTCTTGAAATTGAAGAATGTGATATTCCAGAAGAATTAAAAGCTGATGCTGAAAAATATAGAGCATCAATGATAGAAAATGCTGCTGAACAAGATGATGAATTAATGATGAAATATTTAGAAGGTGAAGAACTTTCTGAAGAAGAAATTAAAACAGGTTTAAGAAAAGGAACAATTGCCAACACAATAGTTCCAATGACTTGTGGATCATCTTATAAAAACAAAGGTGTTCAAGAATTATTAAATGCAGTAGTTGATTTCTTACCATCTCCAGTAGATATACCAGCAATTAAAGGTGTAGATATGGACGGAAATGAAACAGAAAGAAAACCAAGCGATAGTGAACCTTTTTCAGCACTTGCATTTAAAATTGCAACAGATCCATTTGTTGGAAAATTATGTTTCTTAAGAGTTTATTCAGGAACATTAGATGCAGGTTCTACAATATTAAATGCAAATAAAGATAAAAAGGATAGAATCGGAAGATTACTATTAATGCATGCTAACCATAGAGAAGATATTACAAAGATATATGCAGGAGATATAGTTGCTGCAGTTGGATTAAAAGAAGTATCTACAGGTGATACATTATGTGATCCATCAGCACCAGTTATCCTAGAATCTATGGAATTCCCAGAGCCTGTTATTGATATTGCTATCGAGCCAAAAGATAAAGCTAATAGCGAAAAAATGGGAATTGCACTTGCAAAACTTGCAGAAGAAGACCCAACATTTAAAACATATACAAACCATGAAACAGGTCAAACAGTTATCGCTGGTATGGGTGAATTACACTTAGATATTATCGTAGACAGATTAAAAAGAGAATTTAAGGTTGAATGTACAGTAGGTAAACCTCAAGTTTCTTACAAAGAAACAATTAGAAATAAAGTTAAAGTAGAAGGAAAATTCATTCGTCAATCTGGTGGACGTGGACAATACGGACATGTATGGCTAGAAATGGAACCATTAGAGCCAGGAACAGGTATTGAATTTGAAAGCAAAATCGTTGGTGGTGTTGTTCCAAAAGAATACATTAAACCAATTGAAGAAGGTATTAGAGAAGCTGCAGATAGCGGTATCTTAGCAGGTTACCCTGTTATAGACTTTAAAGCTACTTTAGTTGATGGTTCTTACCATGATGTTGATTCTTCTGAAATGGCATTCAAGATTGCAGGATCTATGGCATTTAAAGAAGGTTGTAAACAAGCTAAATCTGTTATTCTAGAACCAATTATGAAAGTTGAAGTAACTGTTCCAGAAGAATACATGGGAGACGTTATTGGAGACATTAACTCAAGACGTGGAAGAATGGAAGGTATGGAAACAAGAGCAGGAAATCAAATAATAAGAGGATTTATTCCGCTTTCAGAAATGTTTGGTTATGCAACAGACTTACGTTCTAAAACACAAGGTAGAGGAACATACTCTATGGAACCATCTCACTATGAAGAAGTTCCAAAATCAGTATTAGAAACAATAGTAGCAAGCAGAGCTAAAAAAGAAGATTAATTAAATTTGCAAAAAAGCTTGCCAAACTAGAAAAAATGTTATAAAATGCTTATACTCAGAATAAGTTATTAATTTTAAAAAATAAAATATAGTATCATAAAGATACAAACATTAATTTTAAGGAGGAAAATTAAATGGCTAAAGCAAAATTTGAAAGAACAAAACCACATGTTAACATTGGTACAATTGGTCACGTTGACCACGGAAAAACAACAACAACAGCAGCTATTACAAAATACTTAAGTTTATTAGGAAAAGCTAAATTCGAAGCTTACGATCAAATCGATGGAGCTCCAGAAGAAAAAGCAAGAGGTATTACAATTAATACTGCTCACGTTGAATATGAAACAGAAAACAGACATTATGCACATGTTGACTGTCCAGGACACGCAGACTACGTAAAGAATATGATTACAGGTGCTGCTCAAATGGATGGTGCAATCTTAGTTGTATCTGCAGCAGATGGTCCAATGCCTCAAACAAGAGAGCATATACTACTTGCTAGACAAGTTGGTGTTAAATTTATCGTTGTTTACTTAAACAAATGCGATATGGTTGACGATCCAGAATTATTAGAATTAGTTGAAATGGAAGTTAGAGACTTATTATCAAGCTACGACTTCCCAGGAGATGAGATTCCAATCGTTAAAGGATCTTCATTAAAAGTATTAGAGAGTTCTTCAACAGATCCAAATGCACCTGAATATGCATGCATGAAAGAATTAATGGATGCTGTTGATAGCTATATCCCAACACCATCAAGACCAGTAGATGAACCATTCCTAATGCCAGTTGAAGATGTATTCACAATCACAGGTAGAGGAACAGTTGCTACAGGTAGAGTTGAAAGAGGAGTTGTTAAATTACAAGACGAAGTTGAAATCGTTGGTTTAGCAAAAGAATCTTCAAAAACTGTTGTTACAGGTGTTGAAATGTTTAGAAAATTACTAGATCAAGCTGAAGCTGGAGATAACATTGGTGTTCTTTTAAGAGGAATCCAAAGAAATGAAATCGAAAGAGGTCAAGTATTAGCAAAACCAGGAACAATTCATCCACATACAAAATTCAAATCACAAGTATACGTTTTAACTAAAGAAGAAGGTGGACGTCATACACCATTCTTTAATGGATATAGACCACAATTCTACTTTAGAACAACAGACGTTACAGGTGTTATCGATTTACCAGAAGGAACAGAAATGGTTATGCCTGGAGATAACATCGATATGACAATCGAATTAATTACACCTATCGCTATTGAAAAAGGATTAAGATTCGCTATTCGTGAAGGTGGTAGAACAGTTGGTTCAGGTGTTGTATCTGAAATAATTGAGTAATAATTATTTGAAATATATAAGTAGCAAGGAAATGCAAGAAATTGTAATAGCCTTGCTATTTTTATATTATAAGAACTTCAATTTTATCTAAAATTTTTCTGTAAAAATTGACATTTTTGGAAAAAAAGTATATACTATAGTAGTATTAGTTTTATAAAAATTAAAGGAGTAATAATATATGGAAATACTAAAAAAAGCACTTGTTACAATTGCTATTATACTAATAATATTTGCTTCTAGTGTAACTATTGCTGTAACAAAATCTAAAGGAAAGGTTACTACAGAAACATTAAGGTTAAGAAAAGAAGCTTCATTAGAATCAACAGTATTAGAGCTTTTATCTAAAGATGATGAAGTTGAAATAGTGGAAGAAGAAGGCGATTGGTATAAAGTTAATTTTAAAACTTATACAGGATATGTTAGCAAAGAATATATAAGCAAAAATGATAATTCAGAGGGAAATTCAAATCCTAAACAAGATGAAGATAATAACGAAGAAAAAAATAATGAAGATACAAACAAAACAACTGATGATAATACAGATCAAACATCAAATAATGATAACAACACAAATAATAAAGAATTAGCTAATAAACAAGCTAAGACTAATAGCGATTTAAATGTATATATTTTGCCATTAATAAATTCAAATATTATTGGAAATTTAAAACAAAATACTAGGGTAGATATAGTTAATATAACTGGAGTATGGGCGTATATAAAAACAGAAACCTTAGCTGGTTGGATTAGAATAGACAAAATATCTGTTACAGATTCAAATACAACAGAAAACAATAATACAGATAATCAAAATAAAGATAATTCGGAGCAAACAGTTAGTCAAAATAATTCAGAGAGTCAAACAAATAATAATCAGACAGACAATCAAACAGATAATAATCAAACTACTACAAGTAATGAAAAGGAATATACACCAAAAAATTATTATATAAAAAGTAGTGCTGTAAATGTTAGAGCAAAATCAAGTACTAGTTCAAATGTAATTACAACTTTAACTCAAAATACACAAGTAAAAGCTGTAGGAGAAGAAGGAGATTGGTACAAAGTTGAAGTAAACGGAAAATCAGGATATATTTTAAAAAGTTTACTTTCAACCAATAAGGTAGAAGTAACATCAAGAAGCTCTACAGCAGATAGACAAACAACAGATAATAGTAATAATAAAAAACAAACTAACAATAATAATAAAGAGCAAGAAGCTACAACTACTAATTCTTCAAAAGGAGAAGAAATTGTAGCATATGCAAAACAATTCCTTGGACGTAAGTATGTTTATGGTGGTTCAGGACCCAATACATTTGATTGTTCAGGTTTTACAATGTATGTATATAAACATTTTGGATATTCAATGGGACATTCAGCTGTTACACAGGCAGGACTTGGCAAATATGTTTCTAAAGGCAATTTACAACCAGGAGATTTAGTAATATTTAATGACAGCGCTAATAGATCTATAGGTCATGTTGGAATTTATGTAGGTGGAGGACAATTCATACATGCATCCAGTGGTAGTGGAAAAATAATAATTTCTTCATTATCTGGATCATATTACAATACTAGATATGTTACAGGTAGAAGGATTATATAGAAAGAAAAAATATGAGTAAAAAAATAATTTAATAGATAATTTATCTTATAAATTAGGGGGCAATAAGAAGGAGAAATAGCATTTGAAGAATTTAGGTATTATTGCAACACTAATATATATAATAGGAATTATAATGGGGCTATACTTAAAAATAAGTATAGTCTTTTTGTTATGTTTTATATTGATAATTTCAATTATTTTTTTATTTCCAAGAGTAAATAAAAAAATAATGCTTATATTTACTATTATAATTTTGCTCTCATCAGTATATAGCAAATACAGATGTAATCTATTTGAACAAAAATATAAAGATATTGATGATTTAAAATTAATAGGAAAAATAGTAAATGTTGAGAGTAAAAATGATTATATAATAACATATAAAGTTAAGGTGAAAAAGTTAAACAATTTAATGAATTTTAATGGTACTAATATAATAATAAAAGTAAAAAAAAATAATAAGATGAATTTTAAGTTAGGAGATATAATACAAGTAGATGGAAATGTAAAACCTCCAGATGTAAAAAGAAATTATAATGGCTTTGATTATAGAAGGTATTTAAATAGTAAAGATATTTATACTGTAGTTGAGGCCAAAAATATAAATATTCTAAAAGAAAATAACATTTTTAGTATACTTTATATTAAAAATATAATTATAAATAAAGTAGAAAGTACTCTTATAGAAAAGAATTCAGGCATTTGTTTAGCTTTGACAATTGGATATAAATCAGCTATTCCAAATGATATTAGTAAATACTTTGAGGATAGTAATTTGCTTCATTTACTTGCTATATCTGGAATACATGTTACATATATTAATATGATCATAAATTATATATTAAGAAGATTTAGTAAAAAAAGTTCTAAAATATTAAACATTATTTTTTTATTTATTTACATGATATTAGCTAATTCTATTCCTTCTGTTTTTAGAGCTTGTATAATGCAAATAATGGTATTAATTTCAAATTTGTTATATAAAAAATCAAATTTATTAACAAATATCTCAATTTCAGCATTAATATTGTTAATAATAAATCCTTTAACAATTTATAATGTGGGATTTGTATTTTCATACATAGGTACAATTAGTATAATTATATTTAATTCTTACATAAAAAAGAGTTTTGATTATTTAGAAATAATACTGTCTAAAAGATTAAGTGTCGAGGTTCCTAAGGAGAGAAATATAATGGGATTAATCATTGCCAAAATATATAGTAAGGTTAAAGAAATAGTGATTATTACATTAGCTGCAAATATACTGTTAATTCCATTATCTATGTACATATTTAATTCATTTTCGTTTACTTTTATAATCTCTAATTTATTAGTACAACCAATTTTGTCTTATATTATAATTATATCAATTATTCAGATAATAATTTCATTTTTTTCTATAAAATTAGCATCAATATTTTCAATAGTTACTAATATAATAATAGTATTTTTTATACAAGTTGTTAGATTTTGCTCTAGAATTCCATTCTCAAAATTGATTGTTACAACACCAAGTATAGTAATTTTAGTATTGATTTATTTTACAATATTTATTTTTGTTTTTTTAGATAAAAGAAAACTACTTAATAAGCATAATATATACATTTTTTTGAAAAAAGTTAGACATATCATGAAAATACCAATTGTATTTATAATAATTATTATTTTTACAACTGTATCTATATACATAAAATATAATACAGGTGGTTTAAAGATATTTTTCATAGATGTAGGTCAAGGTGACAGTACTTTAATTATTACGCCAAATAATAAAAAAATTTTAATAGATGGTGGAGGAAATGAATTTGGAAATTTCGATGTTGGAGAAAAAACTTTACTACCATATTTATTAGCTAGACAAGTAAAAAATATAGACTATGTAGTTATATCTCATTTCGATTCAGATCACGTTCGGTGGATTACTAACAATTATGAGGAAACTTAATGTAAAAAAGGTTATTATAAGTAAACAAGGAAAGGATTCTGAAAATTATCAGGATTTTAAGCAAATTGTAAATGAAAAGCAAATAAAAGTTGTAGTGGTAAAAAAGCGGAGATGAACTAAACATTGAAAAAAGTCTAAAACTTGAAATTTTATGGCCAAAAGAAGAGCAGATACAGGAAAACATATTAAATAACAATTCATTAGTAATGAAATTAAATTATAATAATTTTTCTATGTTACTAACAGGTGACATAGAGAAAATTGCCGAAGAGGAAATACTAGAGGAATACAAAAATGTAGATATTCTAAAATCAACTATACTAAAAATTGGGCATCATGGATCTAAAACTTCAAGTACACAAGGATTCTTAGAGAAAGTAAAGCCTAAGATTGCTTTAATAGGAGTAGGAAAAAATAATACTTTTGGACATCCAAGTGATAGTGTAATAAAAAGATTAGAAAATTTACGGAGTAAAAATTTATAGAACAGACGAAATGGGTGAGATTTCAATTGTTGTAGATAATAAAGGAAAGATTAGAGTTAAGAAATTTATAGAATGAGTAAAGAAGCGAGATGAATTCGATTTTAATATTGTGGAAATAAAATTATTTAAGTAGTAATAAAATAATAAAAAGAAAATTTTAAAAATGTGATAGAAACTCATTTATAGACATATTTTTGCCTTTTTTTAGAAAAGGTGGTATAATTGTAATATGAGCACAAATTTTTGAAATCTAATTTGAGCTTTTGTAAGAAATCAACCATAATGACACAGTAATGAAAGGGGAATCACTTATGATTACTGAGAGACAGGTTGTACTTGTTGCAACCAACTACGAGGACAACAAAGAATTTCGGAAGGAATTCAGTTTCGAGGCAATTCAGATTATAACTGATGCTAAAGAAATTGAGATGACATGGAGTTGCAATAAAACTCCGTTGATGTTAGCAAAGCATGTAACTGAGGACATAAAGAAGAATTATCCAATTTTGGAGGTTCCTGAATTTATTTTCGGGAATGAAGACTTCATTATATTTTCTCACAGAAACGGTTTTGAGTGTGGAGAATATGTGTCTGACCAAAAGTTTGACACAGCTAAGGATAGATGTTTCTTGTGCAGAATTGCAGAGCATATGGACATTAAAGGTCCATTATATCTCTATAATCAGTCAACAAAATATGTGAATGATGTCATCATTTATGAGTCAGAGCATTTTTTTGTAAAGATTGAATTGGGATGCCTCAAAAAGGGTATGATTATGATTTGCCCTAAATCTCATGTTTTGTCAGCAGCAAATATTCCAGATGAACACATGGCTGAATATCATCAGGTGATGGAAGATGTGGAGTTTATGCTTAAAATGATGTATGGAGATGAACCTGTTATATTTTTTGAGCATGGTTCAAATCCTAACGGATTTTCCAGCCATAAAAGGTCGATAGTTCATGCACATACACATGTTGCGTGGGGTGTGAAATTTGAACAGAGATATCTCGACATGGTTTGTTTAGAACCAATTGGAGATATCAGAGAGACAAAAGACTCTAAGTATCTGTCCTATCAGGAAGGTGCAAACGGAAAGTTAATGGTAGTTAACAATCCAAATGTATATGTGCAGAGGCAATTCCCTAGACAGGTAATCGGTAAGATGCTTGGTATCGATAACGATTCGACCAACTGGAGGAAGGATCCTTTTACAGAAAACATAATTGATACCTTCAACGATTTTTATCAGTTCCTTAAACAGAATCAGCCATTTCTTTCAGAAAGAATTGTAACTGCAACAGCCGGATTCGTAAAGGGATATCCCTTAAGAACTGATTTTAACATCGGCTATTAATTAGTTACAGAAGTATTCAAAACAAAAGGAGACCTTATAAATTGGGTCTTCTTTTGTTTATATGATTACTGGACAGAAGACTTATTTAGCTATCACATAAACTTGGTACAAAATTTATATTAAAGGCTGACTAATAACCTTATATGCACAAAAGAGATTTTTGATGTAATCATAAATCTTGAATTTTATTTTTTTTTACTATATAATAATTAAAATAAATTTTATTTTAGAAAGGAATAATATATGAAGTATAAAGATATAGTATTGCCAGATTATGAACATTGTATATTAGGAACAATAACATCTATTTTAAAATATTACAATGTTGAAACAAAACATAAATCATCTGAGAAAATTGATATATTACTAAACGAGAAGAAATATAAAAATGTTATATTTTTAATATTAGATGGATTAGGGGAACGTATATTAAATAGTATTTCTCCAGAAGGATATTTAAATAAAAATAAGATAGATTGTGTTACTTCTGTTTATCCTTCTACAACAACAGCTGCTTTAACAACTTATTATTCTGGACGTCCGCCATATGAGACTGGGTGGATTGCATGGTCTCAATATTTTAAAGAATATGGAAGAGCACTTGACATGTTTTCACATAATGAATCATATATGAGAGAGCCATTAAAGAAACCATTAATAGATGTATATAAAACGGTTATTAATTATGAAACAATATTTAATAGGATTGAGAAAGCTTCTCCTAATGTAAAAGCATATGAAATAGAGCCAGAATATGCAGAAAGAAGGGCAATGCGTTCTATAAAAGCAAATAATATAGATGAATTAATAATGAATATAAATGATTTATGTACAATGCCAGATAGAAAGTTTATATTTGCTTATTCAGATAATCCTGATGGATTATTACATAAATTTGGAACAACTTCGAAAGAAGTTAAGACATTTGTTAAAGATACAGAAGATAAAATAGCTCAAATGGTTAAGGGATTTGATGAAAATACAATTTTAATTGTATCTGCAGATCATGGTCATAAAGATATTGAAAGGTCATATACTTTGCTTGATTATCCAGAAATCCAAGAATGCCTTATTATGCCAGCATCATTAGAATCTAGAATTTTAACATTTTGGGTTAAAGAAGAAATGAAAGAAATATTTGTACAAAGATTTAATAAAATATTTAAAGACGAATTTTGGTTAATGACAAAAGATGATTTTTTGAATAAGTATCATTTCCTAGGATATGGAGATAAACATTATAAAATTGATGATTTTATTGGAAACTATGTAGCTTTATCAGTTTCTGGAAGTATGATAAGACTTGAAACTTTTTTAGCAGAAGGAAAGCCAGTAAAAAAATCTACTCATTGTGGATTAACTGTAGATGAAATGGAAGTTCCAGTAGTAGTTATAAAAAAATAGCAATTTAGTAAAAATCTAAGTTTTTACAAGAAAATAGCTTAATATATACAATATGTATATATTAAGAAGGACACCTATAGTAAGTAGAATGTATAGAATCACTAAATAATGTACATACTACTATAAAGTGTAGGTGGTTATATGAAAAAGTGGATTTTATATATTATAATATTAATTTTACTAATAATATCTATAAGTAGTATCATGTTGTTAATTATAGCAAATAAAGACGAAAAAGGTTCTAGGATGGAGAGTATAGATAAATTTGCTGAAATAGAAGACAATTCTACAATAAAAGATACTGAAGTTATTACTACAAGCTATTCAAGTACTAAAATTTCACCAGATGCAATTTTAAGTTTTAATACTTATTATAAAGAGTGTGGACATACTGTTAAAGAAGAGAAGATGGCTGAAGAGGATATAATAAATAAAACTGAACAAGATATAACAGAAAAGTATAGTGAATGGGATATTAAAAAGTTTTCTGCAGATAGTGTAGTTTTATATAAAGAAGTAGATAGCGTGTGTGACAATGATTATATAATAAAAGAAAAAGACGGAAATATAGTTGTTTTTAAGTTAGATAGTGAAGGTAAAGAAATAATATATGATGTTACTTCTATAGAAGTTCAGTATTTGCCAGAAACAGATTTAAAGCAATTAAAAGACGGGATAAAAGTAAACGGTTTAGAAAAACTAAATCAGATTATTGAAGATTTTGAATAATGTCAATAAAGAGGAGATAAAAAATGAATTGTTATTTTTTATATAACAATTCATTTTTTTGTTTCCTTTTTATATAGTACACTAAACTATTTTTTTAGTTTAGTGTATATTATTTATTTTTATCAACAATTTTTAAGTTTTCTTTTTTTAGATAACCTTGTTTATAAAATGCTTCGAAATACATTATCAAAGAAAAAATAGTCATAAATAATGCTAAATAGTAAATATAAGTATCAAAATGAAAAGCAATTTCGAAATATTTTACAATAAATGAAGAAACTATTGCTATATAAAATAATACAGTAGCAAGTTTTCCATACCACTTGCTGGAAACAACTAATTCTTTTCCATAAAGAAAAGAAGCTCCTGCTATCATTATAAGTTCCTTCAAAAATACAACAAACAAAATCCATAGAGGAATTATATTCTCTATACATAAAGCTGTTAAAACAGAAATTTGAGTTGCTTTATCAGAAAGGGGATCTATTAATTTTCCAAAATTAGTTATAAAATTAAATTTCCTTGCAATAAAACCATCTAATATATCTGTAATGCCAGAAATAGTTAAGAGAATAAATGCTGCTATGTAATTAGATTGAATTATAGAAGTAAATATAAAAGGTATTAATACAAATCTAAACATAGTTAATATATTAGGTACATATTTAAACATATAAATTCCTCCATTAGTACATTTAATTTTCTATTTTGAATTGTAATTGATTGTTTTCTAAATTGATGTTTACTGTTTGGCCATTTTTCAAATCTTGTTTTAATATAAGGTCAGATAATTCATCTTCTATATACCTTTGAATAGCTCTTCTTAAAGGTCTTGCTCCATATTTTATATCTGTTCCTTTTTGTAATATAAAGTTTTTTGCTTCATTTGATACATTCATTATAATATTTTTATCAGATAATACAAGTTTTGTTTCTGATAACATTAATTCTATAATTTCTAATAATTGATTATTATCCAGCTGTTCAAAAACTACTATTTCATCTATTCTATTTAAAAATTCAGGTCTAAATGTTTCTCTTAAAGAGTCTAAAACTTTATTTTTATTAGCTTCTTTATTTGCTCCAAAACCGATAGATGTGTGGTTAATTTGTGAACCTGCATTTGATGTCATAATAATTATAGTATTTTCAAAATTAATTACATTTCCTTGTGAATCTGTAAGTCTTCCATCATCTAATACTTGTAATAATATGTTAAATACATCAGGATGAGCTTTTTCTATTTCATCTAAAAGTACGATTGAATAAGGTTTTCTTTTTACTTTTTCTGTTAATTGACCTGCATCATCATATCCAACATAACCTGGAGGTGAACCAATTAACTTAGAAGTAGAATGACTTTCCATATATTCAGACATATCTACTCTAATAATAGAATTTTCATCACCAAACATTTCGTATGCAAGTGATTTTGCAAGCTGAGTTTTACCGACACCTGTGGGACCTACAAATATAAATGAAGGTGGTCTTTTAGTTGTTTTTAAACCTGCTCGGTTTCTTCTAATAGCACGTGAAACGGCTTCTACAGCTTCATTTTGACCTATTACATTTTTGTGTAGATTATTTTCTAAATTTAGAAGTTTGTGTGTTTCTTCTTCTGTAATCTTTTGAACTGGAATTTTAGTCCAATGTTCTATTACATTTGCTATATCTGAAACTGTAAGATTTTTTACTGTAAGTTTTTTTGTTAAAGTATCTATTTTTTCTTGAATGGTACATTCTTTCATTTTTAAATCTGCAGCTTTTTTATAGTCCTCTGTAGAATCTGCAAGAGCAGCTTCTTCTTTTTCTTCTTGAATGTTTTTTAGTTCATTTTTTAAAACTTCTAGCTCATATAAATCTTTATTATTTAAGTTTATTCGAGAACAAGCTTCATCTAAGATATCTATTGCTTTATCAGGTAAAAATCTATCATGAATATATTTTTCAGACATTATAACAGTTTGTTTTATAATATCATTTGATATTTTTACTTTATGAAAATCTTCATAATATTTTTTTATTCCTTCAAGAATGCCAATAGAATCATCTATAGATGGTTCTTCAACAAGTACAGGTTGAAATCTTCTTTCCAAAGCAGTATCTTTTTCGATATGTTTTCTGTATTCTTTTAAAGTTGTTGTTCCAATTAGCTGAATCTCACCACTAGAAAGAGATGGCTTTAAGATATTTGCTGCATTCATAGAGTTTTCAGCGTCGCCAGCTCCCATGATATTATGAATTTCATCTATAACTAATATAATGTTTCCTAAAGATTTGCATTCATCTATTATAGATTTCATTCTTGATTCAAATTGACCTCTAAATTGTGTTCCTGCAATAACTGAAGTCATATCTAACAAATATACTTCTTTATTTAGTAACTTAGCTGGAACTTTTCCATTCGCAATTTTTATTGCTAGCCCTTGAGCAATTGCAGTTTTACCAACACCAGGTTCTCCTATTAGACAAGGGTTATTTTTAGAACGTCTATTTAAAATTTGAATAATTCTTTGTATTTCTTTATCTCTTCCAATAACATTATCTAATCCATTATTTTTTGCTTTATATGTAAGGTTTGTACCATATGTATCTAAAGCTTTTTTCTTTTTAGTATTATTATTTTTCTTTTCTACTTTTATTTTTTTTGTATTAGAACTGTTTGGTTCATCATTTGAAGATGTAGAATCGTTATTAAAAATACCAGAAAAAATTGAACCAAGTGATGCACTATTTAAATCTCCATTATCATTTAAACCTAAATCATCTGGATTTATATTATCTAGTTCTCCTGAAATATCTTTAAACATATCTTCAAATTGTCTTGTCATATCTTCTATATCTGATTCAGATAAATTAGCTTGTTTTACTAGTGTATCTATAGGATTAATTCCTTTTTTCTTTGCACATTCATAACAAAGTCCTTCTAATTTGCTATTACCATCTGGTGATGGTTTATTAACAAAAACTACAGCTGTATTTTTATTGCATATTGAACATAGCATATATTTTATCTCCTTTTTTATCATTAATATTATTATATAATACATTAAATTTGTGTGATAGTCAATATAGAAGTTTTGCTAAATATGTTCTATTTAATAGGAAAAATTTATATTATGCTATGAAGTTAGTAATGTATAACTATACAATTAATTATGTTGATTAATATAAGTGTGATTATTCATCTGATTAATAAATATGATAATATAAAAAAGAAATAAATCGTAGAGATTTATTTCTTTTTTTAGAAAATATATATTATAATTCGTGAGCATCATAATTATTTCTATGTGGAGTTTGAGGTGATCTAAGTTTTTTACTTTTATCAATTGGTGGTTGTTTAATTCTTTTTCTAAATTCGTTTAAATTATCTAATATAGAGCTTCTTTCAGTATATTGATTTTCAGCATGTTTTTCTAATTGAGTAGTAAGCATATTGAATCTTTGTTTTTGTTCTCTATTTCTAACTAGATTTTTAAAAAATTTAAAATGTTCACATTCTCTTTTTAACATACCAAGTTTAACATATTGCATTAATAAATCTATCTGATCTTTTTCTGCTTGTGGTTTTGTACTATAATTATTATTTAAATCCATTAGTAGAAATTGAATATTTTGAAGTTGCTCATTTGATAATGAATTCATATCTGTTAATTGAGAAACCTGAGTAATACCACATTTTTTCTCTAATAATTTTTTTATTGGTCCAAATGCTTTTGAATCTGTATCTGTTTTTTTCATATCGTTGTAAGCTACAGATAGAAAATCATCTAAATTGTTTTTATTAAAAGGACCTTTTAATTTTTTTGCCATAGCAACTAAATCTTGATAAGAATATTGTTGTAAATAATCTCTAAACGTTTCTAGGTCTGTTTTTTCTACCATATTCTTCACCATATTTTTTGCTTTTTTACTTTGTGGTAAATTTGGATCTGGATTTTCAGAACCAAATGTATTTGCTGCCATAGATGGTAATGTAGAATCTGTTGTAGATTGTGAATCTTCAGAAATTGCTTGATCTCCTACAAATATATCTTTACTAGCTAATTTTGTTTCTAGTGATTTTTTTAGAGATTCTATAGTTTCTATAGCTTTTGAATTTTCAGTTATTGCACTTTGTAAATCGGTTTCTTTGTCTTTTATACTCTTTTTTAAAGCTTTAATAGTATCTTCTCTATCAGCTTTAGCTATTTTTTTCAATTCATCAATAGGTGGTACTTTAACATTTGGATTTTTAGATTTATAAAATTCAGAAAACTTTGTTATATCAATTGGTGTAGTTTGTAATTTATGTAGTTCTGCTTTTTCGGCTGATATTTCTGATTTTAATGTATTAATTAATGCTTTGTTCTGATCTATAGTTTGTTGCAAACTTGTAAGTAATTTTGTAGCTTTCTTTTTTATAGAAGATTTTAATTGATCTTTTCTCTTTTGACTCTTATCTAGTTTATCCATAAATTTTGAGGTGTTCCCCAATTCTTCATCTTCACTTTGTGTATATTGAGCAATTAGATATAGTTTTTCAGAATCTGGTAACATATCAAAGTAAATAGCAGGATCTGCTTTAATATGAGCTCTTTTTTCTGTAACAGGCATACCTTTAAATACAAATTCTTCTAATTTTGAAGTATCAGCTAAAATTGCATCTTTTTTTTGATCAACAGAATAACTATCCCATGTTGGTTTGTCTATACTTGAAGGTCTTACTATATCACTTGGCTTCATGGAATCTTTAGCTATTTGCATTGCATCTGGAATTGAAGATGCATTAACTCCTGTGATTTTAAAGTAATCACTTGGTTTTAACCCACTTATAAGAGAGTCGATAGTCTTACTAGAAGTATTCTTCATAATTCTTGATTTTTCTTTTTTAGGAATTAATCTATCAACTTCATCATTTATTGTTTGATTTACTGTAGTATTTAAGCTTTCTATGTCACGTAATAATTGAGCATAACTGCTATTATATTCAGTTTGTGCAGAATTAACATTTGATTGTATTTCTGCAGTAGTATTGTTAGTAGTTTTTGTAGGCATAAAAAATCCCCCTTTAATTTATTTATCTAATATTTCTAAAAGTTTTATAGCTTTTTCTAAAGCTTTTTCTCCTTCTTTTAAAGCTTCTATATTTTTCTTTAGTTTTTTTTGTGTTTCATTTTTATCTTCCTTTTTATTCATAAGTGAATCCTCCTAATACATAAAATATTAAGTATTAACATAATTAATTATACCATATTTTCCAGAAAAAGCAAGTGTTTGGTTAACAAACTGTAATAAAATTATAATAAAATGATATGTAGATAAATAATATAAAAATCTAATATAAATATTTTCACGTTATTTACTGTTGATTTATAAAATCTATTCATATATAATGACCCTGGAGTGATGAGAAATGATAAATATAGAAGAAGCAAAAAAGGCATTTAAAGAATATGTAAAAAATTATAATCCAGAAGATGGGAAAATAGCATTAAAAATAGGTCATATTTTAAGAGTTACAGAAAAAAGTCGAAAAATAGCTGAAAATTTAGAATTAGAAGCTGAAGATATTAATTTAGCAGAGTTAATAGGTTTATTGCATGATATAGGTAGATTTGAGCAAGTAAGAATTTATGATACTTTTTATGATAAAGATAGTATAAATCATGGAGAGTATGGAGTAAAAATTTTATTTGAGGAAAATTTGATTAGAAAATTTATACAAAATGATTGTTATGATGAAATAATAAAAAAAGCAATATTAAATCATAATAAACCAAGAATAGAAGAAGGACTAACAGACAGAGAACTTTTGCATGCAAAAATTATAAGAGATGCAGATAAATTAGATATATATTATACTTTATTAACAGAAAAATTAGAAAATTCTTATGGATGTACAGATATGAGTAAAGAAAAGATAACTGATGAAATATATCGAGAATTCAAGGAAAATCATATGATTAATTATAAGAATCTAAAGACAAATGCTGATATGTTAGTTGCTCATATAGCATATATTTTTGATTTTTATTATAGCTATAGTTTAAATATTGTTAAAGAAAACAAGTATATAGAGAAAATTGAAAATAAAGTAAATTTACAAGATGAGCAAGCTATTAAATATTTACAAGAAATTAACATTATTGCAAATAAATATATAGAGGAAAGCCTAAAAAATTAAACAAAAGGAAAGTAAAAAATGTCAAAAAGTTTATTAATTACAGAAAAGCCATCTGTGGCAATGGAATTTGCTAAGGCGCTTAAAATAAATACAAATAGAAAAAATGGATATTTAGAATCAAATGATTGGATAATTACATGGTGTGTAGGTCATTTAGTAACTATGAGCTATCCAGAAAAATATGATGAGAATTTGAAATTCTGGAGGTTAGATACACTTCCATTTATCCCAGAAGAGTGGAAATATGAGATTATACCTAATGTACAAAATCAGTTTAATATAGTAAAAGAATTAATGCAAAGAGAAGATGTAGATACTATATATAATGCAGGTGACTCAGGGCGTGAAGGAGAATATATTCAAAGATTAGTTTTTATGATGGCAAAACCAAATCCAAATGCTAAAATGAAAAGAGTTTGGATTGATTCTCAAACAGAAGAGGAGATAATAAGAGGTATTAAAGAAGCAAAAGACCTATCAGAATATGATAGTTTATCAGATTCTGCATATTTAAGAGCAAAAGAAGATTACTTAATAGGAATTAATTTTTCAAGGTTATTATCTATTATTTATGGAAGAAGAGTTGCAAAGCAAATTAATGAAGACAAAGTATCAATTTCAGTTGGACGAGTTATGACCTGTGTATTAGGTATGGTAGTACAAAGGGAAAGAGAGATACGAAATTTTGTTAAAACTCCATATTATAAAATAATAGGCAAATTTGGTGATGATCAAAATTATTTATCTGCAGAATGGAAGGTTCAAGAGAAGTCTAAGTTATTTGAATCTATTAAATTATATAATGAATCTGGATTTAGAAAAGAAGCTGACGCAAAAGAATTTATAATTTCTTTAAAAGATAAAAAGGCTATAATAGAAGAATTGAAAAAGTCAAAACAAAAGGAAAATGCACCATTATTATTTAATTTAGCAGAAGTTCAAAATGAATGTACTAAAAAATTTAAAATAAAACCAGATGAGACACTAGAAGTTATTCAGGATTTATATGAAAAAAAATTAGTTACATATCCAAGAACAGATGCAAGAGTTTTATCTTCTGCAGTTGCAAAAGAAATTTCTAAAAATTTAAATGGACTTGCTAAAAATTTTAATGATGAAGAAGTTAAACAAATTATTAATAAAATGGTAAGTGAAAAGTATTCTACCAATTTGCTAAAAACTAAATATGTAAATGATAGTAAAATAACAGACCATTATGCAATTATACCAACAGGACAAGGGTTTGAAAATTATGAAAAGTTGCCTAAATTGAATAAAGATATATATAAGTTAATTGTAAAAAGATTTTTATGTATTTTCTATCCACCTGCTCAATATGAGAAAGTTTCTATAATTATTGATATAGATGGAGAGAAGTTTTACGCAAGTAGTAAAGTATGTGTAGATTGGGGATATTTAGAGATTGTAAAAGGAAAAGATTCAAAAGAGGAAAAAGAAGATAGTAAAAAAGATAATGGAATTGATAAAGAATTATTAAAAAAACTTAAAAAAGGACAAACTGTTGATGTAATAAATTTTGAAACAAAAGAGTCTGAAACAACACCACCTAGTAGATACAATTCTGGTTCTATGATTTTAGCTATGGAAAATGCAGGTAAGCTGATAGAAGAAGAAGAATTAAGAGAACAAATAAAGGGGGCTGGAATTGGAACTAGTGCTACTAGAGCAGAAATTATAAAGAAATTAGAAAGAATAAAGTATATACAAATTAATACAAAAACACAAATTATTACACCAACAGAGAAAGGTGAGACTATATTTGATGTTGTATATAGCTCTATGCCAGATATGCTAAATCCAAAACTAACAGCTAGTTGGGAAAAGGGATTAGATATGGTTGCTAAAAAGGAAATAAAACCAGAGGTTTTTATGGAAAAATTACAAAATTATATTAAAAGTAAGATTAATAAATTGGTTATACCAATGTAAGGAGGTACAAATGAAAAGGATAGATGATTGGGAGGCTTTATTAAAAAGTAAAGAAAAATATGAATCTGGACTTCCAATTCCAGGTTGTTATATTTCAGGCAAAATTGATGGAGTAGCAACAATGGTTGAAACAAGCTATATAGATTTATCAAGTCTAACTGCGATGGATACTTCAAATGAGTATTATCAATTAGGAAATGCAAAACGTTCATATTTAGAGTTATTAGCAGAATATATAGAATATTCAAAACAAAATCAAAATACTATATATAAAGAAGAGAGATAAGGGAGCAATAATATGAATGAAAATATGTTTAAAATGCTAGCAAAAAATATTAAAGAACAGGTAGAAAAGCTAGAAAGATTAGATATATATACCAATAAACATATACACAATGTTCCTAAGATAACTCTTAAATTATGTGAAAAATTAGGATTAGAAGAGGATAAAACTAGATTTTATATAAATTGTGCATATTTACATGATATTGGTAAAATTTTTACTCCACATGAAATATTGCAAAAACCAGGTAAATTAACAAATGAAGAATTTGATATTATGAAACAGCATACTATAAAAGGATATGAACTTTGTATGTCACATGAAGATTTAAGAAAGTATGCAAATGCAGTAAAATATCATCATGAAAATGAAGATGGTACAGGTTATCCAGATAAGTTAAAAGGAGAAGCTATTCCATTAGAAGCTAAAATAGTAAAAGTAGCAGATATTTATGATGCGATATCTAGTAGAAGGCAATATAAACCAGAAATAAAGAGGTTAGATGCAATAAAAATAATTGATGAAGAAGTAAAAAAAGGGAAGGTTAATAGTAAAATATTTAATGCACTTATTGATGTGGCAATAGATGAGATTAAAGCCGAACATGGTGAGAAAGAAGAAATAGATGAATTAGAAAATATGAAAAAATAAAGTTTGATTAGGGAGTATACCTCCAAATGTTAGAAAAAAATCTAATATTTGGAGATGTTTTTTTATTGATGCATAAACATTTATAATACTAGAATTTGTCTACATATGAATAGAAATTTATAATAAACAGTTTGAGTTCTGAATAATTAATGTACTGTATAAATAGTATATGAAAAATAATTAATATTATACGTGAGTTTACTTGACAACACAAAACAAACGTTCTATAATTCTTTTTAAGAATTATAGATAAGATATTCAGAGTTTTTAGTAAAGATTATATATGTGAGAGGAGAAAATAATATGAGATATAATTATTATAAATTGGTTAGAGATAATATTCCAGATGAGATAAATAAAGTAGATAATAGAAAATGTAAATATAAAATATTAAGTGATGAAGAATATAAAAATGAGTTAGATAAAAAACTACAAGAAGAATCGATAGAGTTTATAGAATGTCATTCAGTAGAAGAAATGGCAGATTTACTTGAAATTATAGATTGTCAAATTAAAACTTTTAATATAAATATGGATGAAGTTAATAAAGCAAGAGAAGAAAAGGTAAAAGCTAAAGGTGGATTCGAAAATAAGATCTATTTAGAATATGTTGATGAAAATCAGAATTTAGAAGAAGAGTCTAATAACAAAAATAAACAACAATCATTATTAAATTTATTAAGTAAAAAGGACTCTTTAAGTGATGTACAAAATTATGTAAGACAAGTAAACGAACTACGAGGTTTTCAAAATCAGGCTATACAAGATACAATGCTATTATTAACAGAAGAAATAGGGGAACTTGCAAAAGCTATAAGGAAAGATTGTACAGATATGAGAGTAGATATTAATAAATTAAATAATTATGGAAGTATTGAAAGTGAAATTGCAGATGTCTTTTATGTATTATCATGTGTATGTAATAAGTTAGATATCAATATATTAGATGCATTGAAGAAAAAGGAAGCGGAAAATGTAAATAGAAAATGGAATAAGACATAGGTGAATTTTGAGTTTTAGAGGCTAAATTCAAACTGATTGAAGATCTTAAACAGTTTGAGGAAGGGAGATAAAATGGAAGAAAATATATATGAATAAAAAATGATATACAACAAAATAAACATATACCTAATTATATTCACCACTTACGTAAATGAAACATAATATATATCGTATTCTAAAATAGAAAGGGTGAATATAATGAAGTCTTACATAATTGAAGGAGGTAGAAAGCTAGAAGGAGAGGTAAAAGTATCAGGATCTAAGAATGCATCGCTTCCAATTATTGCCTCATGTATATTAAATAGAAATATAACTAAGCTATATAATGTTCCAAATATAAGAGATACTCAAATAACTTTAAAGATTTTGCGCCTTTTAGGTTGCAAGATTAAGAAAAATAGTGGTAAAATAGAAATTAATTCAAAAAATATGACTGAAAAGGAAATTCCAGAAGATTTAATGAGAGAAATGAGATCAACAGTAATTCTTGCAGGAGCAATCTTGGGAAGATTTAAAGAAGTAACATTTTCATATCCGGGAGGTTGTGATATTGGTTCAAGACCTATAGATTTACATCTAAGTAGTTTTAGAAAATTAGGAATACAAATAGAAGAGGAATCTGGATTTATACATTGTATATGTGATAAAATAATAGGAAATGATATTAATTTAGACTTTCCAAGTGTTGGTGCAACAGAGAATATTATTCTAGCATCGGTTTATGCAGAGGGTATTACAACAATAACAAATGCAGCAATGGAACCAGAGATTGTAGATTTAGCAAATTGTTTAAATAAGATGGGGGCTAAAGTTGAAGGAGCAGGAACTAATGAAATAAAAATAACAGGTGTAAAGAAGTTAAAATCTATATCATATGGAATAATGCCAGATAGAGTAGAAGCAGGAACTCTACTTTGCATGGCTGCAGCGACATGTGGAAATATTAAACTCTTAAATGTGTGTTCAGATCACTTAGTTCCGGTTATTCACAAATTGCAAGAGGCAGGTTCTAATATAACTATTTCAAAAAATGATATAATAATAAAGGCTCCAAGAAGATTAAAACCTGTAGAGATAAAAACAATGCCATATCCAGGATTTCCTACAGATTTGCAACAAGTTTTTGGGGCAATGCTTACTACAGCCAAAGGAACATCTGTAATCGTAGAAAATATTTTTGAAAATAGATATAAATACATGACAGAATTAAAAAGAATGGGAGCTAAAGTAACGATAGAAGGGAAAACAGCTGTGATTAAAGGTGTAAAAAAATTATCTTGTGCAAGTGTTCAAAGTCCAGATTTAAGAGGCGGAGCAGCACTTGTTTTAGCAGCACTTACAGCAAAAGGAAAAAGTAAAATAAGTCATATAGAATATATATTAAGAGGTTATGAAAAATTAGATGAAAAACTTACGAAATTAGGTGCCTCTATAGTTTTAGAAGAAGGTGAATAAATATTTTGAATATTACACATAAAAAGAAAAAGGTAAATAAAAATATAAAAAAAGTTAGAAATAAAAGGGCAGATAATAAGTCTGCCCATAAAACAATTAGTCAAACAGGAAAAGGTAATAAGAATGGAAAAAGTGAACCAATCAATCTAGATAACGAAATCATAATTGGAATTCCTAATATTGATAATAGAGTTTATAAAGACAAAATATCTAATAAAAAGAGTGGTGCAGTCAAAAAAAATATTAATAAAAAAAGTAAGGAAAATGTAAAACAAAGCTCTAAAAAGAACAGAATAAAAAAGCCTAGAAAACTTTCAGAAGAACAGATAAAGAGAAGAAGGTTTATTTTAAAACTTGTAAAGTGGATAAGCTTAAGTTTAATAATAATTGGTATTATTATTTGTATAATGTTATCTCCTTTATTCAATATAAAAAAAATAGAAGTTAAAAATAATAATAAAATATCATATGAACAAATTGTTAGTTTATCTTCAATACAAATAAATGATAATACATTTAAATATTCTAAAAGCGATATAAAAAATAAAATAAAAGAAAATGCATATATAGAAGAAGTAAAAGTGAAAAGACTTCTTCCAGATGTTTTTCAAATAGAAGTGAAAGAAAGAACAGCAAAGTTAATGTTATTATTTGGAAATGCATATGTATATATAAATAGTCAAGGATATATATTAGAGATATCTAATGAAAATATAAATTTACCAATAATAAAAGGATACAAAACAGAAGAAAAGGATATTGTTCCAGGAAAAAGATTATGTAATGAAGATTTAGATAAATTAAGTGTTGTATTAAAGATAATCGAATTTTCACAAAGTGAACAAATATTAGATAAAATAACTGGGATAGATATTGAAAATGAAAATGATTATAAAATAATAATGGAGAATGAACAGAAGATAGCTCATTTAGGAAATTGTTCTATGTTAGAAGAAAGAATACTTTGGGTAAAGACTATTTTAAATGAAATAAAAGATTTGCCAGGAGATATTTTTGTTAATATGAATTTAAATTCAGAGAGAGTTGAACCTTTTTTTAGAGAGAGGGTTTAAATAGTAAAATAGCATAAGAGAGGAGACTTTTTATGAATAAGAAGGTACTTGCACTAACAACAGGAATGATATGTTTTATTCTGGTACTTGCAATAGTTATTCAAGTAAAAACCATAAAGAGTACTAATTCTATTGTAATACAAACCTTATCAAATGAGGAATTAAGAGATGATTTATTAAAGTGGAAAGAAAGATATGACAATGCAAATTTAGAACTTGAAAAGGCAGAAAAAAGATTAGAAAGAACTAGACAGCTTGCAATACAAAATAGCCCAGAACTTATGCAAAAGGAATTAGATTTAAAAAATAACAATATAGCTTTAGGACTTACCAATGTATCTGGTGCAGGAGTGATAATTACTTTAAAAGACAATCAAGGTATCACTAACGAAAGTATTGGTATAACCGATGATATTAGATCATATTTAGTACATGATGCAAACTTGAGAGAGATAGTAAGAAAACTTAAGGTATCTGGAGCAGAAGCTATTTCAATTAATAATGAAAGAGTTGTTAGTGGGACATCTATTGTATGTTCTGGAAATGTAATAAGAATCAATGATAGAAAAGTTGGGTCTCCATTTGAAATTAAAGCTATAGGGTCACCAGAATTATTATATGGAAATTTGGGTGAAACAATAACAAGATTAAATAATTCAGGTATTATTGTGGAGATACAGAAGAGTGATAATGTAGAAATTAGTAAATATGATGGTACGATTAATTTTAATTATGCAAGTGATATTGAATAGAGGTGAATTAGTTTGAAAAGAGACAAAATAATAGTAAGTATAACTGTACTTTTTATGTGTATTATTTTAACATGTGTTATCTTTATGCAGTTTAAAACCGCATGGCAGACTAATTTAACAGATATAAAAAACATGAATGAAGATGAACTAAAAAGTGAGATTTTACTTTGGCAGAATAGATATAATGAAATAGATCAAAAACTTAAAAATCGTAATCAAACAATAGACGAATATGAATCAATTTTACAAAATAATGATGAAACAGCTAAAGTAATAGATAAAGAGTTACATGAACTAGAAAAATTAATTGGAATAACAGATGTAGAAGGAAATGGAGTTGTTATTACATTAGAAGATAATGAAGATAGATCGGTTACAGCAGGAGCTTTGTTAAATCTAGTAAATGAGCTAAAATATGCAGGAGGAGAAGCTATTTCTATTAATGGAATAAGAATTGTAAATATGACAGATATAGTTGATGTAAATTATATAGTTCAAATAGAAGGACAAAAGTTATCATCACCATATATTGTAAAATGTATTGGAGAGCAAAATTTTCTATCGAGTACTCTTAACTCAAGAGATGGATATATTCAAACTTATACAGATAGTGGTATTACTGTGAAAATGGAACTGCAAAACAACATAAAAATAGATAAGTATAATGGTGATTTAGATATTAAATATAGTAATGATTAATAGATTGGAGGAATTTGCTTAATATGTCAAAGAGAAGAATGGTAATAACTTTAGCTGTAATGTGTCTTGTAATAGTGGCAGCAATATTAATTCAAGTTAGAACAATAGAAGGTATAAATTCTCCAGTATTGAAAGTAATTGCAGATGATAATTTAAGAGACGAGGTAATTAAATGGAAAGATAGATATGATACTAGTGCAAGTAATTTAGAGAAAACTGAAAAAAAACTAGAAAAAATTAGACAGAATGCAACAAAAAATGATGAGAGTTTTAGATTAAAAGAACAAAACATTAAAAAATATAATACTATTTTGGGATTAACTGATGTAAGTGGAGAAGGAGTTACAATTAATATTTTAGCAAAGCAATTGGATGAAAGTACAAAAGATTATTTAGATAATATTATAAATGAACTAAAAAATGCTGGTGCTGAAAGTATAAGTATAAATAATCAAAGATTAATATGGAATTCTGTTATTTCCTGCGACGGAAATGTAATTAAAGTAAACTTAGAAAAAATAGAATCACCTTTTGTTATAAAAGCTATAGGAGATACAAGGTTATTGCATGGTGCACTGGTTAGACCAGGTGGATATATAGAATTATTAAATAGTAATGGTATAAAAGCAGAAGTTGTAAAATCTACTAATATACAGATACAAAAATATAATGGTTTAATAGATTTTGAACATCTAAAAAGTATTACATAAGAGGTGAATAAATTGAAAAAGACAAATATTACCATATGTATTGTTATATTTCTTATGTGTGTTATACTAGTTTCTGTTATACTGATGAGAGTTAAAGCTGTGGAGGAAACCGATTTTGAGGCAGAATCAGTTGCAAGAGAAACAGAATTAAGAAAAGAAATATCAACATGGAAAAGTAAGTATGAAAAAATTAATGAAACTTTAGAATCTACAAATCAAAAAATATTAGAATATGAAGAACAAATTGAAAAAAATGAAGATTCGTCAGATTTGATGGAACAAGAATTAGAACAAACTAATGTATTATTAGGGAAGAAATCAGTAAAAGGAGAAGGTGTTATAGTAACACTAACAGATAAAGATAACGCTAAAATATTAGCAACAGATTTATCGGAAATAGTTAATGAATTAAAATATGCAGGAGCCGAAGCGATATCTATTAATGGTATAAGAATACTTTCTATGACTGATATTACAGATGCTACAAATGATTTGATTTTAATTAATGGACAAAGAATTTCATCTCCATATGAAGTAAAAGCAATAGGGAATCAAACATATTTATATAGTACATTAAATGCAAAAAATGGTTTTATAGATTATTATACCAATCAATATGATATAGATATAAAAATAGAAAAACAAAAAAATATGATTATAGATAAAACTGGGCAAGACGTTAATTTTAAATATATAAAAGAAGGAGAAGAGTAAAATGATTATTATTGCGATTATTATTGGATGCATATTAGGTGCAGTGATAGGAATGTATGCTCCTATAATTCCATACACATATTCAGGGTACTTAGCTATTGGTATTATGGCTGCATTAGATACTGTTTTTGGAGGAATAACATCAATAATTAAAAAGAATTTTGATATGAAAATATTTGTTTCAGGTTTTTTTGGAAATGCAATTTTAGCAATTGTTTTAACATATTTAGGAGAAAAATTAAATGTAGATATTTACTTAGCAGCTATTTTTGTATTTGTTAGTAGAATGTTTAATAACTTAGGTTTTATAAGAAGATATTATATAGAAAAATTGATAGAAAAGAAAGAAAATAAAAAAAGTAAGAAAAAAAGTATTGATAAAGTTTAAAAAATGTGCTAAGAATATAAAGACAAAATTATATAGAAAGTGTCAATAGTTTACAAGAAACGACATTGTTACAAAACTGTTACGAAAATATTACAAAAATATAACAGATTCTATTGACATTTTTGGAGAAATATAATATTCTTAGGCTAGAATTAAAATGCGGTAAAAAATGGAGGAGTTAACTTTGGCTATAGGTGATATAATAGTAGGTATTGATATAGGTACATCTAAAGTTAGTCTTGTTGTAGGAGAAGTCAATAACTTCAATCAAATCGAAATAATTTGCAGTACTAGTCAAAAATGTAACGCTATAAAAAAAGGTAAGATAGTAGATGAAGATGCAATAGTAATAGCAATAGAAAATGCTGTAAGAGATGCAGAAATGGAATCTGGATTAAAAATAAATTCATCATATGTAACTATACCTGGAAAATATGTTACAATTGTTCAAAATAGTATAAGCAAAGAATCAAGGGATAGATATGCAGGAATTTCAGTAAAAGATATATCTTCTGCATTAATGCAAGCAAAAGACATAGATATACCAGAAGGAAAAAGTATAATAGATATAGTAGCAGATGAATTCATATTAGAGGACGGAAAAGTAGTAAGTGATCCAGTTGGTAATTTAAGTAGTAATTTTACTATGAAGGCACAAGTAATATTAGCAGATAAAGATTATATTAGACAATTATGCAACATTTTTAGAAAAGCAAGTTTAGAAATAGATGGATTAGTACCAGAAACATTAGCGGAAAGAAATCTTATATTAGATACAAATGAATTAAATGATAATATAATGATTTTAGATATTGGAGCAGGAAATACTGATATAGGAGTATTTGAAGGAAATTCATTTATATATACAAGTACAGTACCTTTAGGTGGGGATAATATTACTAATGATATAGCATTAGTATTAGATATTCAGGTTGAAGAAGCTGATAAATTAAAAAGACAATATGGATTGGCAATGAAGTCTTTTATAGATAATGATAATGAAATAATTTTGAATACTTGCAAGAGTGAATCTAAAAGTAGAGTAATAAAGAGTTCAGAACTTATAGAAATAATAGAGGCAAGAATTGAAGAGATATTCTCAATAGTTAATAGAGATATAACAGCACAAGGTGTTAAATCTAGAATAAATAATGTTGTTTTAACAGGTCAAGGAATTAGCAATATAAATAAAAGTGATGTCGCTGGAAAAATTATTTTAAATATTCCAGTAAAAATATCAACAGGAAGACTAATAAGTACAATAAGACCAAGTTATAGAACAGCATATGCATTAGTTAGATATATAGCAGCAAGACCTTTTGCAAAAAATGTTTCAAGTAATATTGATTCTGGTTCAGAACAAAGTATATTAAAAAAGGTACTTGAAAAAATTAAGGAATTTTTCTATTCATAGAAAATAAGGTAAACGTTTTTAATTTTAAAAAATATATAATAGGAGGAAACATTATGATAATGGATAGCGTTGAAGAAAGCGGAATCATGATAGATGGAACTGCTACAATTAAAGTAATAGGTGTAGGTGGAGCAGGAACTAATGCCGTTAACAGAATGGTTGATTCAGGAATAAGAGGTGTTGAATTTGTTGCAGTAAATACAGATAGACAAGCTTTATTACTATCAAAAGCAGCATCTAAGATTCAAATTGGAGAAAAGATAACAAGAGGACTAGGAGCAGGAGCTAACCCAGATATTGGAGCACAAGCTGCCGAAGAAAGTAAATCAGAAATTACAGAGGCACTTCGTGGTGCTGATATGGTATTTGTTACAGCTGGAATGGGCGGAGGAACAGGTACTGGTGCTGCACCAATAGTTGCAGCATGCGCAAAAGAAATGGGAATATTAACAATAGGTGTTGTTACAAAACCATTTACTTTTGAAGGAAAGAAAAGATTGTCTCAAGCAGATAGAGGAATAGAAAGTCTTAAAGGTAAAGTTGATACATTAGTAGTAATTCCAAATGATAAATTATTACAAGTTATTGATAGAAAAACTTCAATTGTTGAAGCTTTTAAAATGGCTGATGATGTATTAAGACAAGGTGTTCAAGGTATATCAGACTTGATTGCAATTCCAGGACTTGTTAACTTAGATTTTGCGGATGTAAAAACAATTATGCTAAATACAGGAATGGCACATATGGGTATTGGAAGATCTTCAGGTGAAAATAGAGCGGAGGATGCAGCAAAACAAGCAGTTCAAAGTCCATTACTTGAAACATCAATAGAAGGTGCTAGAGGAGTAATTATTAATATTACAGGTGGATCTAGCTTAGGATTACATGAAGTAAATACTGCAGCAGAATTAATTCAAAGAAGTGTAGATCCAGAAGCAAACATTATATTTGGTGCAGTAATAGATGAAACTTTAGACGAAGATATAGTAATAACAGTTATTGCTACAGGATTTGAAAAAGAACCAACAGTAGGAAATACAGTTCCTGTTGGAGAGATTGTTAGTAAAGCATGGGATAAAAAGATAAATTCAATTCCATCTGCACAAGAAACATCTAGTTCATCAAATGACTTAGATATTCCATCATTCTTAAGAAAAAATAAAGGAATGAATAAATAAAAAAATATAACAATTATGAATAAAAACAAAGAAAGCAAAAATTAAATATCATAATTAAAAAGAAATAATCTTAATTTGTAGATTATTTCTTTTTTTCTGCATCAAGAACTGACATATTTTTAATTATATAAGAGTTAGAATATTAATTGCCAAGCAAGACTAGTCTGTATTATTTCATTATTTATATTGAGAATTATTTTTAGTAAGGAGTAATGAATTTGACTGTATATTTAGATGTTATATTTTTAGAGAACTTTTTTATGAATTATATACTTCTTTTTGCTGTGAGTTATATTATGAAAATAAAAAGCAAACAATTATTAATAATTATTTCAAGCATACTTCGGTAGTATATATGCAGTAATGATTTATTTACAAAATGAAAGATTCTATTCAAATCTCATTATTAAGATATGTTTATCAATAATTATGGTGTATATTGCATATGTACCAAAAAATTTTAAAAGGTTATTTAAGGAATTAGTAATGTTTTATTTAATCTCTTTTGTATTTGGAGGGAGTGCTTTTGCTCTTTTATATTTTGTAAAACCAGAAAATATAATAATGAGGAATGGTGTTTATGTAGGAAATTATCCTTTGAAAATAGCATTGCTTGGTGGAATTATTGGATTTGTAATTAGTCATATTGCTTTTAAATTAGTAAAAAATAAGTTTTCTACAAAGAATATGTACTGCAAAATAAACATTCAAATTAATAACAAAACTACATATGTTAAAGCCTTAATAGATAGTGGAAATTTACTTAAGGAGCCAATTTCCGGATATCCAGTTATAATTGTAGAAAAATATAAATTAGTAGGTATATTGCCTTCGGATATACTAGAAAATTTAAAAGACATATTACAATGTAATTATTCTAATAAAGATTCAAATGATGAATTACAATATTATTTGCCTAAATTCAGATTGATACCATTTTCATCTTTAGGAAAACAAAATGGCATGTTACTTGGAATAAAAGCAGATAAGGTGATAATATCATTTGAAGAAGAAGAAATCATTATACATAATTCTATTATTGGGATTTATGATGACCATCTTAATAAAAATGAAAAATATACAGCACTAGTAGGATTAGATTTATTGGAAAGGAGGGAAAATAGTGAATTTACTTCAAATATTAAAGTCTAGTATTAATACATTATATGTGAAATATGTTAATAAAGATGGAACTCAAATCTTACCTATTTATTATATAGGAGGAAGTCAAAGCTTGCCACCACCACTCACTCGGTGAAGAAGAGGAAGAGCTATTAAGAAAATTATCATCTAAAGATGATACAGTAAGACAGACTTTAGTCGAAAGAAATCTTAGGCTAGTTGTATACATAGCTAAAAAATTTGAAAATACAGGTATTGGAATAGAAGATTTAATATCGATAGGTACGATAGGATTAATGAAAGCTATAAATACTTTTAATACTGATAAGAAGATAAAATTAGCAACATATGCATCTAGATGTATAGAAAATGAAATATTGATGTATTTGAGAAGAAGTAATAAGATAAAAGGTGAAATTTCAATAGATGAACCATTAAATCAAGATGGGGATGGAAATGAACTTTTATTATCGGACATCTTGGGAACCGATTCGGATGTGACATCAAGAAGAATTGAAGATGAAGTAGACAAAACTTTATTAAAGGCATCTATAAAGAAACTGAGTAATAGAGAAAGAAATATTATGGAATTAAGATTTGGTTTTATAAGTGGAAAAGAGAAAACTCAAAAAGAGGTTGCGGATATGCTTGGTATTTCTCAAAGTTATATTTCTAGATTAGAAAAGAAGATTATAGGAAAAATGAAAAAAGATATAATGAGTAAGACAGGATGAATAAAAATGCCTTCTTTGGAAATAATTATATTAATTATAAACCAAAGGAGGTATTTATTTGATAAAGAAAGTAGAAATTGCATCAGTAAACACTGCTAAACTACCTGTTCTATCAAATAAAGAAAAAAATGAATTATTAATTAAAATAAAGAATGGTGATGAAGAAGCAAGAAATGAATTTGTAAATGGAAATTTAAGATTAGTATTAAGTGTTATTAAACGATTCTATGGAAGAGGAGAAAATTTAGATGATTTGTTTCAAGTAGGATGTGTAGGATTAATAAAAGCTATAGATAATTTTGATTTATCGCAAAATGTTCAATTTAGTACGTATGCTGTTCCAATGATTATAGGAGAAATACGAAGATATTTAAGAGATAATAATCCAATAAGAGTAAGTAGATCTATAAGAGATTTAGCATATAAAGCTTTAAGTGTGAAAGAGAGAATAATTAAAGAAACTCAAAGAGAACCTACAATAGAAGAAATAGCGAAAGAACTAAATATAGATAAAGAAGAAATTGTTTTTAGTTTAGATGCCATTCAAGAGCCTGTTTCTCTTCAAGAACCTGTATATGGTGATAGTAGTGAAAATTTATACATTATGGACCAAGTAAGCGATAAAAAGAATACAGATGAACATTGGGTTCAAAGTATAACAATTGCTGAAGCAATGAAAAAATTGAATGACAAGGAAAAAATGATTGTGTCAAAAAGATTCTTTGAAGGAAGAACGCAAATGGAAGTCGCAGAAGAAATTGGTATTTCTCAAGCACAGGTATCAAGACTTGAAAAGAGTGCAATTAATCATATAAAAAGAATATATAAATAAAGGTTGCTAAAAAATGGCAACTTTTTTTTATTTTATAATATACTATATAATAATATGAAGGAGGTATGTATGGGGCAAAAAGGATTAGATTTTAAACATAAAGAAGTTATAAATATAAATGATGGAAGAAGACTTCGGGTTTGTTCAAGATGTGTGTGCAGATTTAGAAACAGGAAGAATCACATCGATAATAGTTCCTGGCAATAACAAAATATTAAATATGTTTACAGGAAATAATGATATAGTTATAGAGTGGCAAAACATAAAGTGTATAGGTGATGATGTGATATTAGTGGAGATATAATAAGTATAAATTACCAAAGAAAAAGTATTGACTTTTTTTATTTAAAGTGGTAATATAATGCCTATAGCAGTTAAGTAAAAAATACTAATAAAAAAAGTAAAAAAACTTTAAAAAAAGTATTGACTTTAAATACTTATCATGTTATTATAATTAAGTACTAAACATCAGACAAAAATATATAATTTTTTTATATAAATTAGTAAAAATTATAGACAGCAATTTGAAAAAACGTTATTACTAGTTTATTATTTTGCACTTTTAAAAAACGACAAAAAAATCAAAAAAAATAAAAAAATATATTGACAAACTTATGAAGATATAGTACAATAAAAAACGTCGCTGATATAAATGAAAGGCGACAAAAAAAGTACATTGAAAAGTAAACAATAAACCTTTAGAGAAACCAAAAGCGGTAGTA